>Ga0187892_10002547_pt1 | contig 36004 bp, 25 predicted proteins | sample MA1701073metaG_FD_139345 | JGI IMG/M metagenome (GOLD analysis project Ga0187892, IMG submission 139345) | Bio-ooze microbial communities from a basaltic lava cave in the Kipuka Kanohina Cave System on the Island of Hawaii, USA - MA170107-3 metaG ... | reverse complement strand
TCGCGGTGACGCTTCTCAGCGACGCGAGCTACGCGCAGTCCTTCGGTCGGATCAACACCGCGCTGCAAACCCTCGTTGACTTCATGACCGGAACCACCGGACGTCTGCTCGGGATTCTGGGCGTAGCAGGCCTCGGCATCGCAGCCTGGTTCGGACGGCTCAGCTATTGGCGCGCGGGCGAGATCGTGCTTGGAATCGCCATTGTCTTTGGGGCTGCAGAGATTGTGGACCTGTTCGCACGATGAACGGCGAGAGCGAGCAAACGACGTTTGCGGACGACATCGACCCCGTGTTCCTGGGGTTGACGCGGCCGGCCATGTTTTGGGGCGTGACGCACTCCTTCTTCGTCATCAACCTGATCGTATGCCTCATCGGCTTCCTCGCCGCGCACTCCTGGCTCGCCCTATTACTCGCAGTCCCGATCCACGGCCTCGGATACCTCGCCTGCCTTCGAGATCCGCACGTGTTCGACCTGGCGTACGTCAAGGCCTCGAAGTGCTCGCGGTGTGTCAACCGACGCTTCTGGGGTGCGACTACCTATGACCTCGCTTGACGTTGCTCTCTCCCCTCCTCGACCGCGTCTGGCGGGGATCGCCAAGCGCGAGGTGCCCGCCCGCGAGCACATTCCCTACGCTTGTCATTACGACGGCTACACGCTCCTCACGAAGCAAGAGGATCTGCTGCAGGTTATCCATGTGGCAGGGTTGCCGTTCGAGACTGCTGATGACGAGCTGCTCATCCTTCGCAAGAACCTGCGGAACGCCCTGCTCCGGAGCGCGGCAGATAGTCGCTTTGCGCTCTACGTGCACACCATCCGGCGCAGGCTCTCGGTCTATTCGGCCGGCGAATTTCCTCCGGGCTTCGCCGCCGAGGTCGACCGCCGTTGGCGTGCCAAGCATCGGGCGACGACGACGTTCGCAAACGAGCTCTACCTGACGCTGCTGCGCAAGGCACCGGCGGGCAGCGTCCGCGGCGCGAAGAGCTGGGTCGATCGCCTGTCCCATCGCGCGAACCGGACGGAGCGCCGGCTCGCGATGCGCGTGGCTCATAAGGAGCTTCAGGCGCTCTCGCAGCGATTTCTCGCATCCCTTCAGGAGTACCGGCCGCGGGTTCTGGGCCTCATCCGCGAGAACGGTTGGACCTATTCCGAGCTTGCGCGATTCCTCGGGCGACTCATCAACCTCGAGGACCGTCCCGTCCTGCTACCGACGATGGATCTCTCGAAATATCTACCCTGGCGGAGGATCTACTTCGGCCGCGATGCGCTCGAGATCGCGGGCGCACCCGCATCGCCGCCGAAGCTCGCTTCGATCGTCTCGATCAAGGAGTACGGGCCGGAGACCTATGCAGGACTCCTCGACCGATTTCTCCAGATACCGAGGGAACTCGTCATCACTCAATCGTTCGTCTTCGAGGATCGGCAGACGGCACTGGGTCGGATGCAGCTGCAGCAGCGTCGAATGATGCAAACGGACGATCTCGCAGCCAGCCAGGTCAGTGAGATCGACCAGGCGCTCGATGACGCCACTTCGGGACACATCGCCTTCGGCCTTCATCACCTCACTGTTCTTTGCGCAGAGCAATCGCTCGCCGCGCTCGACAAGGCTGTGGCTGACGTCGAAGCCGCGCTCGTCGACATCGGCATCGTCTCGGTCCGCGAGGACTTGAATCTCGAGGCGGCTTTCTGGGCGCAGCTGCCCGGAAACTTCCCCTACATCGCGCGCCGCGCGCTCATCAGCACCGCCAACTTCGCCGGCTTCGCCTCCCTCCACAACTATCCCTGCGGAAAGCCGTCGGGCAACCGCTGGGGGCCGGCAGTGACGCTGCTCGAGACGGTCTCCGGTACCCCGTATTTCTTCAATTGGCACCGTGGCGAGGTCGGACACACCCTTCTGATTGGTCCGACGGGAGCCGGCAAGAGCGTCGCGATGAACTTTCTGCTCGTCCAGAGCGCGAAGTTCCGGCCACGCGTCTTCTACTTCGACAAGGACCACGGCGCGGAGATCTTCATCCGCGCGATGGGCGGCGCGTACGCGGTACTGGGCGGAGGACACGAGGCGGGATTCAACCCGCTGCAGCTGCCCGACACACCGGCCAACCGCGCCTTCCTCGAACGCTGGCTCGGGGCCTTGGTCGGTGCCTTCGGCGAGCCGCTCACGGCTGTCGAATCGACTGCGATCGGCCACGCCGTGGAAGGGAACTACAGCCTGCCATCCTCGTCGAGGACGCTCGAGAACATCGCTCCCTTCCTTGGCCTGGAGGGCCCGGGGACCCTCGGCGGCAGGCTTTCCGTGTGGTATGGCAACGGGAACCGCTCCAAGCTCTTCGGCGGCGCCGATGATCGGCTTAGCCTGGACGGACGGTTCTTCGGCTTCGAGATGGGCGAGATCCTGGATGACCTGGTCGCGCTCGCGCCGGTGCTGCTATACCTCTTCCACCGGATCGAGCTGCAACTCGACGGCACACCGACCATCATCGTGCTCGAGGAAGGCTGGAAGCTCCTCGACACTCCACTCTTCGCGCCGCAGATCAAAGACTGGCTCCAAACGCTGCGGAAGCTCAACGCGATCGTCGTCTTCGTCACCCCGAACATCGAGAACGCGGTCGAGTGCTCGATCGGCGACACGCTTGTCCAGCAAGCCGCCACCAGCGTCTTTCTTCCGAACTACAAGGCAAGCAAGAAGCACTATTGCGACGCTTTCAAGCTGTCGGAACGGGAGTATCAGGTCGTCCGCAACCTGGAGCCCGAAAGTCGGTGCTTTCTGGTCAAGCACGGCACCGATTCGGTGGTCGCCAAGCTCGACCTTTCCGGTCTCGACGATCTGATCCCGGTGCTCTCCGGGACCGCCGAGAACGTGCAACTGCTGCACGAACTCCTGGCCGAGGCCGGCGAAGACCCCGAGGTCTGGCTGTCTCCACTCCAAAGGAGGGTCAAAGATGCGAAATCCACTCCTGCAGTTCATTAGGACGCTGTCGCTACCTGCCCTGATGCTGGCGCTCCCCGCACAGGCGCAGTGGGCGGTCGTCGACGTGTTCGCTCAGGTGCAATGGCCCACGCAGATTCGCACCATGATCGAGCAGTACAACACCTTGAGGGCGCAATACGAAAAGCTCAGGGAACAGGTGATCGAAGCGACGAGGACGAACCAGTACATCACCGGAGCGACGGGCAAGGCATGGCTCCTGAACAGCGCCGTCGAGCAGGCGGAGCGACGCTGGCTCCCTGCGTCCTGGCAAGACGTGATCGCCATGCAGAAGATCGGCCTCAATCCGGGCCGCTACGCCGACCGACTCAAGTGGTACGAGGAGCGGCTGAAGAGCATCGACGCGAAGATCATCGTGCCGGGCATGCCCGGGCATCGAGCGAACTGGAGTTACCAGCTCTCGAGCGAGCATACGCGCGCCGCTTTCGCCGCCGCAGAAGCGCTCTTCGATCAGCTGGACAAGCGGCTGCGAAACATCGAGGCGCTCAACGAGCAGATCGAGGGCGCCGATTCCCTCAAGCAGGCGGTCGATCTGAACACCCGCATGCTCGCGGAGCAGAGCTTCATCTCGATCGAACTGGCGCGACTGCAGAGCATCCAGTTGATGTTGCTGGCGAGCGCCCAGAACGGCAGCAACTCGGGTACCGCGACCCGGGCCGAATTTCTGAAAACCAAGTAGGCCCTGGAAAGGAAGTCGGGATGAGATCTCTCCTCATTGCCCTTCTGCTTGCCCTGTCCGCATGCGCTGCCACGAGCAATCGGTCCGCACCGTGCGCGGGTGCCGGACCGAACCCTTGCGGCCCCGAGCGAGCGGCGAACGATCCGTGGCGGTCATGAAGCGCGCGACATTCCTGCTCCTTCTCGCGCTGGGCGCCTGCGCCCCGCAGGACGAGAACCCGCTCATCGCCGCGACGGACGATCAGTTCATCAAGGCGATCGGCAACCTGGTCTTCCTGGGCTGCGAGGGCCCGCTCTTTGGCCGCGAAGCCGGTCCCGGATCCGATGCGCGACGGGAGTCGTGCGCGCAAGGGCTCCAGAGGCGAGCTGCGGATGCCGGGATCGAGAGGGCGGTGACCTCCGCCCACATCGCCGATCCGCGCGTCAGAGCGCGGTACGAGAAGCTTCGCAAGAGCTAGCGGGTCGGATGCCAAACTTCGTCGTCGACACGCTGCAGCTCGTGGACGCCACAGTGAAGCCGTACACGGTCACCGCATGGAGCAACATCGCTGCTGCCAATGCGACGTCGCTGCGCCTCATGCTGATCCTGTATGTCGCGTTGTTCGGCATCTTCGTCTGGTACGGCGCACTGCGGCTGACCATGGGTCAGATCGTCAAGCACTTGTTTACGGCGACAGCCGTGTTCGTTCTGGCCTCGAGCTGGGGTACGTTCGCCACGTTCTTCTACGACGTGTTCACCCAGGGGCCCGATGCCCTGGCCGGAGCACTCGCCGGCGGAGGCTCCAGCGCGAGCGACGCGCTCGGACGGGTCTTCGACCAAGGTATCGAAGCAGCGCGGGTCGTCTGGCAGCAGGCCGGGCCGATGGACCTTACGCTCGCTCTCGTCGGCGCCATCGTGTTCCTCGGCACCGTGCTCATGACCGGTGCGGCGCTCGTGCTCGTCATCCTGGCAAAGTTCGCGCTCGCCGTGCTGCTCGCGCTCGGCCCGGTGTTCATCATGCTGTATCTGTTCAGCGCGACCCGAGGATTCTTCGAAGGCTGGATCCGGCAGCTGGCGAACTTTTCCCTGCTGATCGTCCTGACCTTCGGGGTGCTGGCACTGATCCTGAAGATCATCGAACCCGCCACCGCGGCGTTCGCGGCGAAAGGCTCGGGAGTTCAACTGCGCGATACGGCGCAGTACTTGTTGATGTCCGTCATCGCGGCATTTCTATTCGCGATGGTTCCGGGGTTCGCTGCTGGAGTGGTCGGCGGATTCGCGCTGCAGGCTTCTTCGGCCTTGATTGCCGCGGCTGCACCGATCAGGGCAACGCGTCAGGAAGCGCGCGCCTTGGCAGGCGACTGGCTGAACCGGGCGGCGGGTTTGAGGACCTGGCAACGCAGCGCCACGTATCGCACCGGCGCAGCGGTGAGCCGTGGCGCTCGGGCGCTGTACTCGAGGCTTCGGAGGCGCTGACCGTGGGCGCGCGAGGAATCCTTCGGCTTCATCCGGGCCACGGCGGTGAACGGTCTCTCGCAACGCTGCCCGCCTCGGCCACGCCGGAAGTTTCGGCGTCTGGCACGGCCCTGGACGACACTCGCGTCGAAGACTGGTTCTACGATCAATACCAGTCCGCCCGGGTCAACGGGAACCGCTGGTTCGTCGCGGCAGTCCTCCTTGGCATCCTCGCCTGCCTTGCGGTGAGCGCCGTTGTCGTCCTCACTCCGCTGAAGACGGTGCATCCCTTCCTGGTCGAGGTAACCAGCGGCAGCGGCGAGGTGCGCGTCCTGAAGCCGTTCGATGTGGCGAGCTTCGCGCCCAGCGACGCGGTCACCAAGTCCTTCCTCGCCAAGTATGTGATCGCGCGGGAGACCTACGATCCGCAGGACCTCAAAGAGAACTACCAGGTCGTGCGGCTGATGTCCGACACCCCCGAGGGTCTGCGTGTCGACAATCAGCTCTCCCCGACCAACGCTACGAGTCCCCTCAACCGATATCAGAACCATACGGTGCGGGCCGTGCGCGTCAAGTCGGTGTCCTTTCTAAATACGCGAACGGCACAGGTGCGCTTCGCGACGACGGAGACCATGCGGACCACGAAGAAGGAGGATGCGTGGGTAGCAATCGTCTCGTTTCGCTTCGTGAATCTGCCTGAGACCGAAGAGGATCGGCTCGTGAATCCGCTCGGTTTCCAGGTCACCGCCTACCGCGTGGACCAGGAGCTCGTGCAGTGAAAGCGCTCGTGTTTGGCCTTCTGGCGAGCCAACTGATTGCCTCCGGCGCCCTGGCCGAGCAAGCACTGCGGCCTGCCTCTTCGGATTCGCGGATTCTCCTCGCGACCTACCGGGACAGTGAGGTCTACAAGATCGTCGCGAGTTACGGCTTCCAGACGACCATCGAGTTCTCCGAGAAGGAGACCGTAGAAACCATCTCGATCGGCGACTCAATCGCCTGGCAGGTAGTTCCCGCAGGACACCGCGTGTTCCTGAAACCTCAAGAACCCAACGCTGTCACGAACATGACCGTCGTCACCTCGTTACGCCCCTACTACTTCGAGCTCGGGGCGAAGAAGAACAGCAACCCGGCCTCGGTCACGTTCCTGCTCCGCTTCACATATCCGGACGCGACCCCAACCGTTCTCGGCGTGCGGACCACCAATCGGCCGGCCGCCCTGCCCGCCAAGAAACCAAGCGACTACAACTTCCACTACACGTTGACAGGATCCCGGGAGATCGCGCCGCTGCGGGTGTTCGACGACGGCGAGTTCACCTACATGCAGTTCAAGGCGCTGACCGAGCTGCCGGCGATCTTCCTGGTCGGCAAGGACAAGCAGGAGTCGGTCGTGAACTACCGGGTCGAAGGCCCCTACGTGGTGATCGAGCGGATCGCCAACCAGTTCAGCCTGCGACATGGAAGCGACGTGGCTTGCGTCTACAACCGCAGCGCGCCGGCAGCGCCACCGGATACGGCGAGTTTGGACCGGTCGCCTCTTCGCGCGGCGAAGGCGGAGTCGCCATGAACGAAGACGAGGAGGAACTTGCCCGCCGGCAACAGGCGCTCGACGAACGCGAGCGTGAACTGCTGGGCCGTGAGGAGGAACTTGCACGGCAGGCCCGCACGCAGGGGACGGGGCAATCGAGCAGCGCGCCTCGCGAGCGGCTTGATCGGCCGCCGCCCGTTGTCGCGGAAGGGCCTCGCCGAAGCCTCGCGTTCCTGTTCGTCTTCTTAGCTGCGCTCGGGCTGTTGGGGTGGATCGTCCTTCGGCCGACCCAGAAGAGCGCCAAGGACGCAGAAGCCGTGCCATTCGAATCTCGGAGGACTACAGGCCTCAACCTGGAGGTTCCAGGACCGCCGGGACCGGTCCCCGGCGCGCCCGTCGAACCCCTGCCCTCACCGATCCGAAACGAAGCCGCAGACCGATTGCGCCAGCAGGAGCAGGAACTGCTGCTCGCCCGCCAGCGGGCACCGATCCTGATCGCTCAAGGCGCTGGATCGGGCTCGAGGCGCCCAGGAAGCGCGGGTGGCATTCCAGCTTCACCGGTCCCGCCACCACCAGAACTGCCAAGTCTCGACCGGTTGCTGGCGGTGGACTCTTCGCGCTTCGATGCGCTCGGCCGTGCACCGAACGAGTTGATCGACCCCAATACGCGCTTCCAGCGGCAGCTCGCCAAGAGCTCGACGCCCACCTCGGTCGCATCGCGCACTCCCGACCGGAACTTCCTCGTCCTGCAGGGCAAGTTCATCGATGCAGTGGTGGAGACCGCGATCAACTCCGACCTTCCCGGCCAAGTGCGGGCGCTGGTCAGCTACGACGTCTATGCCGAATCCGGACGGCGAGTGATGCTGCCCCGCGGGACGCGGCTCATCGGCGAGTACAACACTGCCATTGCGAAGGGCCAGGAGCGGCTCTTCGTGGTCTGGACCCGGGCGATCCGCCCGGACGGGGTCGACATCGCGCTTCTTTCCGGTGGAAGCGATCCGTTGGGACGCGCCGGTCTATCAGGCGAGGTCGATACCCATTTCTGGACGATCTTCGCCGCATCGGCGCTTCTCAGCATCATCGGCGCCGGTGCGGCAACGGCCGGTGTAAATCCGGGACAGGACCAGTTCAATTCCGCTGCGATCTACCGGGCCGAGATCGCCGAGTCCTTCAACCGTAGCGCCGGACGGGTACTCGACCGTTATCTCGATATCAAGCCGACGATCAAGATCGCCAACGGGGAAACGCTGAAAGTGTTCGTCGCGCGGGACCTCGACTTCTCCACCGCGCTCGCGGCCCTGGAGCCGCGCGATCAAGTCACCGTAGTCAGATAGGCAGGCTTCGCCCGATGAGCACGGTGGCCCTGCAAACCTTCGCGGCACCTCTGTTGGACCTCCTCAAGCGGAACGGCGTGAGCGAGCTCTCGGTCAACCGGCCCGGCGAGGTCTGGCTCGAAGTCGGCGACACGATGGAGCGACATGAGATCCCTCGCCTCACGCTGGATCATCTGAAGCAGTTCGCGCGACTCGCGGCCCAGTACACCGAGCAGATCATCAGCGAGGAGCGCCCCCTACTCTCCGGGACGCTTCCTGGCGGGTACCGCATACAGATCGTCTATCCGCCCGCGGTCGAGCCGGCGACGATCGCGGTATCGATCCGCAGACAGATCATCCAGGACGTGGCACTGGACGAGTGGGCTGGGCCTCCGCCAGTCTCGTTACCCAAAGACCAGGATGCTTCGGGCGAGCGGCTACGAGCCCTCCACGCGAAAGGCCGCCACGTCGAATTCGTCGTGGAGGCGGTCCACGCCCGGAAGAATCTTCTGATCTCCGGCGGCACGTCCACCGGCAAGACGACGTTCCTGAATGCCTGCTTGAAACAGATCCCCTCGACCGAGCGCGTCATCACCATCGAAGACGCCCGGGAGGTCCAGCCGCCACATCCGAACCGGCTTCATCTCTTGGCTTCGCGGGGGGAGCAGGGCCGTGCCAAGGTCACCGCACAGCAACTTCTGGAGGCATCGCTCCGCTTGCGCCCTGACCGGATCATCCTGGGCGAGATCCGGGGCACGGAATGCGTTACCTACTGGTCGGCGATCAACAGCGGGCATCCGGGGAGCCTGACCTCGATTCACGCCGACACGCCGCAGCTCGCCTTCGAGAAGCTCGTGATGCTCGGCATGCAGGCCGGCCTGGGTTTCACCCGTGACCACATCGTCGACTACCTCCGGCACACGGTCGACGTGGTCGTGCAGCTCCGGCGCGACTCGGTCAACCGTCGCTTCATTTCGGACGTTTGGTATGTCACCGTACCGGTCCACTGACTTACGCGGTGCGGTACTCGTGTTGGCGCTGGTAGCTACCATGGGAGCGTGGTACCCGGCGCAGGCGAGGACGGAGGCCGACGCGGTGGATGAGCTCTTCGCCGTCCTTGGCGCGACGCTGCCGTGCACACGCTATGCGGTCGCCTGGCTCGCCGACCCGCCGAACAGAATCGAGCATCGTTGTGCTCCCTCGATCGAGGCTGCGGCGCTTCTCCGAGACGAGGTGCCGGCAGACCGCGTCTCCTACACGGTGGACATACGAGCGGCGCGCGAGCGGTACGCGTCGGTCTATCGGCTCCGCGGCACAGCGGCGCCCGCTGTGGTGCTCGCTCAGTTCCTGACCGGCGTCGTCACACTCATGGACTTAGCGGGCGCGTCGGGGCGTCATTCGTCACCGCTGATCGTCTATAGTAGGAGCATCGCGCCGCTGACTCCGCCGAGGTCATTGGTCACTGGCGCGCATCGGCCGGAGGCGCACAAGGCGATGGTTTTCCCGCGATAGGAACGGTATGGACCTCAACGCCTGGTTCCACTGGCTCTTTCCTTCGCCCGGGTACTTCTTGTTGGCCCTGGTCGGTCTCCTTGTGCTCTTTGGTCTGATTGGCGGCCTGACCGATTCCCGCGTGTTGAGCGAAGCCGACAATGCACCGTCCGACGGAGACGACGGGCAGTCGGACAAGTCTTGGTGGAAGCAGGACGAAGAGCACTACCGGGAGTGGAACGCGCATCAAGTGCGCGAGCAGCACCGGACTGCCGGGAAGCACTCCGCAGCGGATTGACCCGAACGACCGCGCCCCGCGGACAGGGGTTAGGCCGGCGGTCTTCGGGCAGGACGCTGACCCTCGGTCCTACCTCACCCTGGCCTATGGCCACCATCTCGGCGTCGCCGACCCGATGTGCGCCGCATGGCAACTATCTATCCATAAGAGATTGATTCGTCGCATAAAAATTCCAGACTGACGCATGCTGATCAGTGCGTACATTGCCCAGCCATCGAGCGCTCTTGACAAGGACTAAGAAGGATCTGTAGAGTCCTTTTGACTCCTTTTTTGCCTGGAGGTCGGCCGTGGAAGCGGATGTCGCAGTTCAGCAGAAGGTGGCTCTGGATCGGTGTCCGTGGTGCGGAAGCTCGATCTCACACTCCAAGTTCGTCGAGATCCAGACCAAGATCGCCGAGCAAGAGCGCAAGAAGCTCGTGGAAGAACGCGCTCGCATGGAGAAGGAACTTCGCATGCGGATCGGTGCGGAGGCCGATAAGAAGTTGGCCGGCGTGATTGCCGAACGCGATCAGGCCAACGCCAAGATCAAGCAGTCCGAAGCCGCGAAGCAGAAAGAACTCCAACAGATCCGGACCGTCCTCGAAAAGGACCGAGATCAGCAACTCCTCAAAGCTCAGGTCGAGCGCAACCGCGAGCGCGAGCAGTTTCAGAAGAAGATAGACGCCCTAAATCGGCAGCTACAGAGGAAAACTGCGGACGATCTTGGAGAGGGCGCTGAGATCGATGTCTACGAAGCCCTTCGTGACACCTTCCGCCGCGACGATATTGCCCGGATAAAAAAGGGCCAGCCCGGCGCCGATATTCGTCATCACGTGCTGCACAGGGGCACTCAGTGTGGAACGATCCTGATCGACTCAAAGAATCGCCAGGGATGGCAGAACGCTTATGTGACCAAGCTCCGCGAGGATCAAGTGGCGGCGAAAGCCGACTATGCCGTTCTATCCACCACGGTATTCCCCAGCGGAAGGAAGGAGCTCTACATCGACGAGGAAACGGGAGTAATCGTCGTCAATCGCGCACGGGCCGTGGAAGTGATCGGTTTGCTGCGCCAAGCCATGATCCGCATGCATCTGCTCGGGTTGAGCCAAGACGAGCGGGCGGACAAACGTGACATGCTCTACAAGTACATCACCTCGGAGGAGTACCGCCAGCACCTGGGCGAGACTGAGCGCCTGGCCATCGGGATTCTCGACCTCGACGTTGAAGAGCAACGGGCCCATAGCAAGGTCTGGGAGAAGCGCGGCAAGATGGCTACGCGCCTCCGCAATGCGGTAAGGGAGATCGACACCGAGGTTGCCGCGATCTTGGAAGGCAAACGCGCTTTGGGCGACGTCAAGAGGTAGAACGAACGTGACCTCGGAAGCCGTTAAGACCGCGCCGCCGGACGTGCACTGGCAGGAAAGGCGGCTGGGACGGACCATCCTCAGGACCTACCGCACGACGGTTGATCTCGATGAGGTCTTGCCGCATCCCAATCAGCCTCGGTTGGGTCCGAAGGAGGATCCGGAGCTGCAGCGCCAGATCGAGGCGAACGAGGGCATCTTCGAGCCACTTCTCCTGGAACCTCATCCCCAGCACCGCGGAAAGTTCCGCATCATCGATGGTGACCGGCGATGGACCAACTCGAAGGTCCTCGTCGAGACTCAGAAGAAGGAACAGCACCGAAAGCTTCCCGCCGAAATCACGGACCGCACGCTAAGCGATGACGAGCGGCTACGGGTATGGATCTACATTCACCGTCAGCGAAAGGAGTGGGACGCCAAAGAGAAGGAGATGGTCGCCTATCGCCTTGTCGATCTAGTTGGGCGGGCGAGCGCTGCGAACATTCTCGGTATCACCGTGAGAGAGCTCGACAAACTGGTCGAAATCTACGAACTCTCAGAAAAGCTCACGAACCTCGCTGATCCCGCAACTTCAATCACCTGGGCCCGAGAAATCAAGAACCTGAACAGAAAGTTGTTGACACCAAGTGTGCTCAGCGCCCTCGTTCGCAGGGTCAATGATCAGCAGATCACGAACTCGAAGGACGTCAGGAAGCTTCGCCAGGTGCTCAAAGACCCGGTCGCGCGAGACGAGTTCCTATCCGAGCGCGGCTCAATCGAGTCCGCTCTCCTAAAGCTCGGCCCGGCGTCGCTCAAGAAACGTGAAGGACTAAGTGGAGACATCCAAGCACTTGCAGAGACAATCAAAGCGTACCCGTGGACGTCGTTGGCGGGCTTGAAGGGCGACCCGGATCTGCTCCGGACCTTGGAGGACACGGAGAAGCTGCTGAAAGACTTGAGACGGACTCTGAGCAAGTCTTGAGCGGACCACGAGACTCGGTTTGGTGACACCTGGCAGGGGGGAAAGCGGGCGCGCGCCTGCGCACAGTTCGTCCGGACTTACGTTCCATGAGACTTGAGGACATCCAAAACAACGCCGCTATTCGGGGAATCATTCCTGATGCCCTCGTGACGGTCGTCAGCGTCCAGTGGTTCGGATCCGAGGCACTGGAGCTGACTTACAAGACCCCCTCGGGCAAGGTCGCCAACGAGCTCCTTTACCGCCACGACGAGCCGCGCCTTGAGGTCGTCGCACAGGGCCGCCCCTGGAGTTTCGATGGCGACGGCGCACTCTTTCGGCTCGTGTCGGAGGCGCACCGCATTCGACTCGCGCATCTGTTCGACCCGGTTCTCGCGGTACACACTTCGCAGGTCGAGGCGCTGCCGCATCAGATTACGGCAGTCTACGAGGCAATGCTGCCGCGCCAGCCGCTACGGTTCCTGCTCGCTGACGATCCGGGTGCCGGCAAGACCATCATGGCCGGTCTCCTCATCAAGGAACTCATCGCGCGCGGCGACTTGAAGCGCTGCCTCGTGGTGTGCCCGGGGAGTCTAGCCGAGCAGTGGCAGGACGAGCTTTATCGCCGTTTCGATCTGCCGTTCGAGATATTGACAAACGAGGGACTGGAAGCCGCGCGCACCGGCAACTGGTTCCTCGAGCACGATCTCGTCATCGCGCGGCTCGACAAGCTCTCGCGCGACGAGAACGTGCAGGCAAAGCTTGGAGCGCCCGACTGCCGCTTCGACCTCGTGGTGTGCGACGAGGCGCACAAGATGTCCGCGACCTTCTTCAGCGGCGAGGTGAAGTACACCAAGCGTTACCGCCTCGGACAGCTTCTTTCCAGCCTGACGCGCCACTTCCTCCTCATGACCGCCACGCCGCACAACGGCAAGGAAGAGGACTTCCAGCTTTTTATGGCGCTTCTCGATGGCGACCGGTTCGAGGGCCGGTTCCGCGATGGCGTACACCAAGCCGACGTCTCCGATCTCATGCGTCGCATGGTGAAGGAGAGCCTGCTCAAGTTCGACGGGCGACCGCTCTTCCCGGAGCGTATCGCCTACACCGTCCCCTACAAGCTTTCCGAGGCAGAGGCGCGGTTGTACAGGGAAGTCACGGATTACGTTCGCGAGGAGTTCAACCGCGCCGATGCGTTGCAGAACGACAAGCGCGCGGGCACGGTCGGCTTCGCGCTCACCATCCTTCAGCGGCGACTAGCGTCCTCGCCCGAGGCGATCTACCAGTCCCTGCGGCGCCGGCGCGAGCGATTGGAGAAACGCTTGCGCGAGCTGGAGCTCCTGCAGCGCGGCGCGGGGGTTCCGGCGATCGGCGGAAAGGTGCTCGAGGCCGAAGACATCGAGGATCTCGATGAGGCGCCTGAGAACGAAGTCGAGACCGCGGAAGAGGAGATCCTCGACCAAGCCACCGCCGCGACCACGATCCAGGAACTGAAGGCGGAGATCGGAACGCTCGTGCGCCTGGAGCAGCTTGCCGCCGAAGTGCGCAGGCGCAGGGAAGACACCAAGTGGCGCGAGCTGTCGCACTTGCTGGGTGAGATCTTCCGCGCCGACGGAGGCGCGAGCCGCACCGAAGAGCCCGCCGCCCCTTACGGCTCCGGTGACATTCCCCCGCCGAAGCCCTCGCCGCGCCAGAAACTCGTCATCTTCACCGAGCACCGCGACACGCTCAATTACCTCTCGGAACGCATCACTACCCTGCTCGGACGAAGCGACGCCATCGTTACCATCCACGGCGGTATGGGGCGCGAAGAGCGGCGAACCGCACAGGAGAGCTTCCTCCACGATCCTCATGTCCAGGTGCTCCTCGCCACGGATGCGGCGGGCGAGGGGATCAACCTGCAGCGTGCGCACCTGATGGTGAACTACGACCTGCCGTGGAATCCGAACCGGCTGGAACAGCGCTTCGGCCGCATCCACCGCATCGGCCAAACCGAGGTCTGCCATCTGTGGAACCTGGTGGCGCAAGAGACTCGCGAGGGCGACGTTTATCGCACTCTCCTCGAGAAGATCGAGGAAGCACGCAAAGCGCTCGGCGGTCAGGTGTTCGACGTGCTGGGCAAGATTCAGTTTGAAGGGAAGCCTCTGCGCGAACTGCTGATAGAGGCGGTGCGCTACGGTGAGCGGCCGGAGGTGCGAGCGCGGCTCACGCGAGCCATCGACCAGGCTGTAGATCGGACGCACCTGCAGGATCTGATCGAGGAGCGGGCGCTTGCGCATGACGCCATGGATGCGAGCCGTGTCGCGCGCGTCCGCGAGGAGATGGAACGCGCCGAAGCGCGCCGACTGCAGCCGCACTACATCGAGTCGTTCTTCCTCGAAGCCTTTAAGCGCCTGGGCGGGACCGCGCACCAACGCGAGCCGCGCCGCTATGAGATCACGAAGGTGCCCGCACCGGTCCGGACCCGCGACCGCTCAATCGGGATCGGCGCCCCTGTGCTCCCCCGCTACGAACGCGTCGTGTTCGAGAAGGATCTGATCGCACCGCAGGGCCAGAACCTCGCTGCCTTCGTCTGCCCGGGGCATCCGCTCCTCGACGCGACGCTTGATCTCACGCTTGAGCGCCACCGCGACCTTCTGCGCCGAGGCACTGTGCTCGTGGATGCGCGCGATTCGGGTTCGACGCCGCGAGTCCTCTTCTACCTCGAGCACACCGTCCAGGACGCCAGCCACCTTCCCTCAGGAGAGCGCCGCACCGTTTCCCGGCGCATGCTCTACGTCGAGATCGACGCCGAGGGCAACGCGCGTCACCTTCAGTACGCGCCCTACCTCGATTACCGCCCGCTGCGCGACCAGGAGCCGAGTTTCGAGGCGATCCTTGCCCTGCCCGAGTGCGTGTGGATCACACGCGAGCTCGAACAGAAGGCCTTTGGTCACGCTATCGCCACGGTGGTGCCCGAGCACATTCAGGAGGTCCGTGCTCGCAGGCTTGGCTGGATCGAGAAGACCCGCGCCGCGGTAAAGGATCGCCTCACCAAGGAGATCACCTACTGGGACCACCGCGCCGCCGAGCTGCAGCTACAGGAGCAGGCGGGCCGGACGAACGCACGCCTTAATTCGCAGGAGGCGCGCAAGCGCGCCGACGAATTGCAGGTACGCCTCGAGAAACGCCTCGCCGACCTCGATCGCGAGGCGCAGCTCTCCGCCGTACCGCCTGTCGTTCTCGGTGGACTCGTCGTCGTTCCCGCCGGCCTCATCGCTCGGATGACTGGCCAGCCCCTCGCGCCGGGCGCTGAATCGCCCGACAACCAGGCCGCCGCCGCCCGCGCCCGCGAAATCGTAATGGCGATCGAACGCAAGCTCGGCTTCGAGCCGACCGACCGCGAGCACGAGAAGCTCGGTTACGACATCGAAAGCCGCGATCCCAAGACCGGCCGCCTGCGCTTCCTTGAAGTCAAAGGGCGCGTGAGCGGGGCCGCCACGATCACCGTCACCAGGAACGAAATCCTCTACTCGCTCAACAAACCCGAGGACTTCATCCTCGCCATCGTCGAGTTCCAGGACGGCGACAAGCATCGTGCGCACTACCTGCGCAGACCGTTCCAGCGCGAGCCTGACTTCTATGTGACAAGCGTGAACTACGACTTCGCGGGGTTGCTCAAGCGCGCCGAGGAACCGGCGTGAACAAACCGCCCTATTTCGATCGGGTCCGCGAGAAGGCGGCGCGCCGCTGGGATCAGCTTGAAGCGGACCCTGAGCTCGCGGGGCCTTGGCATCAGCTGTTCAAGCAGGTCCAAAGCCCGCGTCACGTAGTGTCGGAGCTCTTGCAGAACGCAGACGACGCGGCCGCCACGGAGGCGAGCGTCCGGATCGAGGACAAGGTGTTCGTGTTCGAGCATGACGGCGAAGATTTCAGGGAGGAGCACTTCGCCTCGCTGTGCCGGTTTGGATATTCGAACAAGCGGGCCCTGCATACCATCGGATTCCGAGGCATCGGATTCAAAAGCACGTTCAGCGTCGGCGACGAGGTGGAACTTGAGACGCCAACGCTTTCCGTCGTTTTCAAGCGACGGCGTTTCTCGGAGCCGATCTGGATCGGACGCCAACCGCTTCGCGGCGGACGCACGCGTGTCCGCGTAGCAATCACGGATCGGAAACGCGAGATCGACGTCGAGAAGAATCTGAAGGAGTGGGTCAAGAACCCGCTTTCTCTGCTCTTCTTCAAAAACATCCGGAAGATGCAAATTGGCGATCAGGCCGTGCATTGGGAACGGCTGGGCGCCGGTCCTATCACTGAAAGCGAGTGGATGGTCCTCAATGGCGAGAAGGACAGGCCGTATCTGTACGTGCGCTCGCCTCCTGAACCCTTCCCCGAAGACGCTTTGGCCGAGATCCGGCACGAACGCCTGCTCTCAGAAGACGAGGAGGCACAGTTTCCTCCTGCGAGCGTCGAGATCGTCTTAGGCGTCGAAGGGCGGCTTTTCGTTGTCCTCCCAACAGAAGTGAAGACCGCGCTGCCGTTCGCGTGCAACGCGCCTTTCATCCAGGAGCCCGCTAGGGTCAGGATCAAGGATCCGGCAACTTCCGCGACCAACGACTGGCTACTCAAGCGGACCGGCCGCCTCGCAGCAGGCACGATGCTGGCATGGCTTGCTCGCGCCGACTTGGCGGTCGAGGAGCGAGCGAAGGCGTACGGGCTCCTTTCGGATGTGGACCGCGACGACAACTCCTTCGAAGGTCTGTGCGCCACCACTGTAGAGCTCGAGCTTGCCTCGACGCTGGGCGACGACAGCGATGTGCTCCTTACGAACGATGGACGCCTGACCAAGGAGAATCAGAGCGTCGCCATTCCGGAGCCTATCCAGGATATCTGGCCCGGCGATCAGGCTGCGGCGTTGATTGACGAGCAGCGCCGTCCCGCCCTCGCCCGCGCAGTTGCGCCGTCGGATCGCGCGAAGCTCGTCCACTGGAACATGGTCGAGGAGATTGGCAAGGACAAGCTCCTGAAGGTCTTGGCTGCGGAGCATCTGCCCCGTCCAAGGACGTGGCGTCAGCTCCTTATGCTGTGGGGTTACATCGCGCCCGAGGTGACGGCACATTGGACCAACCTCACTCCCGCCAATCTCCACATCGTTCCGGTCCAAGGCAAAGAAGTCCTACACGCGGCCTCGGAGGTCGTGCGCCTAGGAGAGAAGAAACTCTTGCAGTCCGAAGAGGACTGGCAGTTTCTCGCCGATTTTCTTATCGGCGTGAACCCAAACTGGATTCGCTTTCTCGCAGAGCAGCGGCTGGCAGCGGAGCAGGTGAAGGATGCCGCCGCACTGAAAATTGTGACCTCCGCATACGCAGTCCTGAAAAGGATAGGGCTCGAGGAGACGAGTGATGCGAGCGTCGTCCTTGACCGTGTCGCAAGCGAGTTCTTCGCGAAGGACAAGGTTGCGATTGCTGATTGCGTCCGTCTGACGCACATAGCCGCGACGCTCGGAGCGACGGCCGGCAGTTCCTTCCGGTACGTCACTCGCGATTGCGTCGTCCGAACAGTCGCCCACGGAGTGATGTTCGACCCCAGCGGCGAGCTAGAGGATCTGCTGCCGCCGGGTGGGTGCGAAGCGAAGCTACTTCACAGCGCATATACCGCGGAGGTCGCTTCGTGCAGCACACAGGATTGGGAAAAGTGGGCGTCTTCTGGCCGGTCTGGTCTTCTCGGCTTCGTGCCCCTCGTCGCTCGGCGGCGCCGGATCTATGGCAAGACAGCGATCAAGGAAGAGGCCGCCCGTCGTGGCGTCAAGACGGAACTGAGTTTTCCGTATGTGACGCATGACTTCATCGTGGAAGACTGGGACTTCCCGGAGGACGCTTGGCGTTTCTGGCAGGCTTCGGCGTCGGAAGACGAGAGATTCTGGAGCAGAGTAACTCGCGCCGTGTTCCGGCAACCGGCCCCATACTGGAGTGGCGCGACGGGGGCGAAGCTAATTCAGGTCGCCACGACCGGCAACACTCGCCCAATTACCTGGGACTCTGTGCTTCCATCTTGGGTGCTTCGCCTCCGCGACCTTCCGTGCCTGCCCGATACGCGTGGATTCCTGCACAGACCGCGTGATCTGCTGAGGCGCACGGTTGAGACCGATGCGTATCGGGATGTGGAGCCGTTCATCCACCCCACTCTCGACAGTGAGGCGAAGGCGCCACTGCTCGATCTGCTCGGCGTCCGCAGCACACCCGTGGGTCCGCATCAGATGCTGGAGCGACTACGGGCGCTTGCTAAAGCGTCGCGACCACCTGTGGCGGAAGTTGACAAGTGGTACCACCGCCTCGACCAGGCCATGGATAGCTGCTCCACGGCCGATGCGCAGGCGATCAAGCACGCGTTCCGCACCGAGAAGCTCATCTTGAGCGAGGCGGGCGATTGGTCCACGAATGCCGGCGTCTACCTTGCCGACGATCCTGCCGTGCCGGGCGCGGCAACGATCCGTGCCTCGGTCAGGCACCTGGCGTTCTGGAAGAAGATCGAAGTCGACGATCGTCCCACTGCCGAGCGGGCCATCAAGTGGCTGAGCGAGCTTCCGTCGGGCCGGGCGCTTGCACCAGAGGAGGCACGTCGTGTCCGAGCTCTGCTGCCCTTGCATGCCGCAAGGATCTGGGACGAGTGCGGACACTGGATCAATCTCACGGGCGAATGGTCGTCCGTGGATAGGCTGAAGTATGCGATGTCGATGCAGTCGCTCGTGGCGTGGAGCAACCTGCACGAGCCGGTGAAGCAGCAAACGGCCGACCTCCGCGAACTGTCGGTCGATGTTACGTCGGCAGCTCCGTTCTCCGGGCTTCCGCTACTCGCCACGAAGATTGAGGAGCGCTTCCAGGGCGACCTCCTGCTATCGGTGCCTGCAGAAGAGAAGCCATGGATACAGGCCTTGGGAACAGGGTTGCGCCGTCTGGAACTGGAGGACGAGGCCCAAACAGCACGCGTGAGATCGTTAGCCAAAGACTTGGCGGCCACCACGTGGCAAAGCGCGCCCGGCCTGCAAATCGTTCCCTACATCGAAGGCACGCCGGTCGGCACACCCCGTCGCGCGGACGTGCTGTGGATAGGGCGCAGGCTTTACGTGGAGCAGCTTTCCAAGGGGAGGCTCGCCAAGCGGGTCCCCGAGGAGATCGGAAAAGCATTCGGGCGTGCGGAGATCCGGGCGGCGCTTGATTACGCCTTTGATCGGTCCCCGGATGACGTGTGCGCCTACTTGGAAGAAAACTTCAAGCTATCCCCGCCCGGTGAGATGCCTGAAGCCGGGGATGCGCCCACCCTGCCCTCTGCAGACGCTGATAAGCAGCCTGTGGAGCAGGCGATCATCCCCGCAGCGAAACCGAAGCAGGGCGAGACACCGGTCCCGCATGACGCTGCGACCGAAGACGAGGCGAAGCTGGTTCAGAAAGATTTGGTTGAAGCACAGCAGACAAGCCCCGAACGGCCTCGCCCGCAGCCGAAGCCACCTAAGCCCAGCATCATGGAGCGCTTCGCCGCCGCGCACGGATTCCGAAAGGATGGAGACGGGCGGTTCTTCCACTCCAACGGTGAATGGATCTGCAAGACGCAGGGAATGCGCTTTCCGTGGGAGCGGCGAACGGCGACAGGGGAAGTGGTCTGCTACTACTGGGACGCCGACCACTGCCTCGATCATGAGGCGCTTCAACTTGCCGCCGACATCTGGCATCTGCTCAAGGACACTCCAGCTCGCTACGCGCTGATCCTTGCCGCTTCGGACGGTAAGCCCCTGGAGATGTCCGGCACCGAGCTTCAGGAGCTGGAAAAGACCGGAAAGCTGAAGCTCTACCCGGCCTCGTATCGAATCGCCATGGAAAGCAAAGAGCATGCGTAGCGCCAACAAGCTAATTGAGGTTGCCCTACCGCTCGAAGCCATCAATGAGGAGGGCTCGCTACGAAAGCGAAAGGCCCCGGCTGGCTACCCGACAACGCTACACAAATGGTGGGCTCAACGCCCAGTTGCGGCGGCGCGGGCTGTGATCTTCGCGCAGATGGTGGATGACCCTTCTGCGCACCCCGAACTGTTCCCGACGGAGAAGAAGCAGGAGAAGGAGCGGCAACGGCTCTTCAAGATAATGAAGGATCTGGTGCAGTGGGAGAACACCACGAACGAGACGGTTCTCCGGGCTGCGCGAGACGAGATCTGGCAAAGCTGGCGCCGCGCGTGCGCCGAAAACGCGGACCATCCGCACGCTAAGGACTTGTTCGATCGTCACAGGTTGCCCAAATTCCACGATCCGTTCGCGGGCAGCGGTGCGATCCCCCTTGAAGCCCAGCGCCTTGGCCTAGAAGCCTACGCGACCGACCTCAACCCGGTCGCCGTTCTAATCAACAAGGCCATGATCGAAATCCCGCCTAGGTTCGCCAACAAGCCCGCTGTGAGCCCCGAGGCGCGGAAAGACGAGGCTCTCGTCGCGCGCGAGTGGAAAGGTGCGCAGGGCCTCGCGGAGGACGTGCGCCACTACGGGCAGTGGATGCGCGATGAGGCCGAAAAGCGAATCGGGCACCTCTACCCCAAGGTCGAGGTCACCGCCGAAATGGCTAAGGGGCGGCAGGACCTGAAGCCGTACATCGGCCGAAAGCTTACCGTGATCGCCTGGCTCTGGGTACGTACGGTGAAGAGCCCAAACCCGGCTTTCGCGACAGTGGACGTGCCGCTCGCCTCGACTTTCCTGCTGTCCACTAAAGCGGGGAAGGAGGTGTACGTCGAGCCGATTATCGAGGGCGGCGGCTACCGTTTCGCGGTGAAAGTGGGCAAGCCGAAGGACGTTGAGACCGTGAAGACCGGCACCAAGCTCTCGCGCGGCGCGAACTTCCAGTGCCTGATGTCGGGCACGCCGATCTCGAGCGACCACATATATGGTGAGGCGAACGCTGGGCGCATGGGCGCGCGGCTGATGGCGATCGTAGCTGAGGGGGAGCGCGGACGGATCTATCTCGCGCCCACACTGGAACACGAGGCGGCGGCGCGCAAGGCGAAGCCAGAGTGGAAGCCGGAAGTCGCGATGCCCGAGAACCCGCGCTGGTTCTCGCCCCCGCTTTACGGCCTGAAGACCTACGGCGACCTATTCACCCCCCGCCAGCTCGTGGCGCTTACGACCTTCTCCGACCTAGTGCAAGAAGCGCGCGAGCGGGTGCAGCGCGACGCCCTCGCCGCCGGCTTCCTCAACGACAACAAGCCGCTTCGTGACGGCGGCGCTGGCGCCAGCGCGTACGCTGAAGCGATCTGTACGTACCTGTCCATGGCGCTTAGCCGCCTCGCCGACTACGGGTCCTCGATCGCGACTTGGCGACCCAAGGACAGCGCCATGCGGTCCACTATGCCAAAGCAAGCCATTCAAATGGCGTGGGACTTTGCTGAGGGATCACCGTTCGGCGGCTCCAGTTCTGGCTTCTATGAGTGCGCAAAGGTCGTGGCGAGGGTTATTGGCACGGCTCTCTGCGCTGGCGAACGCGGTGGAGCCGACCAAGCTAACGTACGCGGGGTCGGCCCAGCTGACTCTAGTGCGGCGGTCATAAGTACAGATCCACCGTACTACGACAACATCGGCTATGCCGATCTCTCGGACTTCTTTTACGTCTGGCTGCGCTACTCACTTCGGCCGGCCTACCCTGACCTCTTCGCTACGATGGCCGTACCTAAGGCGGAGGAACTTGTCGCGACTCCGTATAGGCATGGAAGTAAAGAGAACGCAGAGTCGTTCTTTCTGGATGGAATGACACATGCCATGCATCGCCTGGCAGAGAAGGCACATCCGGCATTTCCGGTCACGATCTACTATGCCTTCAAGCAATCGGAAACTGAAAGCGACGAGGGCACCGCTAGCACCGGCTGGGAGACCTTTCTTGACGCGGTCATCCGCGCGGGCTTCGTGATAAGCGGCACTTGGCCCATGCGCACGGAAGGCGACAATCGCCAAGTTGGCATCGGCACCAACGCCCTCGCCTCCAGCATCGTCCTCGTCTGCCGTCCGCGGTCCGCCGATGCGCCCACCGCCACGCGCCGCGAGTTCGTCGTCGCGCTCGATGCCGAGCTGCCCCTGGCGCTCGCCCACCTCCAGCGCGGGAACATTGCGCCGGTGGACTTGGCGCAGGCGGCAATCGGCCCCGGGATGGCGGTTTACACCCGCTACGCGAAGGTGCTCGGCGCCGAAGGAAAACCGCTCACCGTGCGCGAGGCGCTCGCGCTCATCAACCAGACCCTAGACGAAGCGCTGGCCGAACAGGAGGGAGATTTTGATGCGGACAGCCGTTGGGCGGTTGCGTGGTTCGACCAACAGGGCTTCGCCGAGGGGGAGTACGGCGTTGCCGAGACACTATCCAAGGCGAAAAACACGAGCGTCGCCGGGCTCGCCGACGCCGGAATCCTCCAGTCCAAGCGCGGCAAGGTCCGACTCCTGAAGCCTAGTGAGCTGCCCGCCGACTGGAATCCCGAAACCGATCCTAGACTTACCGCCTGGGAGACGGTGCATCAACTGATCCGGTCGCTCGAAGCAGGGGGGGAGGCCGCGGCGGCCGACCTCGTCGGCAAGCTTGGCGCAAAGGCAGAGATCGCCCGGGAATTGGCGTATCGCCTCTACACGATCTGCGAGCGCAAGAAGCGCGCTGCTGAGGCGCTGTCATACAACGGCCTAGTCCAGAGCTGGCCAGAGATTACCCGCCTGGCGCGGGAAGGCGGCAAAGCCGCAGCCCCTGCGACCGGGGAGCTGTTTGAGCAGGAGTAATCGATGGCGATCACTAATCACGAGCGCATCGGAAAGGCGATGGAGCTGCTGAAGGCGGGGCTCGCGCCGTTCATCGAGCGTGAGTTCAGGGCGGGTTACAAGGATCGGGCGCAAGCGCAGGCCGCGCTTCTCCTCGGTGAAGACCGCCTGAAGGGCAAGCGGCCGATCGCAGAATGGGACGCAGCGGCGTTGCTCAAGGTGATGTGGGAGGCATGGAACGACATCTTCCGCAACACGCTGGGGCCGGCGGAGCGTTCGCTGGTGCAGGAGCTGCGGGACTGGCGCAACAAGTGGGCACACCAGGAGCCGTTTTCGAGCGACGACGCGGACCGAGCGCTCGATTCGATAAACCGACTCCTCTCCGCGGTTTCGGCGGGACCGCAGGCGGACGAGGTTGGAAAGATGAAGATGGAGCTTCGCCGGCTCATATTCGACGAGCACGTGCGCGGTGAGAAGCGCAAGGCTGGCGGCTCGCTCATCGAGGCGGCCGCGGCCGGCAACCTCAAGCCTTGGCGCGAGGTTGTCACTCCGCACGCGGACGTGGCAAGCGGGCGCTATCAGCAGGCGGAGTTCGCCGCCGACCTCTGGCAGGTGCACCTGGGCGAGGGCAGCGACGAGTACCGTAAGCCCGAGGAGTTCTTCCGCCGTACCTTCCTCACCGAGAGCCTGAAGCGCCTGCTCGTCGGTGGCGTGCAGCGCCTCTCAGGCAAGGGCGGTGACCCGGTGGTGCAGCTCCAGACGAACTTTGGCGGTGGTAAGACGCACTCGATGCTCGCCCTATATCACCTCGTCTCGGGCGTGGCGCCTGGCGAGCTCGCGGGCGTCGACGCGGTGCTCGCTCAAGCCGGTGTGAAAACGCTGCCGAAAGCGAAGCCCGTGGTGCTGGTCGGCAACAAGATCTCGCCGGGAAACCCGGTCAAGAAGCCCGACGGGACGGTGGTGAAAACGCTGTGGGGCGAACTCGCTTACCAGCTCGGTGGGAAGAAGGCATTCGCGCGCGTCGCAGCCGACGACGAGAAGGCTACGAGTCCGGGCGATGTGCTGCGCGAGCTCTTCAACGAGTACGGACCCTGCCTTGTGCTGATCGACGAGTGGGTGGCCTACGCGCGCCAGCTCCACGACCAGAGCGATCTGCCGGCGGGGAGTTTCGAAACGCAGTTTTCCTTCGCGCAGGCGCTCACCGAGTCGGCGAAGCTAGCGAAGAACTGCCTGCTTGTCATCTCGCTTCCAGCCTCCGACACGGCGGCCTCACCGCACACCCAGGCCGACGACGTGGAAGTTGGTGGCGTGCGCGGGCGCGAAGCCCTCGACCGACTGAGGAATGTTGTAGGGCGCGTGGAGTCATCGTGGCGGCCGGCGAGCGCTGAGGAGGGCTTCGAGATCGTGCGCCGGCGCCTCTTTGAGCCGCTCCCGGGCGCCGACGCCTTCAAGCTGCGCGACGTGACGGCGCGCGCCTTCGCCGACCTGTATCGGGCGCAGAGCGCCGAGTTTCCGCCCGAAACGCGTACTGGCGAGTACGAGAAACGTTTGCAGGCCGCCTATCCCATCCATCCTGAGATCTTCGACCGGCTCTACACCGACTGGTCGACACTGGTGAAATTCCAGCGCACGCGCGGTGTGCTGCGCCTCATGGCGGCGGTAATCCACAGCCTGTGGGAGAAAGGCGACCGAAACCCGCTCATCCTTCCCTCCATGATTCCTATCGATGATGCGCGCGTGCAGTTCGAGCTGACGCGCTATCTTTCTGACAACTGGGTGCCGATCCTCGAGAAGGACGTGGATGGGCCGAACTCCCTCCCGCTCAGGATCGACGCCGAGCAACCTAACCTCGGCAAGCTCCACGCCACGCGGCGCGTTGCGCGAACCATCTACCTCGGCTCGGCACCGACGGCGGCAGCCGCGCACCGGGGGCTCGAGGACCGTTGGGTGAAGCTCGGTTGCGTGATGCCCGGTGAGCCGGCCGCCGTCTTCGGCGATGCCCTGCGCCGCCTAGCCGCGGCGGCCACCTATCTTTACCAGGACGGACGGCGCTTCTGGTACTCGACGCAGCCCACAGTCACCAAGCTCGCCGAAGACCGTGCGGAACAGTACAAGCGCGAGCCGGACCGGGCGGCAAAGGAGTTGGAGTCGCGTCTGAAGGAAGACCTGCGGAAGATGGGAGACTTCTCGCGCGTTCATTCATCTCCCGCCTCGGGTGCCGACGTACCGGACGACCTTGACGCGCGCCTCGTGGTCTTGAGCGCCGAACATCCGTACAGCAAGGAACCAGGGAATCCAGCGGAGACCGCAGCCAAGGTGATCCTGGAATCGCGGGGCAACACGCCGCGGCTCTATCGCAACACGCTCGTCTTCCTTGCCGCTGACAAAGTGCGGTTGCAGGACCTCGACGACGCGCTACGCAGGTACTGCGCGTGGAAGACCATCGTTGACGAGAAGGTACCGCTCAACCTCGATCCGCACCAGGTGCGGCAGGCGGAGACGCAGAAGCAAGCAGCGGACGGTACGGTGACGGCGCGGTTACCGGAGACCTACCAGTGGGTGTTGATTCCGGAGCAGAAGACGCCGCAGTCGGCGGTCGAGTGGCAGGCAGTGCGCCTCTCCGGCAGCGATGCGCTGGCTGTTCGCGCGAGCAAGAAGCTGCGGAATGACGAGACGCTTGTGGTTAACCTGGGCTCGACCATCCTGCGTAAGCATCTGGACGACGTGCCGCTGTGGCGCGGGGAGCACGTGGCTGTGAAGCAGCTCGTGGAGGACTTTGCGCGGTACCTCTATCTCCCGCGACTGGCCGGGCCAGAGGTGCTGACTCAGGCAGTTCGTGACGGCGTAGCAATGCTCACTTGGCAGTCAGATACGTTCGCGTATGCCGAGAGCCACGACGAAGCAGCGGGGAGATATCGAGGCTTACGGGCTGGGCAAGTGATCAGTGTGTCCCCCGAAAGTGGCGCGCTCGTGGTGAAAGCGGACGTCGCCCGCCGCCAGATGGAGGCTGAAGTCCCACCCGCAACGCCACCGGGGCCCTCGCCGGAAATGCGGCCGGCCAAACCGGGCGAAGCCGGACCGATCCATACACCCCCTGCCCCCGCGCAGCCGCGACGCTTTCACGCCTCAGTGACGCTGGACACCGCGCGCGTCGGGCGGGATGCCGGTAGGATTGCCGAGGAGGTCATCGCGCACCTTTCCGGATTGGTCGGCGCGGAGGTGACGGTAACGCTGGAGATCCATGCCGAAGTTCCATCCGGCGCCCCGGACAGTGTGGTGCGCATCGTCACGGAGAACTGCCGGACGCTGAAGTTCTCCGATCATGGATTCGAGACGGAATAGGTGGGGTTCGGCGCAAGTGTTTGATGCAATGCCGTGACGCGAGCTCTGGGATGCTGCGCAAAGCCCAGCTAAACCAGCGAATGCCACTTAACAAACACAACCAGGAGGCGCCTCGATGGCCACCGGCAAGCTACTGAGACAACTGATCAAGTCCGGCATCGAGGGTAATTCGGAGGCCTTCCGTGCCGCATCGGAAGAGGTCATCCGCGAGGAGCGCGCCAAGCAACATCATCTGCTCGCCAACGATCTCGAACGGCTACTCTACGGCCGTCCGAGGGACTTCACGCATTCGCCCAGCCGGCCGCTTGAGAAGCCGCCGGTGGATCGGGAACGCAACCTCGCTCTACTCGACCTACGAGAGCCGGTGCGCCGACTTGACGATGCCGTACTCTCCGACGAGACCCGATCCGCAGTCGAAGAAGTGCTGCAGGAGCATCACCACCAGGAGCGGCTAGCGAGTTATGGCCTACGCGCCGCTGACCGTCTGCTCTTCTACGGACCGCCAGGGTGTGGAAAGACGTTGACTGCGGAGGTCATCGCGTCTGAGTTGGGTCTGCCGCTGGCCGTCGTGCGTGTGGACGCCGTGGTGTCGTCCTACCTGGGCGAAACGGCTGCCAATCTGCGCAAGGTGTTCGATTTCGCCGCCGCCAACGCGGCCGTCGTACTGTTCGACGAGTTCGATGCCCTAGCCAAAGAGCGCGCTGACGAGGCGGAGCACGGAGAGCTCAGGCGAGTGGTCAACGCCGTGCTGCAGATGATGGATGCTTACGTGGGCCGCAGCGTGCTGATCGCTGCGACCAACCACGAGTCGATGCTCGACTTGGCCGTGTGGCGGCGTTTCGAGGAAGTGCTGCTATTCGAGCCGCCGAATCTAGAACAACTGCACCGCCTCCTGACGCTCAAGCTACGCGGTGTGCGCCGCGAGTTCGAGCTGGATGATGCAACTGTTACCGCGCTCTTCGAGGGGATGACCCACGCTGATGTGGAGCGGGTCTTGCGTCGAGGAATTAAGGACATGGTGCTCGCGGGGCAGGAGTTCTTGACAGTGAGGCATATCGAGACGGCCGCCGGGCGCGAGCGCCCGCGACAGGCCCGGCAGCGCGGCAAGTAAGGCGTGGCAGAGTCCTACCCTCACCTGCCGCTCGTCCGCGAGCAACCGGTCAATCCGCGCAGGGCACGCCCGGCGCCAATTCGGGTGCCGGAGCCCGCCGACTGGCGCGCCTTCGGGGCGGGTCTCAGACGGGGTCTGGAGGCGGCTCGCGAGCGTGCGGCGCTGGATGTCGGTGGGTTCGACGACCGGCGCCTGATCAAGCTGGAAATGAGCACCCCGCTGGACCCGGCGGAGCTTCAGAGGATCTCGCGCGAGATCGAGATCGTCAGTCAGGAAGACAAGACGATTGTCCTCGCGTTCGCGACCGATGCCGCGCTTGCGGCTTTCGAGGCCCGGCTCACCACGCTCGCCGAGGGTCGGCAGCCGACGTATCGCCATGTCCTTTTCGCCGTGAAGGGCTTCGACCGCTGGACGGAGGAGGATCGCCGAGGGTGGGCGCTTAGGCAGGAAGGGTGGCCGGGCGAGACCCCATTTGCCCTTGATGTGGAACTCTGGCCTGTTTCCAACCCAGGCGAGCGCGACCGGAGCTGGGGGGCCTTCGAGACGTGGCTGCGAGGACAGGGAATCGAGAAACTCGATGCCGTGAAGCAGGCGCACCTGTTGCTCTACCGGCTACGGGTCAATCGTGCACAGGCCGATCTGTTACTGCGCCACCGCGACGTTCGCCTCGTGGACCTTCCGGCGCGCTATGGTCTCGAAATCACTGTGCTCCAAACGGACATCCAGAACCTTCCGCCAGTACCCGCTCCCCCGGGCGACGCCCCAGGGGTCGTCGTACTCGATAGCGGCCTCACGACAGGCCATCCATTGCTGGCCCCCGCTGTGGGTGACGCACAGAGCTTCATCCCGGGACTCGGACCGGACGACCAACATGGGCACGGCACCCATGTCGCCGGAATCGCTCTATATGGCGATGTCGAGGAAGCACTTCGCTCCGGGCAGTTCGTGCCGATGCTGCGGCTATTCAGTGGCCGCATCCTCGACGCCAATAACACCAACGAATCGAAGCTGATCGAAAACCAGGTGGAAAGCGCCGTGCGCTACTTCCACGGAGAGTACGGTTGCCGCGTATTCAATCTGTCGTATGGTGACCGCCGCAAGCCGTATCTCGGTCGGCACGTGCGCGGTCTCGCAGTGACGCTCGATACCATCGCGCGCGAGCTGGGCGTGCTCTTTGTGGTGCCTGCCGGGAATCTAGAAAGGGCTGCGGCGGCGCCGCCCGACTGGAGGACGCAGTACCCCCGCTATCTGCTGCAGCAAGAGGCCGCGCTCCTCGATCCAGCGACGGCACTCAACGCACTGACCGTCGGTAGCCTCGTTCGTTGGGACGCAACATTCAATGCCCAGCGTTACCGCGACGACCCTGCCGAGCAGCCGATCGCCCGCCGTGACCAGCCCTCGCCCTTCACGCGGTCCGGGCCGTCCGTAGGTGGAGCCATCAAGCCGGAGCTAGTCGCCTACGGCGGCAACTTCGCAGTGAATGCACGCGCTGCCAACCAGCCGATCGTCCGGCAGGGCCTCGGGGAGCTATCTACCTGCAGAGACTTCGCGGCGGGGCGACTACTCGCTGAGGAGTCAGGAACGAGCTTTGCGGCTCCGCATGTTGCGCATCTCGCCGCACGGATTCTCGCTGAGCACCCGCAGACGGACCATAATTTGCTCCGCGCGCTTCTCGTCGCCCATGCTCGCTGGCCCGAGCCCTGTGAGACGTTGCTCGGGGATAAGACCGAACGGTTGCGGCTCTGCGGGTACGGCAAGGTCGAGGAAGCCGCCCTCGATCGATCCAACGAGCAAGAGGTGACCCTGATAGCCGGCGACACGATCCCCGATCGGCATCATCACTTCTACGAAGTGCCACTGCCAGAGTCGTTCATCGAGGGCCGTCAGCGGACGCGCGAAATCTCCGTCGCGCTGGCTCACAGCCCGGTGGTTCGTACGACGCGGGTCACGTACAAGAGCTGCGAGATGGAATTTCGGCTCGTCTGGGCGGAGGATCTGGCGCGTGTGACTCGGATGTTCAACGCTGCCACCTCTCGCGAGCAGTATCAGCGCCTGTCGGAAGCCAACGGCGCGCGGGTAGGTGCCCGCAATCGCGGCGCGGGCACGGTACAGGCGGATTGCTGGACGATGAGTCGCATCACAGCGCAGCGACGCGCGCAGAAGCTTTTTGTCGTTGTCACGCGGATTGATGAGAACTGGGGCCGGGAGCTTACGCTGATCGAGGAGGCATACGCGCTGGCCGTTACCCTGCGAGACCGCGAGAACACGGAAGCGCGACTGTACACACAGCTCCAGGCGCGGCTGCGGGCTCGGGTGCAGGCGCGCGCGCGTTAATCCGCACGCCCCAGGTTCGCCCTGCAGCGCCACAGCGTGGCCGGTGTGATCATCGAATCCGCTGCCGGCTGCTCCCTCCCATGGGGTCTTTCACTCTCTGCCCAATGTTGGCGGAGCGGGCAGACTCTAATGCGTCAAGGCCATACTGCCGCTGCTGCGACCGGCCGACCGTCAGGGCCAGCTTAAACTGATCGTTCGTGTACAGCCTTGCCTCGTGCCGCGCGCGGCTCACGGCGACGTAGAAGCTTTCGCTCCCGATCGTTTTGTCGTGCTTGGTGTCGAGGTGCACGAGTACGCGGTCGGCAGTCTTGCCCTGTGCGGCGTGAACCGTCGATGCATATGCATGCTCCCAGTGCTGCTTGGTGCTGAGGTCCAAACGTTCAGCGCCCCGTGACCCTCGCACCGTCGCCACGCCCTTAGCCGCATCCACCGAGATCACCTCAGCCACCTCCCCGTTGCGACGGCCGAGGTCGCGATCATTCCTCGTCCAGCGCAGGTGGTCGCCGGCCATCACGCTCCGAGTCTCCGCTTGGTACACCTCGACTTTCGCGGCTCGCCTTGGCTCCCAGGCAATCTGTTCCGCTCCGCGCAAGAGCGAGACCACGCCGCGTTCGACATCGCCATCGGTCACCGTCAAGTACTCGCCAAGCTCAATGCCGAGCTTCGCGTATGCGCGTCCGAAGCGCACGACATCCCCCGGTTGGTAGGCCTTGGGCTGTGTCAGTTCGGCGCGGCTTAGGTCCCGTTGAACAAGTACCTTGCCCTTTGCTTCGGGTCCATCGAGAGCCTTCTCCTCTTTGAGTCTGGCGCGAACTCGCTCGTTGATTTCCCGCCGATCGTCGTTGACGCCGGTGACGATGAGTGTTTGGTTTCGTTCGGCTGCCGGAAGCGCGAGATAATCCTTCACGATCGCACCAAGACGCGCGTCGCGGCGGGAGATTGCGTAGGTGTGGCCTGCCAGCTTCTTGAGCGCGGCAGCCTCGCGCCGTCCGATGGTGTCGAGCACCGCAGCCTTGAGGATCGGACTCTTCTGCCGCTTGATTTCACGCATCTCCGCGCTCGCCATACCGCGCTCCAAGAGCATCGCGAACGGTCTTCCGGCCTCGATGGCGGGCAGTTGCTGGCGATCTCCGACGAGCACGAGACGAGCCTTTTGGCGATCCGCGGCACTCACGAGCGCCTGGGCTTGTTCGGTGCTCATCATAGAGGCCTCGTCGACGACCCAGAGCTCGCCAGTCGATTGCCACGGCTTACTTTCCTTCGCGACTTCGATGAGGTGCCTGGAAACCGTGTCCGAGGGGATCCCGGCGTCTTGCTGGAGCACGCGCGCGGCGGTCGCGCTCGGCGCGAAGCCTCGTACCGTGAAGCCGGCTCGTTCTGCGACTTCACGGACGGCTCGGAGCATGTGGGTCTTCCCGGTTCCCGCGTAGCCTTGCACCCCGATAACGCGGTCCTTGGTCGTCAGGATGAAGGTTGCGGCGTCGGTTTGATCGGCGCCGAGTCGATGCTCCCGCGCTGCTCCTCGGCTCTCCTCTGGCGAGGCAATTGGCCGCACTCTCCCCTGCCCGCGCCGCATCGCCGCGAGGGTCTCGCTTTCCGCCACGATCGCCTTTGTCGTCGTGTACCGGCCGTCGTTCACAGGTAGTAGCACGCGCGTTTTCTTCGCTCCCTGGATGCCTACAGCCACTTCGGCGAGTGTCGCCTTGCCAGTGCCGTATTCGAGCGCGTGGCGCACGACGTCTCTGTGGCTGATCACGCTTTCGCGCTCTGTCAGATGCGCGATCGCCCAGGCCACCGCCTCTCTTGCTGGCGCAGTAGCAGGCTCACGCAGCGCCGTCCTTTTCGAGATCAGCTCGCGGAGATTGATCCCCTGGTCCCGGGCGCGCGCTTTCCAATCGCCGTAGACTTCGGCACGGTCGATAAGGCCCTTGCGGGCGCGCGTGTACAGGGCAAGCGTGGCGCTCGCCTTGGCGCCAGAAGCACCGACTTTCTCGAGTGCCGCTTCGATTTCTTCCCGCCGGCGAGAGAAGTGCCGGAGCTGCTCCGTGGTGAATCCCTTGACCTCGAACCGCCCGTCTCGATGGCCGACCTCGACCTCGTAGCCGAGGCGCTGGAGGGCTCGTGCGAGCTCGGCGCGGTAGATCGCTCCGCCCAGCATCTTCGCCCGGAACATCTCTTTCGACGAGAGCGCCCGCCACTCGCCGTCGGCTCGCCGCGTCGCGTTGATCACCACTGCGTGCGTGTGAAGCTGCGGGTCGAGTTCCCGGCTCGTGTCGTGGTTGAAACGCGCGATGATCCAGTTGCCGGTCGTCTCGATCGTGCTCTTGCCTTCCTGCTTGGCGCGGGCCCGCGCGGTCGTGGCTTCGAGGTATCGGAGCGCCTCCGTAACCGCCTGGTTGTGGGCCTCGGTGGCCCGGCTTTCGACGCCGACCAGGGCCAGCAGCGACACGGACTTGGGGGCGCTGAACGTGAGATCCCAACCAGGTTGATGCTTGCCTTGCTGGCCGCGCTTGAGGACGACGCCGTGCGGCAGTTCTCCGTTTAGAAGCGCCTCGAACTGCGCGCGATCGACCGGTCCCGCGAGGCCAAGAACCTGTGCTCCCCTTCCGTCCCACTGGGAGGGTTCGCCGGCGCTGTCCTTGGTGTAGTAGTCGTCCTGCGCGTAGTAGGACCCGGCCTGCGCGGGGGAGTGAAGGACGCCGATCGATAGCATCAGAGCACCACTTCGCCGTGCCGAGAGACGTAGATCGGCGCGAGCTCCGCACGCTCTCGGATCTGCAGCGTCACCTTGGTCACCGGATACCCGCCGGGCAGCTTCAGGAAGCCCGACAGCTTGGGCAGATTCATGATCTCGGACGGCAGCACGATCGGGCGCTTCACGACCCTGCGCTGCAGGTTCACGGCGTCCCGCGAGTCGTGCGGCCCCATGGAGAGGGACTCGGTCGCCTCGTTCACTTCCTGCTCGCCGAGCGACTGCGCAGCCCACTCCGCGGTGGCGAGCTCGACGCTGCGAAGCATCAGGCGGGTGAGGCACGACCCGGAGATGCTCTGCGCCCCGTAGACGCCGTAGAGCCGCCGGAGCTGCCCGATATCCTGCAGGCCGAGGATGGTGGCGCCGCCGTGCTTCCGGGACATCGTGAGAAGCCCGCCGTCAGGCGTGAGGGCGGGGAGTTCCTGCAGGCTCGCGACCTCGTCCATCACGACCCAGAAGCGCCGCTTGAGGTCCGGAGGAAGGCTCAGGATCGACGCTGCGGCCTGATCGCACCACAGGGATAGCAGCGGCCTCAGAAACGCGTGCTGGTCCTTCCTGGACGTCAGGAAGAGCCAGGCGTCGCTCGTCTCGTCCTCGACGAACCGGCGGACCGAAAAAGGCTTCTCGTCGGCGCCAGGGTCGGGCAAATACGCCCACGCGCGGATCTTCGTGCTGACCGTCGCCCGTACCCCGATCGCCATCTTCTCGGCGGCCGGATCGATCGCCGGCGCGGCCTCCGTCCCCTTGACCAGGGCGAAGAGCTCGGCCAGCGGCGCGATCGAGATCATGTGCCGGAAGGCGGCGTTGGTCGCCTCGCCGCGCTCGGCCAAACGCAGGGCGACCGCCTCGAAGAGCCCCCTGGGGCCCTCCCGCCAGAACGGATCGTTCACCTTCTCGTTGTCGGGGATGATGGACGCCGCCAGGCTCGCGTAGTCGTAGGCCTCGCGCACCTCGCCCCAGAGGGTCCAGGGCAGGCTCCTGGCGTCCAGGGGGTTGAGCAGCACGTCCGTGCCGTGTCGGTAGTACACCTGCACGTACTCGCCGCTCGGGTCGTAGAGAATCGCCCGGTCTCCGCGCGCGCGGATCTGGTCGAGCAACTCCTTGATCGCCACGCCCTTGCCGCTCCCCGGCGCCCCGCAGACGAGGACGTGATCCGTCTCGGCGTCGCGGAAGATGGGGACACCGGCCAGGGTGAAGTCGTAGGGCAGCTTGGAGGCCCTGGCGAGCGCGATCACTGCGTCCGGGGGAGCTAGCGTCGCCCCACGGATATGCTGGTCCTCGGTCGCCGTGCGGCCGCTCTCGCGCAGAAAGTAGGCGGCCGTGACTGTCCCGCCGATAGCCAGCAGGAAGCCCAGAAACGCGCTCTCCTGGAAGCGCCGGCTGACGGCCTCGTAGCTGCGCCACGTGTAGCGCTGGACCTGCTCCTTGGGCACCCGGATGCGCGTCCCGCTGCCGTCCGGATTGGGCAGATCGGCGATGCGGCCACCAAGCCCGACGCCGTTTCGCACGTGGTGCACCCACAGCCTTCGATCCAGGGAAGTGGTGCCCTCGAGGAACCAGAAACCGCCGACTGCCGCGCCCAGGGCAATGCCGATGGTCAGCCAGAAGAACACTGCGCTCGTGCCCAGCTTGAGCCAGTTCGCGAGGATCTCGGAACCGCGGATCGCGTCGGACCAGACGCGGGGCGTTTGCCTACTCTGCGCCATCCTTCTTCATCCGCTCAAGCTCGTCTTTGGCCTGCACTTGGGCCTTCGGAATCGTGCCGTGCTCACGCGTGGCAGCGAGGGATCGGAGGATGTTCCGGGTCTCCAGGACCGCTTCGCAGAGGCCCCAGTAGGCTGGCGGAATCGGCTTCTCGAGCGCCAGCTCCACGCTCTCGAGGAGTAGCCCGCGCTCGATCAGAAGCCGGTAGTAGTCCGCGTCCGGAACGCCCTTCATGCGCGCGCGGCGCGTGATCTCTTCAGAGAGCTCGTCAGTCAGGCGAAGGGTCTTGACTCTCATCGCGATCGCCCCGTCCTCGCGCTCGATCGTATTCGCGCCTTCTCTCGAAACTGCCTGATTGCACAACACTCACCTGCGGGACCCGTATTCGCCTGCGACCACCAGGTGTAGTCGCCTTAAGTCGTTGGCGTTCGTGCATTTCCCGGCTCTTCGCAGAAGTGCATCAGGTGTGACAGAAAATTAAGGGGCCCCGCCGGCCTTTTCGGCGGGGGAAACCCTGTTCGCGCGCCGCCGGCGTTCGACTTTCGCGCGAGGGGTTGCGCTCCCGTTCTCGTGCGCGCGGAAGTCGGCGTCCTTGTCCATGACGTAGACCAGCGCGCGCTCGACGAGATCTGCGAGCTCGAGCGCGCCGCAGAACTCCCGATAGCGCTCGACGCGTTCATGCACAGGACGGGCGATCTTGACGCGCAGCGGAGCGAGCTCCTTCGGGGCTTCGAACTTGAGCAGTGCCATGACGAGATCTCCCTGTGACGTGACGGAGGCGGGACGTTGACTGCGCCGACTCTAGCAACGGCGCTGCGAGGTCGAAACTCGCAGTTCTGCTAGGCGACGCGAAGACCAGATGGTTTTTGCGTGCAGACCGGAATGCGTTGAGCGGCGCGGCCGCGCCGAAGAGAAAAAGAGGGAGCGGGTTGGTCCGCTCCCTCGGTGCTGCTAGATAAGTCCTCGCTCGGAAAACGCGAGCACGACCGAGCCACCGACGATGAAGTGGTCGAGAACCTTGGTGTCGACCATCGCCAGAGCTCGCTTCAGGGTCTCCGTCAGGACCTGGTCGGCCTGGCTCGGCTCCGCGCATCCGGACGGATGGTTGTGCACGAACATGACCGCCGCGGCGTTGCGCGCGAGGGCAGCCTTGACCACCTCCCGCGGGTAAACTGAAGTCTGCGTCAGCGTCCCGCTGAACAGGGCCTCGAAGTCGATCAGGCGATTCTGCGCGTCGAGGTAGATCACGCCGAACACTTCCCGCTCGAGTCCGGAGAACTGCAGTGCGAGCCATTCCCGCACCAAAGCCGGCGAGTTCAGGGCCACGGAACCCGCCCGGACTTTGGCCTCCAGAATCTGCGCGGCCCGGGTCAGAATTGCCCGCTCTTTCGGCGAGAAGTTGCCGGCGTCGAGAAAGTCGCGGCCCATGGTCTTAAGCTCCCTTCGCCGCGGTACCCGAACGGGAGGACTTGCCGCTCGCGTTGCGTGCTGGATTCCCGGCTTTCTGGCCCGGTGAGGTTGCGTGCCGATTTCTTCGGGCTTCGGCGTCCGCTCGGGACTCCAGGTAGTCGACGGAGCGGGCGGTGAATCCGAACCCGAAGATCTCCTTCCCTTCCTTGTTCGGATAACGGCGGCTCTCCAACGTCCCGGCGATCGCGACCTTGCTGCCGACGTCAAGGTACCGGCCCGCGTTCACCGCGGCGTTACCCCAGAGGGTCCACGAAATGGCAGTCGCCTTCTCCCGGGCCTTCCCTTCCCGATCCTTCCAACGTGCGTTGGAAATGACGGTGACGAGGGCTTTGGTCTGCGTGCGACCGTTCACCGAAAGCGTTTCGACGGTCGGCGTGACGGCGACGTGGCCGATCTGGCGAACTTCGACAAGTGACATGACAACACTCCTTGCTCGTATGGATGACAGAACCCGTTTCGAGAGGAGAACTGCTCTGAAACCTCATCCTCTCGTTGGAACCACCCTCGCTCCCGCCCTCACGGGCGGGCGGGGGGTGGGTGGGGTTGCTGTC
>Ga0187892_10002545_pt1 | contig 36015 bp, 34 predicted proteins | sample MA1701073metaG_FD_139345 | JGI IMG/M metagenome (GOLD analysis project Ga0187892, IMG submission 139345) | Bio-ooze microbial communities from a basaltic lava cave in the Kipuka Kanohina Cave System on the Island of Hawaii, USA - MA170107-3 metaG ... | reverse complement strand
TCAGCGCCGAGCCCCCGATCGCGCGCAAATCGACCGAGTCGACGCGATGCTCGGTCGCGCCGAGGGCGCGCGCGACGCGCGCGGCGGCGTCGAGCTCGGCTGCGTGACGCTGGCCGTACGCGACGCTGAGCGCTTGGCACTCGTGGCCCGCGGCGCGCGCGATCGCAAGCGTGACGGCGGAGTCCATCCCGCCCGAGACGAGCACGACCGCGCGTCCCGCACTCATCCGCGCGCGAGCTCCACGACCAGCCCGATCCAGAAGAGCCACACCACGACCGAGCTCGCGACGTAGATCGGGAAGCGATGCATGACGCGGTTGTACGTGAGGTGGATCGTCGCGTGCGCGATGCGCAGGGCGACGAAGGTCCAGGCCGCGTACACCAGGAAATCGCAGCGCATACCGGTCGCGAGCGCGACCGCGACGCCGGCGTAGAGCAGCACCGGCATCTCGAACAGATTGCGGAAATGGTCGGCCGCCTGCGTGCGCGTCAGCACGCCCGCGGCGAGCTGCTGCGTCGCGACCTTCTGCGGATGGATGCGGCGCTCGCGCATCTCGCCGATGCGCTCGAAGTAGAGCCGGATCCAGACCACCAAGGTCAACGCGACCATCGCCGCGAGCGGCCACACCAGCCGCAGATCGGGTTCGCTCATCGTCCCTGCACCTCGCCCCATAGGATCTTGTGGAGTTGTACCTGCATGCGCGCGGGCACGCGGTCCTCGAGCATCCACTCGGCGAGCTCGCGCGGCTCGACCTGGCCGTGGCTCGGCGAGAGCAGCACGTCGCAGCGGCGATCGAGCGCACGCTCGGCGATCATCGCCCTCGCCCACTCGTAGTCGGTGCGGCCGCACACGACGAACTTGATCTGGTCACGCGGCGTCAGCACGTCGAGGTTCGCGAGGCGGTTGCGCCGCACTTCACCCGAGCCCGGGGTCTTGACGTCGACGACGCGCGAAACGCGCGGATCGACGCGCGCGACGTCGAGCGCACCGCTGGTCTCGAGCGAGACGTCGTAGCCGGCGTCGCAGAGCCGCTCGAGCAGGACCGTGCAGCGTTTCTGCGCGAGCGGCTCGCCGCCGGTGACGCAGACGTAGCGCGCGTCGTACTTCGCGACCTCGTCGAGTATCGCGTCGATGCTCCACCAGCCGCCGCCGTAGAACGCATACTCGGTGTCGCAGTAGACGCAGCGCAGCGGACAGCCCGTGAGGCGCACGAACACCGTGCGGCGACCGACGTCGCGCGCCTCGCCCTGCAGCGAGTGGAAGATCTCGGTGATGCGCAGGCGCAAAGGGGTCAGAGTCATTTGCCGAAACGCCACCGAACAAGGAGCCATCGCCCGAAGGCAAATGACTCTGACCCCTTTGCGACTACCGCTGCCCTTCGAGTCGAAGCGCGCGCAGCCGCCCTTGTGCGAGCCGCGCGACCGTCGTGTCGGGATAGCGCGTCACGACGTCGTTCAACGCGCGCTCGGCCTGCGGCCACTCGCGCAGCTCGTAGTGGGCGTAGCCGATCTTGAGCAGCGAGTCGGGCGCTTTCGAGCTCTGCGGATAGCGCTGCAGCAGATCCGCGAAGGTCTCGAGCGCCGGCCGGTAGTTCTGCGTGACGTAGTACGACTCGCCGAGCCAGTACATCGCGTTGTCGGTGAGGTCGCCGTTCGGGTGTTCCGCGAGGAAGCTCTGGAAACGGCGCGCCGATTCGGCATAGCGGCCGTCGCGCAGCGCGGCGAATGCCTCGTCGTACGCAGCCTTCTCGGCGCCCGGATCGACGTAGCCGGTCGACGGCGCCGCTGCTGCGGCGTCGGCAGGCGGCGTCACCGCGTCGCTCGGTGTCGCGGTCGACTCGGGCTCGCTCGCGACGAGCTGGCCCGGTGCCGCGGCTTCGGTCGTGGCGGCCGCTGCGGCCGCGCCAGGATCGGACGCCGGCTCCGCGGAAGGCGCGGTCGGCGAGCCGCCTTCGAGCCGCGAGAGCCGCGAGTCGAGATCGACGTAGCGATCACGCTGCGCCTTCTTGAGGTTCTCGATTTCGTACGCCTGCTGCTCGACGAGCCCGCGCAGCGAGGAAACTTCCTGCTGCAGCTCGTTGATGCGGTTCAGCAGCTCGACAGTCGACTGCCCGGAGCCCTGCCCCTGCATCTGGGATTCGAGGCGTTGCACGCGCTCCGACAGCGAGAGCCGTCCCTGTGCGTGGGCGCCGGAAACGAAAGTGGCGGCGGCCAGAGCCGCCGCCACTGCGAACGCAAGACGCGTACGCGTGCTACGCATTACTTCGCCGTGTAGACGATTTCGACGCGGCGGTTCTGCTGCCAGCACGACTCGTCCGAATCGGCGCAGGTCGGACGCTCTTCGCCGTACGAGACGACGGAGATCTGGCCGGCCGAGCCGCCGTTCGCCTGCAGCGCGCCCGAGACCGCGTTGCCGCGGCGCTCGCCGAGGCCGAGGTTGTACTCGCGCGTGCCGCGCTCATCGGCGTGGCCTTCGAGCGTCACGGCTGCGCTCGCGCGGTCCTGCAGGTACTTGGCGTGGCACGCCAGGATCTGCTGCGCTTCGCCGCGGATGTCCGAACGATCGAAATCGAAGTAAACGACGCGCTGGCGCAGGCAGGAGTCGCTGTCGAGATCCTCGGGGCCGTACTTGCCGTCGGTCTCGACGGGCGTGGTCTCGGTCGTCTCGGTGCGGTCGACGGTCTCGACCGGCTCTTCTTTGACCTTCTTGGCGCAGGCCGCGAGCGAGACGGCGATGGCCGCGGCGAGCAGGACGCGAACGGTATTGTTCATTGGTGTTCCCTCAACGGTTTATCGAACTTGAACTCGCCGCGGTCGCCCCACTTTTCAAGGGCCCGCCAGCCTGTTTGACATTGTTCTTGCTTATCGCTGACGGAAAGGCGACCAAGCGGGTTCACGGACATCCCCGTCCGCGAGCACCAGCCGCTGTCTGACCCGTCCGTCGGCGGAAACGGCGTAAAGCACCCCCCTCGATCCCTCGCGGGCGGCGTACAAAACCATGCTGGCATTGGGCGCGAAACTCGGGGATTCGTCCAGGTTTCCGGGGGAAAGCGTCCTGAACTCCCCCGAACCGCCCAAGCTGCGGTCCATGATCGCAATACGATACACGTTGCCGCTGCCCTGTGCCATAGCGAATTTTTTACCATCGTAGGCGACTGTTGCGCGCGCGTTGTACTCGCCTTGGAACGTCAGACGCTGGGGCTCGCCACCGCTCGCGGGCATCTGGTAGATCTGCGGCTTGCCGGCCCGGTCGGAGGTGAACACGATCGAGCGTCCGTCGGGCATCCACTGCGGCTCGGTGTCGATCGAGAAGTGCCGCGTCAGCTGGGTCGTGCGGCGCGACCCGAGGTCCATCGTGTAGATCTCGGGGTTGCCGGACATCGAGAGCGTCAGCGCGAGCTGCGCGCCGTCCGGCGAGAACGCCGGCGCGCCGTTGATGCCGCGGTTCGAGGAGACGACCTGGCGCTGGCCGGTTGCGAGCTCCTGGATGTAGATCGACGAATTGCCGCGCTCGAACGAGACGTACGCGAGCCGGCGGCTGTCCGGCGACCACGCCGGCGAGAGCAGCGGCTCACGCGAGCGCACCACGGTCTGCGGGTTGAAACCGTCCGAATCGGCGACCATCAGCGCGTACTGGATGTTCTTGCCGGTGCCGGTCGAGGTGATGTACGCGATGCGCGTCCAGAATGCGCCGCGCACGCCGAGGATCTTCTCGTAGACGAGATCGGCGATCTGGTGCGCCGCGTCGCGCAGGTTGCCCGCGCGCGCTCCGACCGCGAGCGCGAGCAGGCTCTGCTGCTTCGCGACGTCGAACAGCTCGAACTCGACCCGATACGCGCCGCCCTCCGCGTCGCGGATCCGGCCGATCACGAGGAAATCCTGCTTCAGCACGCGCCAGGTGCCGAACTTCACCTCGTTGCCGCGCACCGGGTACTCGACCACGTCCTGGCGCGGTAGCGCGCGGAACTGGCCGCAGCGGTTGAAGTCGGACGCGACGACCTGCGCGACGTCGGTCTCGGGCGGAAGCCCCGCACCCTCGAACGCGAACGGCACGACCGCGATCGGCAGCGCGGAAGGGTTGCCCTCGACGATCTGGATGTTGAGCTGGGCCTGCGCGAGCGCAGGGACGAAGAGCACTGCGAGCGCGAAGAGCGCTTGACGGATCAGCCTCGGCATAGGTCTCTCGGGTAGCAGAACTCGAAGTTGATGTTGCGCTGGAACACGGTTTCGTAACCCTGGTACGGCAGCGGCTGCGCGCGCATCACCGCGGCCTCGAGCGAGCGGCGCGTCAGATCGTCGGCGCTGCACGGCGAGACCACGGTCGCGGAGATCACCTCGCCACCCGGGATCTGCGCGATCTTCACCGTGCAGACGACCGATAGGACATTGTCGGGCCGGAGCCAGTTCTGCGTCACCGCGGTCTGGATCGCGAGCGCGTAGCGGCCGAGCAGGTCGTCGTTCTGCCCCTCGTTGCCGGCGCGCGGCTGAGTCTCGGTCGCGGGCTCCGCGGTCGCGACCTGCTGCGGTTCGGGCTCGACCGCGTCGCGCTCGAGCTCCTCGAGCCGCTGCTCCTCGCGTTCGCGCCGCTTGGTCGCTTCCTCGCGCATGCGACGGATGTCGTCGAGCTGCTGCTGGCGCTCGCGCTCGACGCTCGCGAGCCGCTCCTGTTCCTCGAGCAGCTGCTGTTCGCGTTTGCGCAGCTCTTCCTGCTCTTGCTGCGCGTCGGAGGGGTCGATCGCCATGCGGTCGACGCGATCCTGGTCGCGCGCGTCTTCGGCGCGCGGCGGCACCGGCGTAGCGATCTCGGGCTCCGGTGGCTTCGGCGCGGGCGGCTTCGCGGGACGCGGCGGCGGGCGCTTGACCGCGGGCTTCGGCGGCGCGAGCGTCACCAGCGTCGCTTCGAGCACGGGACCCGAGACGCTGATCGGACGCGCCTGGTGGGTGAACATGAGCCCCACGAACATCGCGAGCACGCAGAGCACGTGGACGCCGATCGCGAGGGCGAACGCGCGCGCCTTGTCCCCGAATGTTTCGAAGCTCGCGCTCACCGCTGGGGAGTCAACTCGGTCCTGGGTTGGCCGACGATGCCGATCTTCGAGACACCGGCCGCCTGCGCCAGCGTGAACAGCTCGAACACCTGCCCGTACGAGACCGCCTGGTCGCCTTCGACGTAGACGGGCACATCGGGATTCTGGCGAACGAAAGCTGAAACCTTGCTAAGCAGCGTTTCCGAATCGACCTGCTCGCGCTCCTCGGTGCCGAGCGTGAGCCAGAGCTTCCCGTCGCGGTCGACGCTGACGACGAGGGGGCTCTGCTTCTGCTCGAGCGCTTTCGCGTTCGTCTTCGGCAGCTCGATGTCGACGCCGAGGTTGAGCAGCGGCGCCGTCACCATGAAGATGATCAGCAGCACGAGCATCACGTCGATGTACGGGACGACGTTGATCTCGCTCATCGCGCGACGCCGCCGGCGGCCGCGTCCGGTCGAAACGCTCATACCCATCGAACGGGCCTCGCTGCAGTTCGGGGTTCACCACCCGCCTTCACTGATGTTCCTCGATGTGCGCCTGGCGCTGCAGGATCGTCGAGAACTCCTCGGCGAAGGCCTCGTAGCGGCTGTTGAGCCGGTCGACCTTGTTCGAGTAGCGGTTGTACGCGATGACCGCGGGGATCGCGGCGAAGAGGCCCATGGCGGTCGCGATCAGCGCCTCCGAGATGCCCGGCGCGACCATCGCGATCGTCGCTTCCTTGACGTTCGCGAGGCCCTGGAACGCGATCATGATGCCCCACACCGTGCCGAACAGGCCGATGTAGGGGCTGGTCGAGCCGACCGTGGCGAGAAACTCGAGGCCCTGTTCCATGCGATCGACGGTGCGCGAGAGCGCGACGCGCATCGCGCGCTGCGCGCCCTCGACCATCACGCGCGGGTCGAGGCCCTTGCGCTGGCGCAGCTTCGCGAACTCGCGGAAGCCGGCTTCGAAGATCGCCTCCATGCCGGACAGCTGCTCGTTGCGCGCGGTGATGTCGCGGAACACCGCCGCGAGGTCGGCCCCCGACCAGAAGCGCTCCTCGAAGTCGCGCGCGTCGCGCAGCGCGCGGTCGATCATCGCCTTCTTGCGGAAGATGATCATCCAGGACGCGATCGACGCCGCGAGCAGCATCAGCATCACGATCTTGACGGGCAGGCTCGCGCCGAGCACGAGCGCCAGGAGGTCGAGGTCGGTGTTCATCGGCGATGGGTTTCCGGAATGAGATCGTCGGGCAGGGGTATGGGGCGGAACGTGTCGGCTGCGAGGCTCGCCGCACGCACCTTCGCTTCGACCAGGAGCGCGCCGTCGGCTTGCCGCATGATCGTCTGCGAAAACGCGAGGCTCGCGCTGCGGCGCTGATCGAGCGTGCAGCTCGCGATGAGCTCGTCGTCGAGCTTCGCCGGCGCGCGGAAGCGTACGTCCATCGCGACGATCGCGAAGATCAGCCCGCGCTCGGTTTTGAGCCGCCCTTGCGAGATCCCGTGCGCGCGCAGCCAGTCGGTGCGGGCGCGCTCGAGGAACTTCACGTAGTTCGCATGGAACACGACGCCGCCGGCGTCGGTGTCCTCGAAATACACGCGGATCGGTATGGCGAAGGGCTTCAAGTCGCGGTGGGCCGGCCGAAACGGGGCATTATCCCGGATCGAACAGGTCGGCGGGCACGTCGCCGCGCCGCGGCGGGGCGAGGCCGAAATGCCGGTACGCCTTCGCGGTCGCCATGCGCCCGCGGGCGGTCCGGACCAGGAAGCCCTGTTGTATCAGGTAGGGCTCGAGCACGTCTTCGATCGTGCCGCGCTCCTCCGAGAGCGCCGCTGCGAGCGAATCGGCCCCGACCGGGCCCCCGTCGAAGCTCTCGATGATCGCGGTCAGGAGCCGGCGGTCGAGCGCGTCGAAACCCTCAGGATCGACCTTCAGCATCTCCATCGCGGCGACCGCGCTCTCGTGCCGGATCGTGCCGTCGCCCTTGACCTGCGCGTAGTCGCGCACCCGGCGCAGCAGCCGGTTCGCAATGCGCGGCGTGCCGCGCGCGCGCTTCGCGATCTCGTCGGCGCCATCCGGCGCGCAGGCGATCCCGAGGATCTTCGCCGAGCGGCGCACGATCGCCCCGAGCTCCTCGCGCGTGTAAAACTCGAGCCGCTGCACGATGCCGAAGCGGTCGCGCAGCGGCGCGGTCAGGAGCCCTGCGCGCGTCGTCGCGCCGATCAGCGTGAACGGCGGAAGGTCGAGCTTGATCGAGCGCGCCGCGGGGCCTTCGCCGATCATGATGTCGATCTGGAAGTCCTCCAGCGCGGGATAGAGTACCTCTTCGACGATCGGCGAGAGCCGGTGGATCTCGTCGACGAACAGCACGTCGCGCGGCTGCAGGTTCGTGAGCAGCGCCGCGAGGTCGCCGGCCCGCTCGAGCACCGGGCCCGAGGTGGTCCGGAGCCCGACGCCGAGCTCGTTCGCGATGACGTGCGAGAGCGTGGTCTTGCCGAGGCCCGGCGGGCCGAAGATCAGCACGTGGTCGAGCGCGTCGCCGCGGCGACGCGCGGCCTCGATGTAGATCGCGAGCTGCTCGCGCACGGCCTGCTGGCCGAGGTATTCGTCGAGGCGCTTCGGGCGGATCGTCGCCTCGAGCAGCTCCTCGTCGTTGGTTGCGGCGGGGGATACGATGCGTCCCGGTTCCATCTCAGATCTCCACCTGCGTCCCGAGCTCGACCAGTCGGTTGCCGGGGATGCGGAAGAACGTCGTCGCGCTGACGGTGTTGCGCGACATCAGCATGAACAACTTGTCGCGCCACATCGGCATGCCCTTGCGCCGGCGAGCGTCGGCGATGACCGTCTCTCGGCTCGCGAAGAACGTCGTGTCGGCGAGGTCGAACGCGAAGCCGTAGTCGCCGGCCCGACTCATCGCTCGCGGCACGTCGGGCTCCTCCATGAAGCCGAAGCGGAAGATCACGCGGTGGAAGTCCTGCCCGAGCGGGACGACGTGCATGCGGTCCTGCGCGTCGATGTGCGGCTCCGGCACGGTTTCGATCGTGACGAACACGTTGCGCGCGTGGAGCACCTTGTTGTGCTTGAGATTGTGCAGCAGGGCGAGCGGAACGCGGTCCTTGCCGGCGGTCATGAAGACCGCGGTGCCCGGCACGCGCACCGGGGGGTTCGCGAACAGGCGCGTCAGGAAAGGCGCCGTGTCGATCGATCCGTCGCGCGTGCTCTCGAGCAGGAGCTCGCGCCCGCGGCGCCACGTCCGCATCAGCGTGAACACGACGATGCCGAGTGCGATCGGGAACCAGCCTCCGTCCATGAACTTGACCAGATTCGCGGAGAGGAACGCCAGGTCGACCGTCAGCATCAGCACGGCCAGCGCGACGATCGCCGGGGTCGGCAGATGCCAGCGCTCGTGCGCAACCACCAGCAGCAGGATGGAGGTGATCACCATCGTGCCGGTGACCGAAACGCCGTACGCGGCGGCGAGCGCGCTCGACGACCCGAATCCGAGCACGAGCCCGATGACGACGAGCAGCATCAGTCGGTTGACCCACGGCACGAAAATCTGGCCGATCGTCTCGGACGAGGTATGAACGACCTCGAGCCGCGGCAGATAGCCGAGCTGCATTGCCTGGCGCGCGAGCGAGAACGCGCCGGAGATCACCGCCTGCGAAGCGATGACCGTCGCAGCCGTCGCCAGCACGATCATCGGCGCGAGCGCCCAGCCCGGCACGAGCCGGTAGAACGGGTTTTCCACCGCGCTCGCGTCCGCGAGCAGCAGCGCGCCCTGCCCGAAGTAATTCAGCACGAGTGCCGGCAGCACGAAGAAGTGCCACGCGAGCGCGATCGGACGGCGTCCGAAATGGCCGATATCGGCATAGAGAGCCTCGGCGCCGGTGATCGCCAGCACGACGGCCCCGAGCGCGAGGAATCCGTGCACACCGTGGGTGAAGAGGAACCTGGCGCCGTACACCGGATTGAGCGCCGCGAGCACACGTGGCGCCTCGGCAATCTGCGCGATCCCGAGCACCGCGAGCGCGAGGAACCACACGACCGTGATCGGACCGAAGAACGTCCCGACTCGATGAGTACCGTGCCGCTGGATCGCGAACAGCCCGACCAGTACGCCGATCGTCACCGGGAGCACGTACTGCTCGAGGCCCGGAGCCAGCACTCCGAGTCCTTCGACGGCGGACAGCACGGAAATCGCCGGCGTGATGACGCCGTCGCCGAAGAACAGCGCCGCGCCGAAGATGCCGAGTATCCCGACGAGGTAGGTCGTCGGCGACGCAAGCGGCAGGCAGCGCTGCGCAAGCGCCATGAGCGCCATGATGCCGCCCTCGCCGCGGTTGTCGGCACGCAGGATCACGCCGACGTACTTGACCGACACGACCAGGATCAGCGACCAGAGGATCAGCGACAGCACGCCGAGCACCTCGGGCTCGTTCGGGGTGAGGCCGTGCGCCGGCCCGAACGCCTCCTTCATCGTGTACAGCGGACTCGTGCCGATGTCGCCGTAGACGACGCCGATCGCGCCGAGCATCAGCCCGGCGACACCGCGGCGCGAGTGCGCAGCCGTCGTCTCGCTCATTTCAGCACGGCCTTGAGCGCCTTGCGGATGATCGCCTCGGCGTTGTCGCCGTCGGCGGCGACCTGCTTCACCAGGCGCGTGACTTCCTGCGGCTTGTAGCCGAGCGCCTGCAGCGCGACGGTCGCCTCGGCCTGCGGGTCGTGCGGCACGGCGCCGGCGGTCGACGGGCCCGACAGCCCGCTCGAGAGCCCGTCGACGCGGTCGCGAAGCTCGACCACGATGCGCTCGGCGGTCTTCTTGCCGATGCCGGGAATGCGCGTCAGCGAAGCAAGATCCGCGGTCTGAACGAGCCGCGCGAACTCGTCGACCGACACGCCCGACAGCACGGACAACGCGATTTTCGCGCCGATCCCGCTGACCTTCTGCAGCGTCCTGAACAGCTGGCGCTCGGCGTCGCGGAAGAAGCCGTAGAGCGCGACGGAATCTTCCTTGACCGCGTAGTGGGTGTGGAGCGCGACCTCGCGGCCGAGCTCGGGCAGCTCGTAGAACGTCGACATCGGCGCTTCGAGCTCGTAGCCGACGCCGTGCACGTCGATGACGAGCCAGGGCGGCTGCTTCGCGACAAGCGTCCCGCGCAGGCGGCCGATCATCGGCGCCGCCAGTCACTTCGCGCGATGCCGATGCGTGCGACCGTCGAACGCGTGTGCGCGTGCGTCAGCGCCACCGCGAGCGCGTCGGCCGCGTCGGCCTGGATCTTCTCGTGCAGGTTCAGCAGCACGCCGACCATGTGCTGGATCTGCGTCTTCTCGGCGCCGCCCTTGCCGACGATCGCCTGCTTGATCTCCTTCGGCGCGTATTCGGTGACCGGCAGGCCCAGGGTCACTGCGGCGCAGATCGCCGCGCCGCGTGCCTGGCCGAGCTTCAGGGCGGAATCGGGATTGCGCGCCATGAACACGCGCTCGATCGCGAGCTCGACCGGCCGGTACTCGTCGATCAGCGCACGGACGTCGTCGAAGATCTGTTTCAGGCGCAGCGGGAAGCTCTCGTTGTCGAGCAGCACGAGCGCGCAGTGGAACACGTGCCCGCTGCGGCCGGTCGCATCGGCGTCGATGATGCCGATGCCGGTGCGCTGCGAACCGGGGTCGATGCCGAGGATGCGCAGCGGCGCCGAGCGAACGTTCATCGGCGTGCAGTGTAGCGACTGCGTCAGCGCGCGAAGCGGCCGTTGCGCAGGAACTCGACGGTCTGGCGCGCCGCCGCCTCGGAAAACAGCAGCCCCGTGTGAGTCGCGGCGATCTCGAAGTGGTCGGCGATGCCGTCGAGTCGGGTCTCGTCGACCGCGACGGTGCCGTCGTGTGGCTGCGGTAAACCTGCGACGAAGCCGCCGAGGCCGTACGGCATCGAGCCGGCGATGACACCGACGGCGGTGCCTTCGGCGCACGACCCGACGCCGTCGCACAGGAGCTGCGCGCTGCGTCCGGTGATCCAGCGTGTCGCGGGCCAGGCGCCGAGCGCGCGCGCGGCGCGCGAGCCGTTGAGCGGCGAGCCGAGACAGACGACCCGCCCCTCGATCAGCCCCGGCGCGCGCCGCAGCGCTTCGAGCGCGACCAGGCCGCCGAGACTGTGCCCGACCAGATGGACACGCTCGCCGCGCTGGCGTCCGCAGCGCGCGGCGAGGGCGCGCGTCGCGACGTCGGGACCGCCGAACACGCTCGCGTAGTCGAGGGTCTCGACCGCGTAGCCGGCCTGGACGATGTGGCGCGAGAGCACGGACATCGCGAGACCGCGCATCCAGATGCCGTGCAGCAGGACGACGCGTTCCTTCATCGCGCCGCCGATCAGCCCTTCGGCTGCGGCTTCACGACGCGCACCGAGAGCTCCTGCAGCTGCGCCTCGGGAACGACGGACGGCGCGGCGGTCATGAGGTCCTGCGCGCTCGCGGTCTTCGGGAACGCGATCACGTCGCGGATCGACTCGGTGCCGACCATCAGCGCCGCGATGCGGTCGATGCCGAACGCGATGCCGCCGTGCGGCGGCGCGCCGTAGCGCAGCGCCTCCAGCAGGAAGCCGAACTTGAGCTCGGCGTCCTCCCGCGCGATGCCGAGCAGGTCGAACACCGTGCTCTGCATCTCGGGCCGGTGGATACGAATCGAGCCGCCGCCGATCTCGTTGCCGTTGAGCACCATGTCGTAGCCGCGGCTCACCGCGTTCGCGGGGTCGGCGGCGAGCGCCGCCGCATCGTCGACTTTCGGCGCGGTGAACGGGTGGTGCAGCGCGACGTAGCGGCGATCGGCCGCGTCGTACTCGAACATCGGGAAGTCGGTGACCCAGAGCGGTCGCCACGCGTTCTCGACCAGGCCCATGTCCTTCGCGACCTTGAGCCTGAGCGCACCCATGAACTCCGAGACGATCTTGTAGGGACCCGCGCCGAAGAACAGCACGTCGCCGGTCCGGGCCCCGGTCGCCGCGAAGATCCCTTCGACCGCCTTGTCGTCGAGGAACTTCACGATCGGCGAGGTGAGCCCTTCGCGGCCCTTCGCGAGATCGTCGATGCGGATCCACGCGAGGCCCTTCGCGCCGTACTTCGCGACGTAGGGCCCGAGATCGTCGAGCTGCTTGCGGGTGAGCTCGGCGCCCTTGGGCAGGCGCAGCGTCGCGACGCGACCGCCCGGATCGTTCGCGGGGCCGGAGAACACCTTGAAGTCGACGTGCTTCACGTGCTCGGCGACGTCGACCAGCTCGAGCGCGATGCGCAGGTCCGGCTTGTCGGACCCGTAGCGGCGCATCGCCTCGGCGTACGTGATGCGCGCGAAGGGATCGGCGAGCGCCACGTCGACGACCTTCGCGAACACGTGGCGGATCATCGCCTCGACCGTGTCCTGCACATCGCGCTCGGAAACGAACGCGAATTCCATGTCGAGCTGAGTGAACTCGGGCTGGCGGTCGGCACGCAGATCCTCGTCGCGGAAGCAGCGCGCGATCTGGTAGTAGCGGTCCATGCCCGCCATCATGAGGATCTGCTTGAACAGCTGCGGCGACTGCGGCAGCGCGTAGAACTCTCCCGGGTGCACGCGCGACGGCACGAGGTAGTCGCGCGCGCCTTCCGGCGTCGCCTTGGTGAGGATCGGCGTCTCGACGTCCTGGAAGGAGCGCGCGTCGAGCCAGCGGCGCAGCGCCTGCACGAGCGCGATGCGCGTGCGCATCGCCTTCTGCATCGCCGGGCGGCGGATATCGAGATAACGCCAGCGCAGGCGTGCTTCCTCGCCGGGCGTGTCGTGCAGCATGAACGGCAGCGGCGCCGACGCGTTGAGCACCTCGACCGCTTCCGCGAGCAGCTCGATCCTTCCGGTGCGGAGCTTGTCGTTGACCTGGCTCGCGGGACGCGCCCGGACCTTCGCCGTGATCCTCAGGCAATACTCGTAGCGCACCTGCGAGGCAATCTCGAACGCCTTCGCGTTCTCGGGCTCGATCACCACCTGCACCACGCCTTCGTGGTCACGCAGGTCGATGAAGATCACGCCGCCGTGGTCGCGCCGCGTGTCGGCCCAGCCGCAAAGCGTGACGGATCGTCCGATCAGGGCCTCGTCGACGAGGCCGCATAGGTGCGTGCGCATGGGAAAACCGGCAGGAGAAAAGGCTCGGGATGCTAGAGAACCGGCGGCGAGTCTGCAAACGCATGTCCCCTTGCCGCCCGACACCGCGTTCGTTCGCGATGTCGGGCCACGACGGCCCCTGCCCCGGAGACCGACGATGAAGTCGCTCGCCCTCGTTCTCGCCGCCGCGAGCCTGCCGGCTGCCGCCGCGGACTTCGGCACCTACACCATCAACGGCGAGACGGTCGCCTTGACGCACGGCTGCACGGTCGTTCCACACGTGGACGGCGTCGGCTTCGGCAAGCCCGAGGCGATCGTGCTGCTCTCGTCGAAGCCGCTCGATTGCGACGCGTACGCGAGCTGGGTCAATCCCGCGAGCGGCGCGTTCGACGACGCGGTCGACGAGGGCGACGGCGGCCTCGTCGCGCTCGACGTCGGCGCGGGACCGAAGCTGTCCCGCATCTCCGTCTACGGCGTCGGCTACACGCTCGGCAACGATTCTTGCGACGGCTGCACCGCGAAGATCGAAGCCGGCGGCGCGGGGCTGCGCGGCAGCGTCGCGACCACGGCGCCGCTGTGGGACGGAAAGCTCACGCTCGACGCGAAGTTCGACCTGCCTAAGGGTGCCGGGCCCGCCAAGGGCGAATCGCTCGCGGGCGGTGGCGATCCCGGCAAGGCCTACCTCGCCTATCTCGCGGCCTACAACGAGGGCGACTACGAGGCGCTGAGGACGCTGATGCCCGAGGGCGAAGCCGAGGAAGACTTCGGCTGGTACTCCGACGAGGAGCGTCGCGAGGGCATCAAGAGCCAGGCCAGCGGCATGGTGCCGAAAACCGCGAAGGTCACCGATGCGTGGAAGATCGGGAACGGCGCGCTGCTGGTGACCGAACTGCCTTCGCCGCACGGCGACGACATGCGCTACCGCGGCTATGCGAGCCTGGCCTTCGACGGCAAGGCCTGGCGCGTGCGCGAGCACAAGATCGCCTGGGGCGAGCCGATCGAGTAAGACGCTTCGTTCGAGTGCTCGTAGCGCCGGGCCGGCGCGCCGGCCCGACCCCGACCCGGACACGCGAGGGCGGAGTCAGGATGGGCGGATCCGAAGCGAGCTCGCCAGGACCCGCGCGTTGCTTCGCATCTTCGACGCCACGCCTTAGACGACGAAGTGGCGCAACGTTTCTTCGACCACTACGGTGCTGCAGGCGCAGCTCAAGGGTCTGGTCAGCGACGAGCATTTCTCGGTCGACGGGACGCTGTTTGAAGCCTGGGCCTCGCACAAGAGCTTTCGGCGCAAAGGACGACGACGACAGCGACAGCGGCGACTCCACGGCGAGCGACGCCGCAACGACACGCACGAATCCACGACGGATCCCGACGCGCGATTGGCGCGCAAGGGTGCGGGCAAGGAGGCCAAGTTGAGCTATCAGGCCAGCACGTTGATGGAGAACCGCAACGGGCTGATCGTGGCCGTCGACGTGCGGCAAGCCAGCGGGACCGCGGAGCGTGAAGCGGCGCTGGATTTGATCGACGAGATGCTGCTCGGCGAAGGCTGCACGGTCGGCGCGGACAAGGGCAACGACACTGCGGCTTTCATCGAGGCGTTGACGAAGCGGCGCATCGTGCCACACGTCGCGCAAAGCACGGCAGGACGCCGCAGTGCGGTGCCCGATCGCGTTGCACGCACGAAGGGCTACGCTGCAAGCCAGGAGATTCGCAAGCGCATCGAGCAAGGTTTCGGCTGGACGAAGACGATCGGCGGCCTGCGCAAGCTCATGCGGGTCTGCAACGCGTTCGCTCATGGACGGCATGGTCGTTCGCTGCTTACAACCTGATCCGGATCGGCGGAATCGAGGGCTGGTGGCAACCGTCGCCGACGTGACGACCTGAGTAAGCCCGCGTGCTCAGGATGCAAGCGCAATCCGCTCGCTCGAAGACCTCACATCGATTGAACCGATCAATGGTGGCGCCGGCGCGGCGGCGTTTCTCAACAGCCTGTTAGGATCGCCAGCGTTCGACCGCGTTCCGGTGCCGCCGGAGCCGGCTCATCGCTGTTGCGCCCGAGGGGCACGGATGACTTCCGACTTCACTGCACCGCGTCCTGCGACCGCGTGGCTCCGCACCGCCGCGGCGTTGTTCCTCGGCTCTGCGCCGCCCTGGTACAAGCGGGCCGTCGTCGCCGCGCTGGTGATCAACCCGCTCGTGCTCGCACTGATGGGCCCGTTCGTGGGCGGCTGGCTCCTGCTCGTGGAATTCGTCGCGACCTTGGCTCTCGCGCTGCGTTGCTATCCCCTCCAGCCCGGCGGCCTGCTCGCGATCGAGGCCGTCTTGCTCGGCCTGACGCAACCGGGGCAGGTGTACGCGGAGGTCGAGCACAACCTGAGCGTGATCCTGCTGCTGATGTTCATGGTCGCCGGGATCTACTTCCTGCGCGATCTTCTGATGTACCTGTTCTCGCGGCTGCTCGTCGCAGTTCGCTCGAAGCTGACCCTGTCGCTGCTCTTCTGCGCGCAATCGGCAATTCTCTCCGCGTTCCTCGACGCGCTGACCGTCATGGCCGTGATCGTCACGGTCGCCGTCGGTTTCTATGCGGTGTATCACCGGGTCGCCTCCGGTCGGGGCTACGACGACCAGCACGACCATCTGGACGACCAGCTGGTCCACGACTCGCGCTCCGGGGACCTCGAGCGCTTCCGCGCGTTCCTGCGCAGCCTGGTGATGCACGCGGCCGTCGGCACGGCGCTCGGCGGCATCGCGACCCTGGTCGGCGAGCCGCAGAACCTCGTCATCGCGAGCGCCGCCGGCTGGGATTTCGGCGAGTTCTTCCTGCGAATGCTGCCCGTGTCGGCGTTGACGCTCGGGATGGGCTTGGCCACGTGCCTGGCGCTCGAAGTGACGGGCCGGTTCGGCTACGGCGAGGAGCTACCCGCCTCGGTGCGCGAGGTTCTGGAACGCTACGTGGCGATCCAGGCGGAAACCCGCAGCGAGCGGGATACCGTTCGGCTGGTCATGCAGGGTTTCGCCGCAGGGGTCCTCGTTCTGGGCCTCGTCCTTCACGTCGCCGAGGTGGGACTGGTGGGCCTGATGGTGATCGTGATCGCCACGTCGCTGACCGGCGTCGTACAGGAACAGCGATTGGGCCATGCGTTCGAGGAAGCGCTGCCGTTCACTGCCCTGCTCGTGACCTTCTTCGCCATCGTCGCGGTGATCGACCAGCAGGCCCTGTTCCGGCCCGTGATCGAGTACGTCCTGCGTTTCGATGGAGCCGAGCAGGTCGCCACGATGTACCTCGCCAACGGCATCCTCTCGATAATCAGCGACAATGTCTTCGTTGCCACCGTCTACGTGAAGGAGCTCGAGGCGGCCGCCGCGTCCGGCGTCATCGATCGCGCGCAGTTCGAACGGCTGATGGTGGCGGTGAACGCTGGGACGAACCTGCCTAGCGTCGCCACGCCGAACGGTCAGGCGGCGTTTCTCTTTCTGCTGACGTCGGCACTGGCCCCACTCGTCCGGCTCGGATACGTGCGAATGGTGTGGATGGCTCTGCCCTACACGCTCGTCCTCGGCGTCGCGGGCCTCGCGTCCGTCGTGCTGTGGGCGTAGGCGCGTTCGAATCGGTGATCCGGGAGGAGCTGCGCGTGTGACGGGATCGACTCGCCGAAGACGTTCCGCCACCGTGGAGCGGGCGGCAAGCGGCACAAGACCGAAAGCGCGCGCGCGGACCAGCGCGAGTGACGCCACGCGCGCCGTTGACATCCTCGCGCGCTTCCGCATCATTTTCCGCAGCGCGCGGCAGCATTACCTCGCGATCGAGCGACAGCTCGGGATCAGTGGTGCCCAGCTTCGCGCGCTCGCGATCATCGCCGCGCACGAAGGCGACGGTGTCACGGCGCTCGCGCGGGCCCTGCACGTGCGTCAACCGACCGCGAGCCGGCTGGTGGAGCAGCTGGTTGCGCTGGGCCACGTGCGGCGTCGGCGCTCCGCGAACGACCAGCGCGCGATCGAGCTGGCCGCGACGACGCGGGGACGCAGGTTGCTGGCGCGGACGCCCGGTCCGCTCGCGGGCGTGCTCGCCGATGCGCTCGAGTCGCTGCCGCGACACCGACTAGCCCAGCTTGGGCAGCGGCTCGACGAGGTGCTCGAAGCGATGCGGCTGCGCGACGATCGCGCGAGCTACCTCCCTCTGTCGGACCTTTGACGGACGTCGCGGACCGAGCGTCGGCCCCGGCGATACATCGTTTGCTATATACTTTGCTATGTCACCGCTGCGATCTTGCAACGAGGCCGTGCGAAAAACGCCGAGCGGCCGCGGTGCCGTGAGGCGCTCGCCGTCGATCGAGCGTGCAGCCATCATCCCTTCGCTTTGCGGACACCGCGCAAAAGCAATGGCACAGTCGAACACGCCCATTCCGGACGACGTCCGACGATTCTTAGGCGCCGCGATCGATTCGGTTCCGCATCTCGAGGCGCTGCTGCTGCTGCGCGGCGCGCCGGATGCATCGTGGAGCGCCGCCACACTTGCGCCCCGGCTCTACGTCTCGATCGACCGGGCGCGTGGGCTGCTCGAAGACCTCTCCGAGCGCGGGCTGTTTCGAGCGACCGGGGAGCGATACGAGTTCGCTCCGTCGGACCGTGCGACCGCAGCCACCGTGGACCGGCTCGCAGAGGTCTACGCCCGCAACGTCGTCGGAGTAGCGGAGATGATCCACACGAAACCCGGGCAACCCGCGCAGCACTTCGCCGAAGCGTTCCGGCTGCGCAAGGAAAAGTGACGATGGCCACGTTCATCTACGCACTTTGCACGCTGACCGCCCTGGGCTGCTGCGTGTTGCTCATGCGGGGATACCTTCGCTCGACGACGAAGCTGCTTTTCTGGGCAGGCCTGTGCTTCGCGGGACTCGCGATCAGCAACCTGATCGTGGTCATCGACAAGATCGTCCTGCCGCTGCAGGACCTCTCGCCCTGGCGCGTCAGCGTGAGCGTCGTTTCGGTCGGCGTGTTGCTGTTCGGTCTGATCTTCGAGGACCGCTGATGACTACCTTCCTGCTCGGCGCGATGGCGATGGCCTGCGGGGTCGCCGCGCTGTTTTTCTTCCGGTTCTATCGGGACACGCGCGACCGCCTGTTCCTCTACTTCGGCTTGTCGTTCGTGATCGAAGCGATCAACCGCACGATATTCGCGCTCGCCGATCTGGCCCGCGAGGACGCGCCGACGTACTACATCGTGCGCCTGGTCTCCTACCTACTGATTCTCTGGGCGATACTCGAGAAGAATCTGCGTCGTGGCGGGTCGCGATAGTCGGAGCACCGTCGATGCCGTCGACGACGTCGCTCATGGATCCGATTCGTCGCCCACGTGGTCGCCGCCCGGACCTGGCGTTTCCCGATCGCGGTACCGGCCGTTCGGAAACACGCGCGTGAAAGCCTCCTGGTTCATCGCGGCGCTGGTGCTCGGAATCGGCCTGCTGGTCTCGCTCGCGTGGCTGTCGGTGCGCGGAATGACGGCGGGCTGGTTCGATCGCGACGTGGCCCTCCGTTCCGAGCTGGCGCTCAGCGGGGCGCGCCGTGCACTCGTGGATGCGATCGACAGCGGACGCACGAAGCGACTCGCAGAAACGCTCGAGGATCTCACTCACGACGAGCGGATCATGGGCGCGGCCCTCTGCGATCCGGCGGCGCGCCTGGTCGCGCGCTCACCGGCATTTCCGACGTCAGTGACCTGCGAATCGATGGCAGAAGCCACACCCCATCCGGCAACGGACACCACGATCGGCAGCGGGCACCTTCGCCGCGCTTTCTCCCTGCCTGGCGGCCGCGTTCACGCGAGCGCCTTGCCGCTGAACGACGGTGAGCGTTCGCTGGGCACGGTCGTCCTGCTCCACGATCTCAGCTACGTCGATCGTCGCGACGCGAGCCTGCGGAACTTCCTGCTCGTGGCGTTCGTCGTCCTGGCGCTCGGGGCCTCGCTCACCACGTTGCTGGCGGCGCGGATACTCTGGCGGGACTGGAACCTGGCGCTGCGCCGTCTCGTCCGCGGCGAAGGTCGCAGCCGCGAGTTCGCCCCGGTCGTGGCAGAAATGCGCGCATTGCTCGAACGCCTCGCAGCCGAGGAGTACGCGGATCTGCGCGGCGGAACGTGGACGCCCGAGCGACTGAAGCTCACGCTGTCGCGCCACCTGCACGGGGAACGCATCGTCATCGTCGCGAATCGCGAACCGTACATCCATCAGTACGAGCCGAACGGCAGCATTCGTGTGATTCATCCGGCGAGCGGCTTGGTCACTGCGCTCGAACCGATCATGCGGGCGTGCTCGGGCGTGTGGGTCGCACACGGCGGCGGCTCGGCGGACCGCGCCGTGACGGATTCCAGCGGACGCATTCGCGTGCCGCCCGGGAACGACTCGTACGTCCTGCGTCGGGTGTGGCTGAGCGAAGCGGAGGAGCAGGGCTACTACTATGGATTCGCGAACGAGGGGATGTGGCCGCTGTGCCACGTCGCGCATGCGCGCCCGATCTTTCGACTGGGCGACTGGGAGCATTACAAAGCAGTCAATGCTCGCTTCGTCGATGCGGTCTGCGAGGAAGTGGACGCCGACGATCCGGTCGTCCTCATTCAGGACTATCACTTCGCGCTCGCGCCGAAGCTGCTGCGCGAACGACTGCCGCGGGCGACCATTCTGACCTTCTGGCACATCCCGTGGCCGAACGCCGAGCAGCTGAGCATCTGCCCGTGGCGCCGCGAGCTGCTCGAAGGTCTGCTGGGCAGCAGCATCATGGGGTTTCACACGCAGCTTCACTGCAACAACTTCCTCGAGTCCGCGGACCGTTTCCTGGAGTCCCGTATCGACCGCGAAGAGCAGGCGATCGTCCAGCATCGGCGGCAGACCCTCGTGCGCCCCTACCCCATTTCGATCGAGTGGCCGAACCACTGGGCGCGATCGGCACCTCCGGTGGCCGAGTGCCGCGCTTCCGTGCTCGACGAGCTCGGCCTTCCGAGCGACACGTTGATCGGCGTGGGCGTCGATCGCCTCGACTACACGAAGGGGCTCGAGGAGCGCCTGCTCGGCGTCGAACGCATGCTCGAGCGACACCCGGAATTCCGTGGCCGATTCCGGTTCATCGAGCTTGCCGCGCCGAGCCGCACGTTGATCGAGCGGTATCGACAGCTCAATGATCTCGTCGAGGTGCAGACCGCGCGGATCAACGAGCGCTTCGGCACGAAGGACTATGTCCCCATCATCCTCCTGCGCGCCCATCACGAACCGCAGACGGTGTTTCGTTACTACCGTGCCGCGGACCTCTGCTACGTGAGCAGCCTGCACGACGGCATGAATCTCGTCGCCAAGGAGTTCATCGCCGCGCGGGACGACTGCGGCGGGGTGCTCTTGCTCAGCCAGTTCACGGGTGCGTCGCGCGAGCTCACCGAAGCGCTCATCGTGAACCCGTACGACCTGGAGCAGGTGTCGTCGGCGCTGGCCCACGCCTTGCGCATGGGGCCCGAGGAAAAGTCTGCTCGCATGAGCGCGATGCGAGCGATGCTGGCGGAATTCAACGTCTATCGCTGGGCCGGGCGCATGCTCGTCGACGCCGCTCGCTTGCGTCGACACGAGCGGCTCGCCGGTCGCTTGAGCGATACGGACGACAGTTTCGTCGCGACCACTGCCACGTACTCCGGAAAGGAGTAGCGCACGTCAGCAGGCAGACGACGACTCGTACCTCAATCGCCCGACGAGCGCTCGGGGCCGGTTGGACTCTTCGTTTCGAACGCCGTCCCGGCCGCGGGCACGTTCGAATCCGCCTTGCCGCCGGCATCGCGGTTGCCGGCTTCGCCCGCGATATTGCGTTTCCGGTCCTTGTCGCCCTTGAAGTCGGTCTCGTACCAGCCGCCCCCGGCGAGCCGGAACTGCGGTGCGGAAAGCTGGCGAACCAGGTCGGAGCCGCCACAACGCGGGCATGCGGCGGGATCGGGGTCGGATATCCGCATCAGGTGTTCGGTGAGTGCTCCGCAGTTGCCGCATTGGTACTCGTAAATCGGCATGGCGCGTCTTTGGATCCCGGGTCGCCGGGTTCGCCGAGGGGCAACAGAGCATAAACCAAGCTTCCGCCGGGAGTTCGGCGTACCGGCCCGGCACGGGATAATCGCGGGGGGCCTTGTCGGATGACCATGACGACGAATGCGCTCGAACTCGCACCGCCACCGCTGCCCGACGCCGGACAGCGCTGGGCAACCTTTCTCGATCTCGACGGCACGCTGGTCGGCTTCGTCGACGATCCCGCAGCCGTGCGCATCGACGAGACGACACTCGCCGCCCTGCGCGCGCTCGATCACGCGCTCGGCGGAGCGCTCGCCATCGTGTCCGGGCGCCCGGTCGCCGAGCTCGATCGTCTGCTCGGCGACTTCCGGCCGTCCAGCGCGGGCAAGCACGGTCACGAGTGGCGCATGCGCACCGGCATCGAAGCGACCCTTCCTCCATCGCGCGAGACCCTCGACTCCGCTCGAGCCGCTGCTCGCGAGCTTGCGGCGAATCTCCCCGGCGTGCGACTCGAAGACAAGGGCACGGCCTTCGCGCTGCACTACCGCTCGAGGCCCGAGCACCACGCCGCCGTGCTCGAAGGCATGGAGCGCATCGTCGCCGGCGCACAGACGCACTGGGTCGTGCAGCGCGGCGACCATGTCGTCGAGCTGCTGCCGCCGGGTGCCGACAAGGGACGCGCGCTCGTGCGTCTCATGAGCCTGCCGCCGTTCGCGCAGCGCAGGCCGATCGCGATCGGCGACGATCTCACCGACGAGCACATGTTCGCGGCCGCCGCGCATCTCGGCGGATTCGGTGTCGTGGTCGGGTCGCGGCGGCCGACCTCCGCAAGCTACGCGCTCGCGGGTCCCGAGGCGGTGCGTCGCTGGATCGCCTCGGTCGCCGAGGTGCACGCGTGACGCGCCTCGCATCGCTCGAGCTCGGGATCGTCGGCAACGGCAGTCTCGCCGCGCTCGTCGATCGCGACGCGCGCATCGTCTGGTGCTGTGTGCCGGCCCTCGATGGTGATCCGGCGTTCTGCGCGCTGCTCGCGCCGCGCCACGACGCCGGCTACTTCGAGGTCGCGCTCGAACGGCAGGTCCGCAGCGAGCAACGCTACACCGAAAACACAGCGGTGCTCGTCACGACGCTGGTCGATGACCAAGGCGGCGCGATCGAGATCGTCGACTGCGCGCCGCGCTTCCGCCAGTTCGAGCGGATCTACCACCCGACGATGCTGCTGCGACGGATACGGCCGCTCGCCGGGGAGCCGCGCATCGCTCTCAAGCTGCGTCCGCTGACCGGCCACGGCGCGCGCGTACCGGCGCGCACCTGGGGCAGCAACCACGTCCGCTACGAGCTCGACGACTACGTGCTGCGCGCAACCAGCGACGTGCCGCTGCCGATGCTCCGCGACGAGCTCCCGTTCGTGCTCGATCGCGAGATCACCATCGCGCTCGGTCCCGACGAGACCTTCGCGCAGTCGCTCGCGCGCACCGCGCGCGACCACGTCGAGCAGACCTGCGACTACTGGCGCAGCTGGGTGCGCTCGCTCTCGATCCCGGTCGACTGGCAGGACGAGGTGATCCGCGCCGCGATCACGCTGAAGCTCTGTCAGTACGAGGGCTCGGGCGCAATCGTCGCCGCGGTCACGAGCTCGATTCCCGAAGCGCCCGGCAGCACGCGCAACTGGGACTACCGCTACTGCTGGCTGCGCGACGCGGCATTCGTCGTGCGCGCGCTGAACCGGCTCGGTGCGACGCGCAGCATGGAGGAGTACCTTCGCTACGTGTTCAACATCGCGACCGCGCAGCAGGAGCTGCGGCCGCTCTACGGCATCCACTTCGAGAGCGAGCTCGTCGAGCGGATCGAGCCGGCGCTCGCCGGCTATCGCGGCATGGGTCCGGTGCGGTTCGGCAACGACGCGTGGCGGCAGCAACAGAACGACGTTTACGGCAGCGTCGTGCTCGCGGCCTCGCAGCTGTTCTTCGACCGGCGCCTCGCGAATCCCGGCAGCGAGAGCACCTACGCGAAACTCGAGCGGCTCGGCGCGGAAGCGGCACGCCGCCACGACGAGCCCGATGCCGGCATCTGGGAATACCGCGGGCGTTCGCGCGTGCACACCTACTCGTCCGTGATGTGCTGGACCGCCTGCGACCGCCTCGCGCGGATCGGCGCGAGGCTCGGTCTCGACGCCCGCGCGACGTACTGGCGCTCGGTCTCCGAGCCGATGCGCGCGAACATCCTCGCGCGCTCGTGGAGCGAGCGCCGCGGCGCGTTCGTCGAGGCCTGCGACGACGAGCGGCTCGACGCGACCGCGCTGCTGTTCGCCGACCTCGGTATCGTCGCGCCCGACGATCCGCGCTTCGTTCGCACCGTCGAGACGATCGGCCGCGAGCTCGGTCGCGGCGACTATGTGTTCCGCTATCGCGACGCCGACGACTTCGGCCTTCCCGAGACCGCGTTCACGATCTGCACATTCTGGTATGTCGAAGCGCTCGCCGCGATCGGACAGCGCGAGCGTGCCAGGGCGCTGTTCGACACGCTGCTGTCACGGCGCAACCACCTGGGCCTCTTGTCCGAGGACATCGACGTCGCGAGCGGCGAGCTCTGGGGCAACTACCCGCAGACGTACTCGCTCGTCGGTCTCGTCCATGCCGCGATCCGCCTCTCGCGCCGCTGGGAGGACGTGGTGTGAGCCGACTCATCGTCGTCTCGAACCGCGTCGCGCTGCCGGACGAGTTCAAGCCCGGTGGGCTCGCGAGCGCGATGCTCGCGGCGCTGCGCGAGATCGGCGGTCTCTGGTTCGGCTGGAGCGGCAAGGTGGCTTCGACGAGCGGCGCGGAGCTCAAGTTCGAAAGCGCGCGCAACATCGCGTTCGCGACGCTCGATCTCTCGACGCGCGATCACACCGAGTACTACTCGGGCTTCGCCAACGGGACGCTCTGGCCGCTGTTCCACTTCCGCCCGAGCCTCGTCGACTTCGAGCGGCGCGCCTACGAAGGCTACCTGCGCGTCAACGGCATCTTCGCGGAGAAGCTCGCCGCGCTGCTCGAGCCGGACGATGTGGTCTGGGTGCACGACTATCACCTGATCCCGCTCGCGAGCCTGTTGCGCGCCCGCGGTGCGCGCGCACGACTCGGCTTCTTCCTGCACACGCCGTTCCCGCCGGCCGAGATCCTGACGATGCTGCCGGTGCATCGCGAGCTGTTCGAGTCGCTGACCGAATACGACCTCGTCGGCTTCCAGACCGAGGGTTATCTGCGCGCTTTCCGCGGCTACCTCGTCGACGAGGCGCACGCCGAGGTCAACGAGCACGGCGTCTTCAGCCTGCAGGGCGGTCGCCGGAGCTTCCGCGCCGGCGTGTTCCCGATCGGGATCGACGTCGCCGCGGTCGCGCAGCTCGCGCGCGACGCGGTCGGCGAGCCTGCGTACGGGCAGCTGCGTACGAGCATCCTCGATCGCACGCTCGTGGTCGGCGTCGACCGGCTCGACTACAGCAAGGGGCTGCCCGAGCGCTTCGTCACGTTCGGGCGCATGCTCGACGCGCACCCCGAGTGGGTGCGGCGGGTCACGCTGCTGCAGATCGCGCCGTCCACGCGCGGCGAAGTCGCGGAGTACCGGAAGCTGCGCCGCGAGCTCGAACGCCTCGCGGGCTCGATCAACGGCCGCTACGCGACGCCGGACTGGGTGCCCGTGCGCTACGTCAACAAGGGCTACGACCCGCTCAGCCTGATGGGCTTCTACCGGCTCGCGAAGGTGGGGCTGGTCACGCCGCTGCGCGACGGCATGAACCTCGTCGCGAAGGAATACCTCGCGAGCCAGGACCCGGACGATCCGGGCGTGCTGGTGCTGTCGCGCTTCGCGGGCGCGGCGCGCGAGCTCGGCTCGGCGCTGCTCGTCAACCCGTACGACGTCGACGGCACCGCCGAGTCGCTGCGCGCGGCGCTCGCGATGTCGCGCGACGATCGCATCGCGCGGTGGCAGCGCGCGATGGAGGTGCTCGAGCGCAACGACATCGCGACCTGGCGGCGGAGCTTCCTGACCGCGCTGACGGCGGGCTCGGCGTCGCACGATCTCTCGCGGCCACCGGCGAACGAGCCGATCGCGGGGACGGTCCCGCCTACGACGACGCGCCCGCTTCGACCGCTTCGTAGGCGCTGAGCCACTCGGCTTCGACGCGCTCGAGCTCGCGCGCGAGCTCGCATTGGCGCTGCGTCAGCGCGGACACGTCGATCCTGGTGCGGCCGTCGTACGCGGCGGGATCCGCGAGCGTCTCCTCGATGCGGCGTCGTTCGTCCTGCAGCGCCGCGAGCCGCTTCTCGAGCTTTTCGAGGCTGCGCCGCGCGGACTGTGAGCGCTCGCGCGACGCGGGCGCATCGGGTTGCTTCGTCTCGGGCGCGCTGGCCTTCGCGGCGGCAGGCGTCGCCGTGGCGCGGTTGCCTTCGTTGCGACGCGCGCGCAGCCACTTCGCGTAGTCGTCGAGGTCGCCGTCGAACGGCTCGACCTTGCCGTCGGCGACGCGCCAGAAGCCGTCGCAGACGAGCCCGAGCAGGTTGCGGTCGTGGCTCACGAGCACGATCGCGCCCTCGAAGTCGTTGAGCGCTTCGGCGAGCGCTTCGCGCATCTCGAGGTCGAGGTGGTTGGTCGGCTCGTCGAGCAGCAGCAGGTTCGGCTTCGACCACGCGATCAGCGCGAGCGCGAGGCGAGCGCGCTCGCCGCCCGAGAACCCGTCGACGTTCTCGAACACGCGGTCGCCGACGAAGTTCCACTTGCCGAGATAGGTGCGAAGCACCTGCTCGCTCGTGCCGGGCGCTTCGTCGGCGAGGTGCTGCAGCGGTGTGCGGCCCGACTTGAGCTGGTCGACCGTGTGCTGCGCGAAGTAGCCGATCACGAGGTCCTTGTGCGCGACACGCGAGCCTGCGAGGGGCGGGATCGCGCCGGCGACGGTCTTCACCAGCGTCGACTTGCCCTCGCCGTTCGGGCCGAGCAGGCCGATGCGCTCACCGGCCTGCAGGCCAAAGCGCACGTCGTCGAGCACGCGCGTCGTCGGCGCTTCGTGCGAGACCACGAGTGCGGAACCGTCGTCGTGGTCGTCGGGTGTGTCGGGGTGGTAGCCGGCGTCGACGTCGGTGAGCTTGAGCAGCGAGTCCGGCAGTCGCAGCGGCGTCTCGAACGTGCAGTGGAACTCGCGCTCGGCCCTGACGGCCTCCGTACCCTTGAGCTTTTCGAGCTTCTTGACGCGCGACTGCGCCTGGCGTGCCTTCGAGGCCTTCGCCTTGAAGCGATCGATGAACGACTGCAGGTGCGCGCGCTCTGTCTGCTCCTTCTCGAACGCGATCTGCTGCTGGCGCAGCATCTCGGCGCGCTGGCGTTCGAACTGCGCGTAGTTGCCGGTGTAGAGCCGCGCGCGGCCGTCGACGAGGTGCAGGATGTGGGTCGCGACGCCGTCGAGAAAATCGCGGTCGTGCGAGATCAGCAGCAGCGTTCCGGGGTACTTGCGCAGCCATTCCTCGAGCCAGACGACGGCGTCGAGGTCGAGATGGTTGGTCGGCTCGTCGAGCAGCAGCGCGTCGGACGGGGTCATCAGTGCGCGCCCGAGGTTGAGACGCGCGCGCCAACCGCCGGAGAAATCCGCGACCGGATGTTCGTGCGTATCGGACTTGAAGCCGAGGCCGTGCAGCAGCTTTGCGGCGCGCGCGCGCGCGTCGTACGCACCGAGCTCGTCGATACGGTGGTGCGCTTCGGCGGCGGCTTCGTGATCTTCGCGCGCTTCGGCATCCGCGGCGGCCTTCAATGCTGCGGCCGCTTCGACGTCGCCGCCCAGCACGAAGTCGATCGCCGCATCCGGCAGGCCCGGCGTTTCCTGCGCGACCGAGGCGATCCGCTGCCCCTTCGGCCGCTCGACCGAGCCGCGATCGGGATCGAGCTCGCCGAGCACCGACGCGAACAGCGAGGATTTGCCGCAGCCGTTGCGTCCGATCACACCGACGCGCCACCCCGCGTGCAGCGTCGCGTCGACGTCGCGCAGGATCTCGCGCGGACCGCGGCGGAGGGTGAGGTTTCGGAAGGTGATCATCGTCGTGTCGCACTTGCGGGGCGCGCATGCTACCGGAGATCGTGCAACGTGGTCGCGTAGCGCCTGGTGCCGGTGCGTCCGCACCCAGTAGCTCCGCGGACGTTACAGGCGAGAACCCCCGGTGGCGCGCTCAGGCCGCCGCAGCGCGCCGAGGACGGAACGCCATCGCGCCGCCTTCGAAGTCGACGACGATCGTGTCGCCGGCCTTGAACTCGCCCCTCAGGATCTTCTGCGCGAGCGGGTTCTCGAGCTGATGCTGGATCGCGCGCTTCAGCGGTCGCGCGCCGTAGACGGGATCGAAGCCGGCTTGGCCGAGATGATCGAGCGCGGCATCGGAGATCTCGAGCGCGATCTCGCGTTCGGCGAGGCGCTTCGTGAGGTGGCGCAGCTGGATCCGCGCAATGTCGCGGATGTGGTCGCGGCCGAGCGGGTGGAATACGACGATCTCGTCGAGGCGATTCACGAACTCCGGGCGGAAGTGCTGCCCGACGACCTCGAGCACTGCGTGCTTCATGCCCGCGTAGTCGTTGCGCTGCGCGAAGTCCTGGATCAGCTGCGAGCCGAGGTTCGAGGTCATCACGACGACCGTGTTGCGGAAGTCGACCGTGCGGCCCTGGCCGTCGGTGAGGCGGCCGTCGTCGAGCACCTGCAACAGGATGTTGAAGACGTCGGGATGCGCCTTCTCGACCTCGTCGAGCAGGATCACGCTGTACGGGCGACGGCGCACGGCTTCCGTGATGTAGCCGCCTTCCTCGTAGCCGACGTAGCCCGGCGGCGCGCCGATGAGCCGCGCCACGGAGTGTTTCTCCATGAACTCGCTCATGTCGATCCGGACCATCGCCTCCTGCGAGTCGAACAGGAACTCCGCGAGCGCCTTGCAGAGCTCGGTCTTGCCGACGCCGGTCGGACCGAGGAACAGGAACGAGCCGCTCGGGCGATTCGGATCGGACAGGCCTGCGCGCGCACGGCGGATTGCGTCGGAGACCGCACGCACCGCTTCGTCCTGACCGACGACGCGCCGGTGCAGCTCGTCCTCCATGCGCAAGAGCTTCTCGCGCTCGCCCTCGAGCATTTTCGCGACCGGAATGCCGGTCCAGCGCGACACGACCTCCGCGATCTCTTCCGCCGTGACTTCCATGCGCAGCAGCTTGAAACCCTTCTGCTCCGCGGCCTGTGCGGCCGTGAGCTGGCGCTCGAGCTCGGGCAGCCGGCCGTACTGGATCTCGCTCATCTTCGCGAGATCCTGGCGGCGCATCGCGCCTTCCATCTCGAGGCGCGCCTTTTCCATCTCCTCCTTGATCCTCGTCGTGCCCTGCACCGCGGCCTTCTCGGCCTTCCAGACCTCGTCGAGGTCGGAGAACTCGCGCCCGAGCTTCTCGAGCTCCTTCTCCAGCTCGGCGAGGCGCTGCTTCGACGCCGGATCCTTCTCCTTCTTCAGCGCCTCGCGCTGGATCTTGATCTGGATGATGCGGCGCTCGAGCCGGTCGAGCTCCTCGGGCTTCGAATCGATCTCCATGCGCAGGCGCGACGCGGCCTCGTCCATGAGATCGATCGCCTTGTCCGGCAGCTGGCGGTCCGGGATGTAGCGGTGCGAGAGCGTCGCGGCCGCGACGATCGCAGGATCGGTGATCTCGACGCCGTGGTGGACCGCGTAGCGCTCCTTCAAGCCGCGCAGGATCGCGATCGTGTCCTCGACCGACGGCTCGCCGACATAGACCTTCTGGAAGCGGCGCTCGAGCGCCGCGTCCTTCTCGATGTACTTGCGGTATTCGTCGAGCGTCGTCGCGCCGATGCAGTGCAGCTCGCCGCGCGCGAGCGCGGGCTTCAGCATGTTGCCGGCGTCCATCGCGCCTTCGGCCTTGCCCGCGCCGACCATCGTGTGGAGCTCGTCGATGAACAGGATGATCTGGCCTTCCTGTTTCGCGAGGTCGTTGAGCACGGCCTTGAGCCGCTCCTCGAACTCGCCGCGGAACTTCGCGCCGGCGATCAAGGCGCCCATGTCGAGCGACAGCACGCGCTTCTCGCGCAGCGGCTCGGGCACCTCGCCGTTGACGATCCGCAGCGCGAGGCCCTCGACGATCGCGGTCTTGCCGACGCCGGGCTCGCCGATCAGCACCGGGTTGTTCTTGGTGCGCCGCTGCAGCACCTGGATCACGCGGCGGATCTCCTCGTCGCGGCCGATCACGGGGTCGAGCTTGCCGTCCTCGGCGCGCTTGGTGAGGTCGATCGTGTACTTCGCGAGCGCCTGACGGTGCTCCTCCGCGTTCGCGTCCTGGACCTTCTCGCCGCCGCGCATCGCGTCGATCGCGGGCTCGAGCTTCGCCTTGGTGGCGCCGGCGCCCTTGAGGGCCGCGCCGAGCTCGCCCTTGTCGTCCACTGCCGCGAGCACGAAGAGCTCGGACGCGATGAACTGGTCGCCGCGTTGCTGCGCGAGCTTGTCGGTGAGGTTGAGGAGCCGGTTGAGGTCGTTCGAGACGTTGAGATTGCCCTCCTGGCCCTTGACCTGCGGCAGCTTCTCCGCGATCCCGCCGAGCCGCTCGCGCAGCGCGACCACGTTCACGCCGGCCTGCGTCAGCAGCGGGCGTGTCGTGCCGCCGTTCTGGTCGAGCAGCGCGACCATGACGTGCACGGGCTCGATCATGTTGTGGTCGCGCGCAACCGCGAGCGACTGCGCGTCGGCGAGCGCTTCCTGGAAGCGCGAAGTGAGCTTGACCATCCGCATCGGCGCGATTTCCGAGGGTCCGCGCAGCGTCGACGCCGCGCCCTGCGCAGCGTTATGCGGTCGTGAACCGGCCTTTCAAGCGGGTTTTCACGGTGACTCGGGTTCGAGCCAGATCAGGCTCGCGAAACGGCCGGTCACGCCGTCGCGGCGGTGCGAGTAGAAGCGCGGGTCGGTGTGCGTGCAGATGCCGCTCTGCGTGATGCGCGCGACGCCGGCGCGCGCAAGCCGGCGGCCGGCGAGCAGCGGCAGGTCGCAGAGCCAGTGGCCGGGACGCGTCGCTTCGAAAGCAGCGGTGGCAGCAGCGTCCGCCGCGAGCAGCGCATCGCGGACTTCGGCGCCGACCTCGTAGCGGCTGCGCGAGATCGCAGGACCAACGTAGGCGTGCAGCGCCGCATCGTGCCCCGCGAGCGCCGCGACGCGCGCGACGGCGCGCTCGACGATGCCCGCAGCGAGCCCGCGCCAACCGGCGTGGATCGCCGCGACGACGGTGCCGGCGGCGTCGGCGACGAGCACCGGCAGGCAATCCGCGGTCAGGACGGCGAGCACGACGCCGCGCGTGCACGTCACCGCGGCGTCCGCTTCGGACACCTCGGGTCCCGCCTCACGTCCGTCGAGCTCGACGATCGCGGTGCCGTGCGCTTGCCGCAGGAACCGCGGCGACGCGGGCAGCCTGGCGAGCGCACGCAGCGCGCGTCGATTCGCCGCGACCGCATCGGCGTCGTCGCCGACGTGCTCGCCGAGGTTGAAGCGTGCGTAGGGACCCGCCGAACGACCTTCGAGCACGCGCGTCGTGACGCACGCACGAACGCCGCGCGCGAGCGCGAGCTCGATCGGCCGCTCCGCGACGGCCACGCTCATCGCCGGCGATCGCGCGTTGCGTCACGCGCAGCGGCGACGGCGTCGCGCTCGAAGCGGCGCAGCGCGGCGACGAGCCCCTCGAAGTCCGCGGGCCGCGGCGCGCTGGTCGCGACGAGCGCGCCCGTGACCGGGTGCTCGAATTCGAGCCGCTCCGCGTGCAGCGCCTGCCGCCGGAAGCCGCGCAGCGCCTCGACCAGCTCGGGCGACGCGCCGCGTGGCAGCTTGAGCCCCGTTCCGTAAAGCTGGTCGCCGACGATCGCATGGCGAACGTACGCGAGGTGAACGCGGATCTGATGCGTGCGCCCGGTCTCGAGCTTCACCTCGAGCAGCGTGTGCGCGGCGAACTTCTCGCGCAAGCGGTAATGCGTGACCGCGTGACGCCCGTCTTCGCGTACCGCCATCTTGAGCCGGTCGCGCGGGTGCCGGTCGATCGGCGCGTCGACCGTGCCGCCCGCGACCATCGCGCCCTGCACGAGCGCTTCGTACTGGCGGTGCACATCGCGCTCGGCGAGCTGCGCGACGAGCGCCGCGTGCGCCTTCAGCGTGCGCGCGACGACCATCGCACCGCTGGTGTCCTTGTCGAGCCGGTGCACGATGCCGGCGCGCGGGATCTCCGCGAGCTTCGCGTCGTGGTACAGCAATGCGTTCTGCAGCGTGCCCGACGGATTGCCGGCGCCGGGATGCACGACCAGCCCGGGGGGCTTGTTCACGACGATGACGTCGGCGTCCTCGTGCAGGATCTCGAGCGCGATCGCCTCGGGCGCGAGCGCGACCTCGGCTTCGAGCATCACGTCGAGGCTCAGCCGCTCGCCGCCAGCAAGCGGTTGTTTCGGCTTCACGACGCGTCCGTCGACCTTGAGCGCGCCGGCCTTGATCCAGTCCGCGATCCGGCTTCGTGAAAATTCCGCAAAGAGCTCGGCTGCGATCTGGTCCGCGCGCGCGCCGCCGGCGCGTTCCGGCACCACGATCTCGCGCACGACGCGTGTCCGCGGGGGCGTCTCGAGGAGGCCGTCCTCGTCCGTATCGGGGGGTTTCGCTATCATCGTCGGCCGATTCTAAGCGCCGGTTGGCTTTCGCATGCGTTCGATCCTCCGCCTCCTCCTCGTCCTCTGCGTGCTCGCGCTCGCGGCCTGCGGCGGCAAGACCCGCCTCGACGCGACCGAGCTGCTGCCGGTCGACGAGCTCTACGCCGACGCCAAGCAGTCGCTCGACTCGGGCAACTACGACCGCGCGATCCGCTACTACAAGCGGCTCGTCGCGCGCTTCCCGTTCGGCCGCTACACCGAGCAGGCACAGCTCGACCTCGCGTTCGCGCAGTACAAGTCGAGCGAGCCGGACGAGGCGCTGTCGACGATCAACCGGTTCATCAAGACCTACCCGACGCACCGGAACGTCGACTACGCGCACTACCTGCGCGGGCTGATCAACTTCAACCGCGAAATCGGCCTGCTCGAGCGCTACATCGAGCAGGACAACACACGGCGCGACCTCGGTTTCGCGCGCCAGTCGTTCAAGGACTTCGGCGAGCTGCTCGAGCGCTACCCGAACAGCCGCTACGCGCCGGACGCGCGCCAGCGCATGGTCCACCTGCGCAATGGACTCGCGCAGTCGGAGCTCAACGTCGCGGAGTTCTATTTCCGCCGCAAGGCGTACGTCGCGGCGCAGGGCCGTGCCAAGCACATCATCGAGAACTACCAGGAGACGCCGCAGAGCGCCGACGCGCTCGCGATCCTCGCCGAGAGCTACAAGCAGCTCGGCGAGGACAAGCTCTCGACCGACACGCGCCGCGTGCTCGAGCTCAACTACCCCGAGCACCCGTACCTCACCGGCGCGTGGCCGGCGAAGGTGAGCTTCTGGCGGCAGCTGATTCCGTTCAGCGGGAGCTGATTCGGCCCGCGCGGCCGACGCAGCGCCTCAGCCTTTCCAGCGCGCGCTGATCGGGTAGCGCCGCTCGCGCCCGAACGCGCGCGCAGTCACGCGCGGCCCGGGCGCCGATTGCCGTCGCTTGTATTCGCTGCGCTGCACGAGCTGCACGACGCGGCGTACCGTCGCGGCATCGAAGCCCGCCGCGACGATCGTGTCGGCCGATTCATCACGCTCGATGAAGCGCTCGAGGATCGCGTCGAGCGTCTCGTACGGCGGCAGCGAATCCTGGTCGGTCTGGTTCTCGCGCAGCTCGGCCGACGGCGCGCGCGCGATGACCGCCTCGGGCACCGCCAGCGAGATCGCGTTGCGGTAGCGCGAGAGCGCGTAGACCAGCGTCTTGTAGCAGTCCTTGAGCGGCGCGAAGCCGCCGCACATGTCGCCGTAGATCGTCGCGTAGCCGACCGCCATCTCGCTCTTGTTGCCGGTCGAGAGCAGCAGGTGGCCGAGCTTGTTCGAGAGCGCCATGAGGATCGCGCCGCGGCAGCGCGACTGGAGGTTTTCCTCGGCGAGATCGGGCGCGCTGCCCGCGAACGACGGCGCGAGCACGTCGAGGAACGCGCGGTACGGCGGCTCGATCGGGATAGTGCGGAGCTCGACGCCGAGGAGCTTCGCCTGGCGTTCGGCCTCGTCGTTGCTGATCGCGGCGGTGTAGCGCGACGGCAGGCGCACGCCGAGCACCCGGTCGGCGCCGAGCGCGTCGACTGCGATCGCGAGCGTCAGCGCCGAGTCGACGCCGCCCGAAAGCCCGAGCAGCACGCGCTCGAAGCCGTTCTTCTCGACGTAGTCGCGCGTCGCGCGCACCAGGCTCCGGTAGACCAGCGCGACCGGATCGATCGTGCCGTCGGGCCAGCCGCAGGCGCTGAAGCGGCGGTGTTCGGCGTCGAGCTCGACGCAGTAGATCGCATCCTCGAGCGACGGTGCGGGGCCGAGCAGCGTGCCGTCCGCGCTCGCCACGAGCGAGGCGCCGTCGAACACGAGGTCGTCCTGCCCGCCCACGGTGTTGACGTATGCGAGCGCGACGCTGTGGTCGCGCGCGCGCGCCTCGACCAGCGCGATGCGCCGCGCGCGGTTGCGCGGATCGAACGGCGAGGCGTTGATGACGAGCAGCACCTCGGCGCCGGCGCGTGTCGCGCGGTCCGAGGGATCGTCCTCCCAGATGTCCTCGCAGATCAGCGTGCCGAAGCGCACGCCGTCGAGCTCGACCACGAGGCTCGCGACGCCCGGGTCGAAGTAGCGCTTCTCGTCGAAGACGGTGTAGTTCGGAAGCGCCTGCTTGCGGTACTGCGCGATGATGCGCCCGTCGCGGATCCACGACAGTGCGTTGTAGAGCTTGTCGCCTTCAGCGAGCGGGTGGCCGACGACCGCGTCAATGCCCTTGATGCGCGGCGCGAGCGCCGCGAGCGTCGCGGCACACTCGGCGACGAAACCGGGGCGCAGGAACAGATCTTCGGCGAGATAACCCGACAGCGCGAGCTCGGGAAACAGCACGAGGCGCGCGCGGTGCTTATCGCGCGCCTCCGCCGCGAGCTCCGCGATGCGGTCCGCATTGCGCGCGACGGCACCGACCGGGAAATCGAACTGCGCGAGAGCGATCCGCATCGCGCGCCCCGGATTCAGTGCGCCAGACGCGCCTGGATCGTCTTGCCGAGATCGGCCGGCGACTTCACCGTCGTGACGCCGGCCTTCTCGAGCGCCGCGAACTTGCCTGCCGCGGTGCCCTGCCCACCCGACACGATCGCGCCGGCGTGGCCCATGCGGCGGCCCGGCGGCGCCGAGGCGCCCGCGATGAACGCGACAACCGGCTTCTTCACGTGCTCGGCGATGAACTCGGCGGCGTCTTCCTCGGCGCTGCCGCCGATCTCACCGACCATGATGATGCCCTCGGTCTGCGGATCGTCGTTGAACAGCGTGATCGCGTCGATGAAGTTCATGCCCTGCAGCGGGTCGCCGCCGATGCCGATGCACGTGCTCTGGCCGAGGCCGGCGTTGGTCGTCTGGAACACGGCCTCGTAGGTCAGCGTGCCCGAGCGCGAAACGATGCCGACCTTGCCGGGACGATGGATGTGACCCGGCATGATGCCGATCTTGCACTCGCCCGGTGTGATGATGCCGGGGCAGTTCGGGCCGATCAGCACGGTGTCGGGATACGACTTCAGCGCGTTCTTGACGCGCAACATGTCGAGCGCCGGGATGCCTTCGGTGATCGTCACGATCACGCGGATGCCCGCGTCAGCCGCCTCGAGGATCGCGTCGGCCGCGAACGGCGGCGGCACGTAGATGACCGACGCGTCGGCGCCGGTTTCGTCGACCGCGTCCTCGACGGTGTTGAAGACCGGCAGGCCGAGGTGCAGCGAGCCGCCCTTGCCCGGCGTCACGCCACCGACGAGCTTCGTGCCGTACTCGAGCGCCTGCTCGGAGTGGAACGTGCCCTGCTGGCCGGTGAAGCCCTGGCAGATGACCTTGGTGTTCTTGTTGATCAATACGCTCATGGTGTTCTCGTGTCGTGTGGCCCCCGGATCACCGCACATCCTGTGCTGTCCGGGGCTCGGCCATCCTGGCCTCGGCCACGCTTCGTAGGATGCTCTACGCGCCGCGCGCGGCCGCCACCGCTTTCGCCGCGGCGTCGTTCAGATCCGTCGCCGGCAGGATCTTGAAGGCGGAGCTCGCGAGCAGCGTACGGCCCTGCTCGACGTTCGTGCCTTCGAGCCGCACGATCACCGGGATCTTGATGCCGACGTCTTTCACCGCCGCGATGATGCCTTCCGCGATCATGTCGCAGCGCACGATGCCGCCGAAGATGTTGACGAGTATCGCCTTCACCTTCGCCGACGACAGGATCAGCTTGAACGCCTCGGTGACGCGCTCCTTCGTCGCACCGCCGCCGACGTCGAGGAAGTTCGCGGGCTCGCCGCCGGCGAGCTTGATGACGTCCATCGTCGCCATCGCGAGGCCGGCGCCGTTGACCATGCAGCCGATGTCCCCGTCCATCTGCACGTAGTTGAGGTTGTGGTCTGCGGCATCGGCCTCGGTCGGCTCCTCCTGCGTGCGGTCGCGCATCGCCTCGAGCTTGGGCTGGCGGAACACCGCGTTGTCGTCGGAGTTGAGCTTGCCGTCGAGCGCGATGAGGTCGCCGCCCGGGACGATGGCGAGCGGGTTGAGCTCGATCAGCGAGAGGTCGTACCTGTTGAACAGGGTGTACACGCCCTGCATGATCTTGGTGAGCTGGCCGACCTGCTTCGCGTTGAGGCCCATGCCGAAGCCGGCCTTGCGGCACTGGTACGGCTGCAGACCCTGCACGTAGT
>Ga0187892_10002544_pt1 | contig 36023 bp, 28 predicted proteins | sample MA1701073metaG_FD_139345 | JGI IMG/M metagenome (GOLD analysis project Ga0187892, IMG submission 139345) | Bio-ooze microbial communities from a basaltic lava cave in the Kipuka Kanohina Cave System on the Island of Hawaii, USA - MA170107-3 metaG ... | reverse complement strand
GCGCCTGTGCTGGCGCAAGACGACGCCATGCTGGGCGAAATCGTCGTCACGGCGCAAAAGCGCCTGGAAAACGTCCGCGAGGTGCCTGCGTCCGTGAGCGTGGTCGATGGCGGGATGCTGGAAGATCTGCATGCGACACAGCTCACCGACTTCGCCGCCTACGTTCCGGGTTTCCAGGTGATATCCACGGGCGCCCCGGGCCGCACCGCAATCGCCTTGCGCGGCGTCGCGCCGATTTCTCCGAGCTCGACGATCGGAACGTACATCGACGAATCTCCGCTGGGCTCGAGCAACCTTTACCAGCGGGCCACCGAATTCTCGCTCGATCTCCTGCCCTACGATCTCGAGCGGGTGGAGGTGTTGCGAGGTCCGCAGGGTACGCTCTACGGCGCCGGCTCGATGGGCGGCCTCGTGAAGTATGTGATGCGCGATCCTGACCTTTCCGACTTCGAGTTCAGGGTGGGCGGCGGCGTTTCCGACGTTCAGGGAGGGGCCGATGAAGGCTCCAACCTGCGCGCCGGAGCCAACGTGCCACTGGTGAAGGATAGCGTGGCGCTTCGTGCAAGTTATGCGCGCAACGAGCTGCCCGGCTACATCGATGGCGCCGTCGACGGGGAGGAGGACATCAACGACGCTTCGCAGGAAAGTGCTCGAGCGGCACTGCTCTGGGAGGCTGGTGAAGCTGTGTCCGTGAAGCTGACAGCGATGCGCCAATCGATCGACAGCGACAACAACGCCTTCGTGGCCTTCAACCCCGCGACGCAGGCGCCTCTCCTGGGCGATCTGCGCAACGGCCCGTTCGTGGGCGAGCCCTTTGAGAAACAGATCGATTTCTACGCCGCGACGCTGCAGTGGGACCTGGGCTGGGCCGATTTCACCTCTGCCAGCGGCTATTCCGAAACCAGCACGGACCAGCGTAACGATGCGACCGCGTTGCTGCGCGCCGGACTCGGAGCGCCCATTTTCGCCTTCTTCGACCTGGGCCTCGACCTCGAAAGACTCACTCAGGAGCTGCGACTCACGTCAAAGGCATCCGGAGATATCGAGTGGCAGATCGGTGCTTTCTATTCGGACGAACAAGGCGACAACAGCCAGATCGTCCGCTTGCTCGCACCTGACGGAACAACACCTTTCCCGGGTCTCGATCCCCTGGTGATCATCGCGCTGCCGAGCGACTATCGAGAGCGCGCGCTCTTTGCCAACGGTGCGTATCGGTTCACCGACAGCTTCAAGCTCGGCGCCGGCGTCCGATACGCGAGCAACGATCAGAACTTTACTCAGGACGTGCTGCGCAGCCTCCTGCCGACGATTCCTGAGGGCAGGTTCACCGGCGAGTCTGACGAGGATGTCTTCACGTGGAGCCTGACGCCGCAGTGGCAGATCACCAAAGACGCCATGCTCTACGGAAAGGTTGCGACGGGCTATCAGCCTGGCGGTCCGAACATCGTACTGCCGGGCGTGCCGCGCACTGTCGATGCGGCCACACTCACCAGCTATGAGGTCGGTCTGAAATCGGATTTTCTCGACAGCCGCGTGCTGTTCGATCTCACTCTCTTCTACCTGGACTGGCAGGACATTCAGATCTCCGCGGCGACGGACGATGGCACCGCGAGTTTCCTGGTCAATGGCGGCGAAGCGGTCAGCCAGGGCGTTGAGCTCTCAACGGTCTTCAGCGTGACGAAGAGCCTGCGGATCGGCCTGAACGGCGCTTACACCGACGCCCGGATCACTGAGGACGTGGCTGCGCTCGGCGGGCGGGACAATGACAATCTGCCGTTCATTCCGTTCTTGTCGTGGGCAGCTACGGCGGACTACTCCTTCGGATTGGGTGGGGCGTGGAATGGTCACGTCGGGGCGGGGTTCCGTTGGGTTGGAGATCGAAAGAATAGTCTCGACAGCGCACCGGGAGTCGCCACGCTCGATAGCTACAACGCTCTTGACCTGAACGCCGACTTTGGCGATGACCACTGGACGTTCCGCGTCTACGGCAAGAACGTCACCGATGAGCGTGCCTACACGTTCGTCGGCGGTGCGTTGGCGGCGCCGATACTCCCGCGCACCTTGGGTCTCGAGGTCGACATCCGGTTCTGACCGCGTACTCGCATCCGACTGCTCACCCTGAGAGCATCGAAGCCTCGCCGACGGATGTCCCCGCCGTTGGCGAGGGTCGGTCGCGGCTGAACTCGCGACAACAGATTTCCTTCCAGGACACGCTCGCAAGATCGCCATGAACGAACCTGCTTTCTCACGGACCCCGGCACTCGCGCTGCCGTCGCCGTACCTCCTTTTCCTGGGCGACGTTACGGACGCCGCCTACGCCAAGACCGCGTTCGGCCTGCGCGATTGGGCGCCAGAACGCTGCGTGGGTGAGCTGTCCTGCGGTGGTGGCTCCGTTTCCGCAGGACTGCCGAAGCTCACACCGGAAGAGGCTCGGGTGCGGGGTGCGCGCTCGCTGCTGATCGGAGTGGCTAACATCGGCGGCGTAGTGGCCGCAAGCTGGATCCCTACGCTCATCCGTGCGATCGGGGCCGGTCTGGACATCGTCAGCGGCATGCACGGCCGCCTGGAGTTCACGCCCGAACTCAAGCTCGCCGCGCAACAACATCGTCGGCGCCTGATCGACGTTCGCGTGCCGCCGCCGGACATTCCGGTCGGCACGGGCCGCAAGCGCAGCGGCAAGCGCTTGCTGACGGTGGGTACCGACTGCGCGCTCGGGAAGAAGTACACGGCGCTGGCGATCGCTCGCGCATTTCGGGCGCGCGGAATCGACGCTGATTTTCGGGCCACCGGGCAGACCGGCATCATGATCGCTGGCGCCGGCATCCCGATGGACGCCGTCGTTGCTGATTTCGAGGCGGGAGCCGCAGAACTGCTGAGTCCCGACGCGGCGGCTCACCACTGGGACGTAATCGAAGGGCAAGGATCGTTGTTTCACCCTGCCTACGCCGCCGTATCGCTCGGCCTGCTGCACGGAAGCCAGCCCGATGTCATCGTCGTGTGCCACGAGGTCGGTCGCAAGTCAGTCCTGGGCAACTCTGGATACGCGCTACCCACGATCGATGAAACAGTCGACCTGAATCTGCTGCTGGGACGGCGAACCAATCCGGCGATCCGCTGTGCAGGCATCAGCCTGAACACATCGAGTTTGGGGCAAGCCGAGGCTGACAGCTTGATCGCGGCAGAGTCCGAGCGCCTCGGCGTGCCCGTGGCCGACCCTATCAGGGCGGGTCCGCAGTTCCGGCGCCTGGTCGATGCCTGTCTGGTCTGAGCGCAGGAACATGCGTAGACCGGGCGGGCCTGTAACCACGATCGCGGTTGTACTCATGGCTGCCAGCGCCGCCGCAGCCCATGCTGCGAACCAGCCGGCGGCAGCACCTGAGCATTCTGCGGGGTCCACCTCGATCTCGCGCGTGCCTGCCGCTGGCTCACCACCTGCAGCCGGCGCCTATCGCGCGCTGCTCGAGGAACTCAGAGCTGCAGAGCAACGGTCCGGGGGCGTTCTTGGAGTGGCCGCCTGGCGGCTCGATGGCGCCGGGCCGCGGGTACTGTTGAATGAGGCTGAAGCGTTTCCAATGGCAAGCACCTTCAAGGTGGCGGTTGCGGCCAAGGTGCTCTCGCTCATCGACGCTGGCCAGCTCTCTCTGGATGACATGGCTGTTGTCGATCCCGGACTGCACGTAGAGTCTGAAGTGATAGCCAACCGCCTCATTCACCCAGGCGTGAGTCTGTCGGTGCACAACCTCCTCGAACTGATGATTACCCAAAGCGACAACACGGCGACCGACGTGCTGATGCGTCTTGCCGGTGGTACCGGGGCGGTCACTGAGTGGCTGCATCGTAGCGGCGTTTCCGGACAGCGCGTCGACCGTGACACCGCGGGCTTGCTGCGTGACTTTCTTCGCCTGCCGCCGGGCCCTTTCAACGCAGTCCTGGCGCAAGCGCTGGAGCGGGATCCGACTCTCGAGCAGCTCGCTACGCTGCCCAATGATTCTTTCGACAACGATGCGCGCGACACCTCGACGCCCGAAGCGATGTCGGTGTTGCTCACCCACATCTTTGCAGGCGCGGCGTTGAGCGGGCCGAGCACAGACGAGCTCACTGCAATGATGGGCCGGTGCCGCACCGGCGAGGCCCGCCTCAAGGGACTGATGCCGGCGGGAACGTCCGTCGCGCACAAGACGGGAACGCTGGGCGGATCCGTGAACGATGTTGGTGTCGTGACGCTGCCGCAGAATCGGGGACGGGTCGTGATCTCCGTGTTCGTGAAGAAGAGCGCGCTGCCGATCGCCGAGCGCGAACGTGCAATCGCGGAAGTCGCGCGTTCGGTGCGTGACTTCTACCTGTTCAGCCCATTGCCGTGAGCGCCCGTAGCTCCTGGTTCCAGCGCTACCTGCTCCCGGGTTTCGCCTTCAAGGCCGTGGTCATCGGCGGCGGGTACGCGACGGGACGCGAGCTCGCAGAGTTCTTTCTGCCGAGCGGTCCCCGTGGCGGTGTGCTCGCTATGCTGCTCGCCACCATCGTCTGGAGCGCGGTCTGCGTCACGACTTTCCTGTTCGCGCGCGTCACCGGCAGCGCCGACTACCGGACCTTCTTCAAGAACCTGCTGGGTCCCGCCTGGCTCGCCTTCGAGGTCACGTACTTTCTCTTCATCGTTCTCATACTGGCCGTGTTTGGCGCGGCGGCGGGCGAGATCGGCGCCGCGCTGCTCGAGGCGCCCGTGCTGGCAGGCACGCTTTGCTTCATCGGCGGCATAGTGGTCGTCGCGGCCTACGGCAACGTCTCGGTGGAGCGCCTGTTCAAGTGGGTCTCCTTTTTTCTGTACGGCGTGTATGCGCTGTTCGTGATTCTTGCCCTGAGCGCTTTCGGAGAGAAGGTGACTGCCAGCCTCCTGGCCGACGTACCCACAAACGGGTGGGCGCTCGGCGGCTTGACCTACGCGAGCTACAACGTAGTCGGAGCGGTTGTCATCCTGCCGGTGCTGCGGCACATCACCAGCAACCGGGATGCGGTCATCGCCGGCGCGCTGGCTGGCCCGTTGGCGATGGTGCCGGCTCTCCTGTTCTTCGTCTGCATGACGGCCTGGTATCCGCAGATCGCAGACGAGGCTCTGCCGTCGGATTTCCTGCTTGCGCGGCTCAACCTCCCGGTGTTTCACGTCGCCTTCCAACTGATGATCTTCTTCGCTCTGCTCGAAAGCGGCACCGGCTGCGTCCACGCGATCAACGAGCGCATCGCCCAGGCGTATCGGGCGCGGCAACGTCGCGAGCTTTCGCGGCGTGGGCGCCTCGCGATAGCCGGCGCACTTCTGATCATGGCCATATACCTGGCGGACCGCGTCGGGCTGGTGACGCTGATTGCGCGCGGCTACCGAATGCTGGCTTACGCCATCCTTGCCGTGTACGTCGTTCCGTTGATGACTTACGGCGTGTGGCTTATAAGGAGGCAGCAGCCGGATCGACCCAGGTGATTCGCCAAACTCCCAGCCTGCGTAAATCTCACCGCGACTGCGGAGATCCGCACTGCACCCTTCCCGTCAAAGGCCCTTATCTCGAATACCGGCGTCCGGCGAGCCAGCTGTAGAGTCTCAGCTCGTCCGCAGTCTCCGTCGCGGCGCCGGCAGCTTGCGTTAGGGGGCGGCGCGAATATTGCAATGTGCCGCGGGCCCCTCGTCGACACCCGGGTGTAGGCAAACGCCGACGAACTCCTGTCACAGCCGCTGGCAGCGGTGCGGAACAACTTCCGACAACGTGTCCGCGCCGCGCTCTGCGGCGAGGAGGCGGTCGATGAAGAGACGCGGAAGCACTTTCTCGCACAGCGCATCGAGCTTGCACGAGCGGGTACCAAGCGCGGGGAATATCACCGACGCATCTCCTACCGACGCGAAGGAGCTGCTTCGTAAGGTCGATGAACTCGTGCGCAGGACGGCGGAACACGACAGAAAGATCGAGGAGCTGCAGGCGCTGCTTGCAAACCCGCGGCGCAAGCGCACGTAGCTCCACGGCGACCCGTGTCGTCCCGATCCGGTCAACAGACCTGCCGCGTGCTGATCGTGGACGACAACCGCGACGCAGCAGACACATTGGGGATACTCCTGCAGCTGCGCGGAATGGAAACGCGGGTCGCCTACGATGGGGCGTCGGCAATAACGTCCGCAGAGCAGTTTCGACCTCATCTCATCTTTATGGACCTCGGCTTGCCGAACGTGAGCGGGTACGAAGCGACGCGGGCCATCAGAATGCAACCCTGCGGACGAGACATCCTCATCGTCGCCTTGAGCGGATGGGGTGCGACAGCCGATCGGGCAGGATCGAGGACGGCCGGCGCGGACTTTCACCTTCTCAAGCCGATCGCCGAGGACCAATTGGACGCCTTTCTCAGCGCGGTCCGCGAGCGCCTGCGATGATTTTCAGACGGATTCCCTCTTCGCCATGACCCGAGTCTTCGCGACCCCGCCACACGTCCAAGGAGTTTGTATGGGCACTGATGACCTGGAATACAGCGTAGTCCGTCGAGCACTGCAGGAGCACGCGCGATCCCAGGGACATGAGGACGCGGAGACCGTCTACCGATGTCCTGATGGCGGCGTGGTGGCGTGCCGTTGATCTCGATCCCGAACTGACCACGGCCTCTACGATCACGCGCACGCAGTTCGTCGATCACGTCCCGGCTGTTCTGGATGCATTCGAGCGTCGGCTGGCCGCAGACGAATCGGGGGAGAAGGCGGAAGCGATCGCCGATCAGAAAGAGCATGCGGCCCAGCACGGATTGCATCGGTGGCAGCAGGGCTACGATCTGCGAGAAACGATGCGAGAGTCGGGCCACCTCCACCTTTGCCTTCTGAGCGAGCTCCAGAGCTATAGCGCTCGACACTTGGAGCTCGAAACCGCTGAAGGGGACGGTACTACCTTCCGCGTGACTTTCCCGCGTGCGTACCGGGACTCGGCTGTTGCTGCCCATCAGGCCCGCCCATCCTCTGGCGACGAAAGCGCCGCTCCACTCTGAAGAGCGGGCTACCGGCTGTCGACGCACGAGCGAGCGATCGCAGCGATGGCGCTGTCTCGGCAATGGGTGATCGCGACCCGTGTCGTCATCACTGCAAGCGGGGCCTGCGTCGTCGGTGTTCTAATAGAGCGCGCGAGCGCGGCAGCCCGATCGACGCTACAGTCAAGGAGAGAGCGCTATGCCACAGCGATATGGCGAAGCACCATTCCAGGTGCTCTGGAATCCCGTCACGGGTGAGGTCAATCTCATCAGTGCCAGCGGTCGTGTGCTTGACGAGCGCGATCGCGAGAAAGCCCTTGGGGCGCTGCCGGATCGTGAGCGCGAGGGCGTCGAGTCGACGATCCGCCATCTCAGATCCGTGGGCCGCTGGGGACGCGCAGCGGTCAGCGGCTCAGGCCAAGGAGCTTAGGCCGCCCAGAGTTGCATCTGGCTTGCGCGCTATCGCCCTGCAACGTGCGGAGGTCCGCGGCGCGTGCGCCGCGAACCTCCGCGCGGACGCCGGGATTTGTGGACCCCAAGGGCGACGAGCAACTATACACAGAGCAGCGCCACACCCGCATGCGGTTCTGACTGGATCCATCGCTGCGCGAAGACGCGCTGCAGCAACGCGGAGCGGCCGATTCTAAGGGTACGCAGCGACCGGACCCAGCACCTCATCGGCGTGCTCGTCGAGGTCCAGCACGTTCGCGCCGCACGCCCGAAGAACAAATGCTGCGGCCGCATGGCATAGCGATTCGGCCGGACTGTCACCGACAATTGCCAGCTGCCATAGCACTGCGCGAGCGCCGTGCAGCTGTCCAGGGCGAGTTGGATCACGCGTTGTACGTGCTCCATGGCCATCCATGGCCGCGACCTCATCGACATCGTCGGCAGCACAGCGCTCGATCTCTGACTGAAGCTGCAGGGCCGCGTCCGCGAGCAACTGGCCCAAGCCCTTCCAAGGCCACGAGCATACCGGCGATGGTAGTGAGCGAGCCCTCCCGCCGGATGATTTGTCGACGGCGGCGTTCGTCCATTCCTGCGCCCGAGAATTTCGGCCCGACGGAGGTGCTCACGGCGCCTGCCGGAGCCTGATCGCGAAGCTCACGTAGCATCAAGGGGTTCCGGCGACGAACGACCGCGCTAGAATCGACCCATGAATACGCCAAACGACGCGCTGCTCACAAACCTCAAGTGGCTTTACTACGAGGGGCGCCTGAGCCGCGACGCCCTCGAAGACCTGCGGGACATCATGGCCGCAATCACCCTCGATCGCGCCGGAACGCATGCCGACCCTCGCTGGCTGCGCCTCGGCTTGTGGCTCGAGGAAACGCTGCAACGATGAATGCGTGCAGCCTGCGGTGGCGCTCCCTCCCAGCAGTGAGGTCGATGGGTTGCGGGCGTGTGTTTCTCAAACTTGACCTGGCTCACGCTCGTCAATTGGCGCGCGTATGTAGCGCACGGTCGTAGTCGCATGTAGGCGCTCTCTTCACTCGGGGCAATGCCGTCCTCGCAGTCAACTTGGCCATGTATCGACCTTGCCGCGCGGTGGTCGTCGCGATCCGTCGACGCATCTGCCTTTGAAGCTGCGAAGCCACGAAGGTGCCGAAGCGCGCTACCGCGCTATCGCCGCGCTGCGCGACCAGCTGACGCCGCAGCGAGGCGCTCATCGCAGACTCAGTACGCGGATAGCACGTATGAGGCGAGTTCTTTCTGAATGGTGGCGAGCCTTCGGTACTCCAAGCAGTGAGGAACGTTAGCGCTAGGCCACCAGAGCCGGAACCACCGAGCCCTCAACCCGAGCGGGCAGGACGTACTGCGTAGGCGGGGGCCTACACGACAGGTTAGCGCTATCCGACGCACACTGGCTTTAGGGACCTGCACACTATCAAGCTAGGTCGCACGGGGCCCGAGAAGCCTGGCATCGGCGCTCATCGACCTTGGGAAGACAGCCTACCGGAAGACAAACTGCCATAAGACAGTGACAAGATGCGGGGACTCACGAGTTGAGCACGACGGATGGAGGCCCGTCTGGCACGTACAGAGCGCTGCCGGAGGCTACGGGAACCTTGGGGCATCATGAGTCGGAAGGTATGCTCCGTTGCCTGGGCAGTTTCCGCGACAACCTGCTTGTTGAATCTCGCCGGCAGATGGCGCGCGAGATGTCTTACTCGTCTGCGCCATCAAGGAAGGCGCCTGAAGCCTGAATCGGCGGATATCAGGGCCGAGCTGCACAGCGATGACATCGAATCAGGCAGTCCGACGATCGCTACGCATCCTCGTGGTCGACGACAATGTCGATCTCGCACTCGGGCTCGCGATCCAGATGAGGATCCAAGGCCACGAAGTATGGACCGCCAGCGACGGCGAGGCAGCTGTCGAAGCTGCTCGGCTCCACGGGCCGGACCTCATCCTCATGGATCTCGGTATGCCTCGCATGAGCGGCCTCGAAGCGGCGCGCGCGATACGCAGAGAACTTTCGAACGTGACGATCGTTGCGGTGTCCGGACGGAGTCGTGATGAAGACCGGGCGGCGTCAGAGTCGGCCGGGATTGACCTGCACGTAGCCAAGCCGATCTCCTGCGAGCAGTTGGTGCGAATTCTCGACGTTGTCCGGCGCAGAAGACATGAGGGTGCTCACTGAGAGGCGTTTCGGGACCAAAACAGTTTCCTCATTCGCACGCGAAGAGGCTTATTCCGCAGTTGCGGTGGAACTCACTACTTGAGAAGTGCGGGCGTCGTCAAGGTGGATCACGACCGCCCGCTGGTCGGAGAGATTCTCAATAGTCGCGGAACAGCGCCGAAGGCGACGATCCACTCTTCTCCGCGAAGAACGATAAACACAATGCCGGTTGAAGCGTCGTTGCGCCAAACGCTGTCAACCAACCGGTTGCGGCGATGGTGCAGTGCCTCGCGGGACTCCGTTTCGTAGCACGGTATGAGGAGTGCTGAGGGGTACACTAAGGCTGTCGACCCTCCCCGTCCTCATTGTCGCGCCCAGCGGCCCTGAGAGGCTAACGATCATGAAGCAAGTCGGTCCGCTTCTCAGCACTCTCCTGAGTTTCATGAGTTCGAGGCAGGAGATTACCGGCTGGCTGGAATTGGACCCCGATGCAAGAACGACCCAGGTGACGCGACTACCGGCGTTGGCGATGTTCGAATGGTGGCGCCTGCGCGGCAAGTCCGCGACGGCGGTCTTGGGGATTTGCGCCAGCGCTGCAGGGATTCCCCATGCAGCGTTGAAGAAGGCGGGTTTTGAACCGGAGTCGATGCTGATTCACTCGCTCGTAGTGCGCCTCGCAGACGCCGATCTCTATGTGATTGCCGAACTGTTGTCGGCACGGAGGATCGCTATTTCACTTTGCGCGTTCTGTATGCCAGCGGAGTGGTACGTGCTGGAAGAGCACATTCTCGAGCGGGAGACGTGACCAGCGGAGCCTCAACGCGGATGGACCTGCGCAAACACGTAGGCTGGACGCTGCTGTTCCTACCCACCGCTATGTCCAGAAACTGCACTCATCGCGCATGGGCGCGATGTCATTCGCGCACTGAACTGCCGTGGGCTGGGAGAAGGCCGCCCGCGAGTGCTACCAGATGACTGCAGACGATTACGAGCGACTGCTTGAGGGCCTGTCGGAACTAGCTAGACACCTGAGCTTGCATGCGCCAGGAGCGCGGTCTCGCTTCACCTTTCAAAATATCCACGTGGCCTTCCCATAGATCCCCCTCCGCGCTTCGGCCACCGGGGCCCTGATGCGGCTACTGGTGCCAAATTCCGGATGATGTCTGTCCAGGAGGTTCTGGCCCACGAGCTCGAGCGTCAGTCCTTCGCGAGAGCGCCAAGCCAGGCGCAGATCAAGAGAGGTGTAGGCGGCAATCGTATCGTTCGCCCCGCCCGGATTGAAACCACGCAACCCGTCTACGAAACGTCCGATGAGGTCCAGCTCGACGGCGCGCGCCAGCTCCATGGACGATCGCAGATATGCCTGGTGCCGCGGGCTTTGCCCCTCGGCGGCTTCGGACGAGGCGGGGAGGCCGGCGTCTCGCTGGAGGTTCATCTTGAGGTACGTGTACGTGGCATGCAGTTGCAAAAACGCGGTCGCCTGCCACAGAACGCCGACCTCCGCGCCGCGTGTCTCGCCCTTCATCGCGTTCTGGACCTGCAAAGGCCGGATCGTTGCCCCAGATGCATCAGTGAACAGGGTCCCCGGGACGCTTACCCTCAGCGAATCGTAGTCGTTGTAGAACAAAGCAAGATCGGTGGCGAGCGCGTCCGTGACCTGAGCCCGGTAGCCAAACTCGTATGCCGTCAACTCCTCGGACTCGAAATCGCGATTGGGTACGGCGCGGGGATAGATGGGGGGAGAACCGCCAGGCAACAGCGTCGCGTTGCCGCTGTTCTCCGAAAGGTTCGGCGTCCGCACGGCTCGCGATATGGCCGCCCACAAGGACTGCTTCGGCGTGGGCGTTGCGAGCAAGCGGATCGTGGGTTGCACTTCGAAGCCCGTGAAATCGTTGTGCTCGAATTTGGAGCCGAGTGTCAGCTCGAGTTGCTCCCGAGCCAGGGCGATCTGGTCCTGCAGAAAAACGCTGAACACACGCAGCCGCGCGTCCGCAGGCTGGAACGTGAGTGCGAACCCATCGTCACGGCCGCTCGACCCGATGAAGGTGTCGCGATAGCGGTAGCCCACGCCGTAGACGATCTTTTGCCGATCGCCGAGCACGAATTGATGTTGAAACTCCGCGTCGTAGGTGTCCACGCGCAGTCTCACTGGCAGGTTGTCCGCCAACCGGGAGAAGTGATCCCAGTACACCTGCGCCGACCAGTTGCTGTTCTCGTCGAGTTGCCGCGTCCAGCGGGCAAGCATGTGCCCGCCGTTGGTCGTCTCATCCTCCAGGTTCAGGAACGAGAACGGGGCGGCGATCTGTGCGCGCTCGTCTCGCCGACCCGCCACCGCATAGAGATAACTGCCGTCGAGAGTCAGCGCATCCGTCTGCGACGGGCTCCAGTCGAGCCGCACGCCGCCCCTGCCTGACCGCCATCGGTCGTGCGGATCGCCGACCTCCGCGAAGGTCTCGTCGCGCGTGAAGCCTTTGCCGTAGTAGCGGTAAGAGAAAGACTCACCGACCGTGCCACCTTGGCGGAACGTGCCGAATGCATGCTCCGTCGTACCGCCACCGCCGCTGACGAGTGTGCCTTGCGTATCTCCGGCAGATCTCGTGACGATATTGATGACGCCATTGACAGCATTCGCGCCCCAGACGCTGGCCCCGGGGCCGCGAATGATTTCTATCCGCGCGACGTCTTCCAGCGGATAGTCCACGGTGTCCCAGTACACGCCCGAGAAGGCTGGCGTGTAGACCGTCCGCCCGTCCACCAGCACCAGCAGTTTGTCCTGGAACCGCTGATTGAAACCGCGCGCGCTGACGGCCCACTTGTTGCCGTCGATCCGCGCCACGTTCATGCCCGGCACCATGCGAAACAGTTCCGGGAACGCAGTCGCGCCCGAACGGCGGATCATCTCCGGCGTGATAACGAACACTGCGGCAGGCGATTCGCCGACCGTGCTCTCACTCCTCGACACCGAGGTCACCTCAATGTCGAGCAGATCCTCCATAGTCATTTGCTTGAGCTCGCTCAAGGGAAGAGCGGGCGGTGTGCCGGCGAGCGTCGGCAGTGCGGCAAGCACGAAGGCTGGAAACAGCGGCATCCCTCTCGCGTCCATTCCCGCTACACGGCATCCCTCAGGGACATCCCTCATATCCCGATAAGAGGCTGCGCCGCATGGCAGAAGAAATCAAGAGCGGAAACTGCGCGGCGGGACCACCTGCATCGTGAACTAGCCGGGCGGGGTTCATCTCGCCCGGATCGTCAGGTCAGGCAGATTTCGCTCGGGAACTGTGAGCTGCATCTACCCGGAATCCTCTGCGGCCTTTACTCCCGCCTCGGCGCGGGCTAGATTCAACGACGACATGCTCCGCCGCATTGCAATCGGCCTTCTGGTCGCGTTGACAGCGCTCACCCCCGCGCTGTCGAATGCCTGCGCAGCCTCCTGCAGCCTCGCGGACGGCGGTGCACCGATGGACCTGAGCAGTGACGCGAGCAAGGCAATGCCTTGTCACGGTGATACACCGCCGTCCGACGATGGGTCAGAGGACGCAGAGCGCAGCGCAATGGCCGCCATGTGCGCGTTTGCGGCTGGTGGTGCGATCTCCGCGTCGTCCTTGGGTAGCGGCGTGGCCGCGCCTTCGCGCCACGTCGCTCTCGTCGAGTCCAGCCGGTTCTCCTTCCTTACGCTTCCCGCCGATAAGCCGCCAAGACGCTGATCAGTCCTCGCAGCGGACCATGGGTGTCCGCTGAAGAGTCGGCGCGCTCAACAGTCACGCAGTCTGCTCGCCTGCACGCGGAATCCGGAACGCACGGTACGCGTGCGTGGACTGTTCCCCGCCGACCTCAGATGGCTAACGACGAGGGCTCGGCATGGATTTCCGACATCTTGCTGTCGCGCTGCTTATTGCGAGTGCGGCGATTCTTTGCCCGACGGGCCGGCTGCTGGCAGAAGAGACGTTGACCCTCGAACGGGTGCAGCGCCTCGCGCTCGAATCTCAGCCACTGATGGAAGCGCAGACCGCGGAGATCGAGTCGCGGCGCGAGCGTGCGATCGTCGCCGGTCAGCTGCCTGATCCGGAGTTGCAACTCGCGGTCAATGAACTGCCCATCGACACCGCGGATGCCTGGTCGTTTCGCCGAGACAGTGACACAGACGTAATGGTCGGTCTGGCGCAGGCCTACCCGCGAGCGGCCAAGCGCAGGCTCCGTCGATTGCGCGAGGAGGCGCGAACTGCCGAGGCAGTACAGGAGCGTCGCAATCTGGCACGTGTCATCCAGCGAGATGCCGGATTGGCGTTTCTCGAAGTCTGGCTTGCGCACAGGGAAGCTGAGCTGACGCAATCACAGCTCACTCAAGCGATCCTGCAGCAGGATGCAGAGCAGATACGGTTCAGGACCGGCAAGGGCGCGCAAGCTGAGTTGCTGGCGACCACGGTGGAGTCAGCATTGCTGCGCGACAGGGTTGCCGAGTATCGGCAGATGCTGGCTCACCGGCGCTTGGAACTGAGCCGCTGGATAGGCGATGCAGCGCAAGAGGCAGTCCCCAGCGCATTGTCGATGCCTGCAGCGCCTTCTCGGGATCAGCTTCTCGCGCGCTTGCCCGAGCATCCGTCCTTGCTCGCGCGGGCGTACCTCGAAGACAGTGCGCGCGCGGGCCTGGACCTGGCACGACAAGAGTACAAGCCGGACTTTCGCGTGGAGCTCGGCTACGGCTACCGGCCCGAATTCTCTGAAATGCTCACGTTGCGAGTGTCGCTCGGTCTGCCGCTCTTCACTCGCAACCGCCAGGACCGGGAGGCTGCCGCGGCTCGTCACGACCTGATGCGTACCAGCGCGGATCGTGCGGATGCGCTGCGCGACCTCACGGCGCAGGCATCGCTTCGGCATCACGACGCCCGCTCTTTCGAGGAGCGCCTCGCCAGCTTCCGCAGGGATGTGGTACCGGCGGCACGCTCCCGCGTCGACTCTGCCGAGGCGTCGTATCGAGGCGGTAGCGGCTCGTTCGCGGAAGTCCTGCAGGCGCGGCGTTCACTCCTGGAGTTGGAAATGCTGGCGTTGACTTTGCAAGCGGGGGCAGTGCGCAACCGCATCGAGCTCGAATACTTCATCAATGCCGGAGATCAACAATGAGGCGCTGGCAGATCGGGGCCGCCCTGGCGTTGCTGGTCGCGGCCGGTGCGCTCGTCTGGTGGCGCACCGGCGTTCGAGAGCCGCATGTGCACGAGCTGACTCCGGTCACGACGGCTGAAGGCCGTGTCTACTGGACGTGCCCGATGCATCCACAGATCAAGCTCGACGAGCCGCTCAATTGCCCAATCTGCGGCATGAAACTGGTGAAGCGCGTGGAGCCTGCTGCCGCTGGCGCAACGGGGACGAAGCCCGACGCCGGTGAACGACGCACTCTCTACTGGTATGACCCGATGGTGCCGGACAAGCACTTCGACAAGCCAGGCAAGTCGCCATTCATGGACATGGAACTGGTACCGAAGTATGCGGACGAAGGCGGCTCCGGAATCATCTCGATTGATCCGCGCATGGCGCAGAACCTGGGGATCCGCACGGCGCTCGTCGAGCTACGGCCGTTTTCAGCAGAAGTTCGTGCAGTCGGCTCAGTCGTGATCGACGAAACGCGCCTTTACGCCATCGAGTCGCGCGCCGCCGGCTGGGTTGAGGAACTGAACGTGCGCGCGCTTGGCGATCCCGTGCGCCGCGGTCAGCGCGTCGCCGGCATCTACTCGCCCGATCTGTACGCCGCGCAGTACGAACTCGCCTTGGCCGCCAGGAGCGGCGACAGCACTCTGGTGGCAGCAGCGAGTCAACGGCTCGCGCTTTTCGGTTTGCCTGAGACACAGATCCGAGAAGTGATGGAATCGGGACAGGCACAGCGGCATGCGGCAGTCGTGGCCCCGGCAGGCGGTGTTGTCATCGAACTCAACGTGCGGCAGGGACAGCAGACGTCGCCGTCGATGCCGTTGATGCGCATCGCCGACTTGTCGCGCGTGTGGATCGTTGCGGACGTCCCGGAATCGCAAGCGGCTGCGGTTCAGATCGGCGATCCAGCAACGGCGAGGCTGCGGGGCGCACCGGGCAAGCCCTTCGACGGCGAAGTGGCGTTCTTGTACCCGGAACTCGAGGTTGCGACGCGAACCGTGAGAGCGCGCATCGCATTCGACAATCCGCGCGGCGAACTCCGCCCGGGCATGTTTGCCGATGTGATGCTGGGCGGCAGGGTTTCGGCCGAGGCGCTGGGGGTGCCGAGCGAGGCGATCATCCGTACGGGCACCCGCACCGTCGTGATCGTCGAGGAGAAGGTGGGCAAGTATCGACCGGTGACAGTGACAGCGGGTCAGGATGCGGGGGAGATCACGGCGGTTCTCTCCGGCCTGGAAGTCGGCCAGAAGGTGGTGGTTTCAGGTCAGTTCTTGCTGGACTCAGAGGCGAGTCTGCAGGGCGCTTTCGACCGACTCGATGCGGAGAAGAGTCCGTGATCGCGCGTCTGATCGAATGGTCGATCCGTAACCGATTCCTTGTAGTCGTCGCCGCTGTCGTGGCGGCCGCCTGGGGCACGTACTCCATGGTGACGATGCCAGTGGACGCGATTCCGGACCTCTCCGACGTCCAGGTCATCGTGCGCACCGTTTATCCAGGTCAGGCGCCGCAGATCGTCGAGGACCAGGTCACCTATCCGCTGACCACGACAATGCTGTCGGTGCCCTTCGCTCGAACCGTGCGTGGATACTCGTTGTTTGGCGAATCCTTCGTGTACGTGATCTTCGAGGACGGGACCGATCTCTACTGGGCGCGATCACGGGTCCTCGAGTATCTCTCGCAGGTGCAGGGACGCCTGCCTGCCGCCGCGCGCACTTCGCTCGGTCCGGACGCAACCGGCGTTGGCTGGGTCTATCAGTACGCGCTCGTCGATCGCACTGGCGGCCATGACATTGCGCAACTGCGCTCCTTGCAGGATTGGTTTCTCAAGTACGAGCTCAAGGCACTGCCTGGCGTGGCCGAAGTCGCAACGCTTGGCGGCTTCAACCGGCAGTATCAGATCGTCCTGGATCCGACACGGCTACGAGCGCACGCCGTTTCGCTGGAGACTGTCGTCGAGGCGGTGAAGCGGGCCAACAGCGAGGCCGGCGGTTCGGTGATCGAGCTGGCGGAAGCCGAGTACATGGTCCGATCGACGGGCTACCTCAAGAGCCTCGAGGACTTTCGTCGAGTGCCGGTAGGGCTGGGTGCTGATGGCACACCGATCCTGTTGCGGGACATCGGCTGGGTGCAGATGGGGCCGGAAATCCGCCGCGGCATCGCCGAGCTGGATGGGCAGGGCGAAGTGGTGGGCGGCGTGATCGTCATGCGCTCAGGTGAGAACGCCATGGCCACGATTCGCGCGGTCAAGGAGAAGCTCGCGCAACTGAAGCCCGGTCTGCCCGCGGGAGTGGCGGTCGTCGAGACCTACGACCGCTCTGCGCTGATCGAGCGGTCGGTGAACAACCTGTCGGTCAAGCTCATCGAAGAGCTCATCGTCGTCGCCCTGGTCTGTGCGGCGTTTCTGTTCCATCTGCGCTCGGCCCTCGTCGCGGTGGTAACGCTGCCGCTTGGAATACTGATCGCGTTCATCGTCATGCGATCGCAGGGCATCAACGCCAACATCATGTCGCTGGGCGGCATCGCGATCGCGATCGGCGCCATGGTCGATGCGGCGATCGTGATGATCGAGAACGCGCACAAGAAGCTGGAAGGCTATCGTCATGCGCACGACGGCAACGAGCCAGCCGAACGAGAGCGGCTGGAACTGCTCGGGCAAGCGGCGACCGAAGTCGGACCCGCACTGTTCTTCAGTCTACTGATCATCACGCTGTCGTTCGTGCCCGTGTTCACGCTGCAGGCACAGGAGGGACGGCTCTTCTCGCCGCTTGCATATACCAAGACCTACGCGATGGCGGCGGCGGCGGCGTTGTCGGTCACGTTGATTCCCGTGCTGATGACCTACTTCGTCCGCGGTCGCATCGCCGATGAAGACGCCAACCCGATCAATCGGGGATTGATTGCCGGCTATCGCCCGGTCCTGCGCTTCGCGCTTGCTCGCCCCGTGGCTGTCCTGGCTGGCAGCGCGGTGCTGTTGCTGATGACAGCGTGGCCGATCGCGAAACTGGGCTCGGAGTTCATGCCACCCCTGAACGAAGGAGATCTGCTCTACATGCCGACCGCATTGCCCGGGTTGTCGGCAGGCAAGGCCGCTGAGCTTCTCCAACAGACCGATCGCATCATCCGGCAGTTTCCGGAAGTCGAGCGCGTCTTTGGCAAGATGGGCCGCGCGGAAACGGCGACCGACCCGGCGCCGCTCGAAATGATGGAAACGACACTGCGCTTGAAGCCGCACGACCGCTGGCGCACCGGCATGACGATGGAGAAACTGATCAACGAGCTGGATGCCGCCTTGAGGATTCCAGGCTTGGGCAACGTCTGGGTGCAGCCGATCCGCAATCGCATCGACATGCTGGCCACGGGGATCAAGAGTCCGGTGGGGATCAAGATCGCCGGAGCCGACCTCGAGGAGATCGAGCGGCTGGGCACACTGATCGAGCGAGCTGTCAAGACCGTTCCGGGCACGGCATCGGCGTTCTCGGAGCGCGTTTCCGGCGGGCGCTATATAGAGGTACAGCCCGATCGAATGGCTGCCGCGCGCCTCGGGCTGAGTGTTGGCGAGATTCAACGCATCGTCAGTGTCGCTGTCGGCGGCGAGAGCATCGCCGAAACGGTCGAAGGCCTTGCGCGCTTTCCGATCAACGTGCGCTATCCGCGGGAGCTGCGCGATTCCCTCGAGGATCTTCGCAGTCTTCCCATCGTCACGGCTATGGGGCAAACCACAACGCTCGGCAGCGTCGCCGGTGTTGAGCTCGCCGACGGTCCGCCGATGATCAAGAGTGAGAACGCGCGCCCCAACGGCTGGGTCTACATCGACATTCGCGACAGGGACCTGGGCACCTATGTGCGCGATGCCCAGCGCGCCGTTCGCAATCAGGTGCACCTGCCGGCAGGTTACTCGTTGACATGGTCGGGGCAGTTCGAATACCTGGAGCGCGCTACGCAGCGCATGGCGATTGTCGTTCCCGCAACGCTTGCGATCATCTTCCTGCTGTTGCTCCTGACGTTCCGCAGCGCGGAGGAGGCCGCTCTCATCATGCTCTCCCTGCCGTTCGCATTGATCGGCGGCTTCTGGTTTCTGCATGCGCTCGGACACAACCTGTCGATCGCCTCGGCAGTTGGATTCATTGCGCTCGCGGGCGTGGCTGCCGAGTTCGGCGTCGTCATGCTGATCTATCTCGAGCACGCCGTGAAAAGGTCTGCTGCGCAATCGCGCCTCGAGTCCGAGACAGACCTTCGGCGGGCCATCGAGGAGGGTGCGGTACTGCGCGTACGCCCCAAGGCCATGACGGTCGCGGTAGTCGTCGCCGGCCTGTTGCCGCTTTTCTGGGGGCAAGGCTCGGGCTCGGAGGTCATGCAACGGATCGCTGCGCCGATGATTGGAGGAATGATCACGGCGCCGCTGTTGTCGATGCTCGTGCTCCCCGCTGCATATCTCCTCTTGCTGCGGCGACGACTGCGGGTCGCCGCCGGTGCTCCTCTCACCCCTGTGCGCGGCTCATGATTTCCGCATCGCCAGTGGCAAGGACGACGCTGGCGTTTGCGGCGGCCGCACGGTGCCCGACGCGCCGTGCGGTCGTTCCTCAGCACCCTGGAGAGGAACCACGCCGCCCGTGTAACGGCTGCATGTTCCTGTCACGCGAACGGAGACGGCATTGCGCGGTCAAGGAACCGTGCGCGGGCAATGTTGCTGCACCGGGTACGCGTAGAAGCTGCCCCCGCAGAGGCCGCAATCTGAAGACTCAACTCATCGGAGAGAGAAATGCAGGAGCATGCCCGGCACGAGGCGCACGGATCGTACAAGGGCCTGGCAATCGAGATGGCGATCGACTTCGTCATCATGTACTTCGTCATGTACACGATGATCGCTTCGCCAGACCATTTGCTGCTGAACAACAACAACTCCTACATGACGATCATGATGGTCGCGCCGATGACCATCGTGATGCTCGTCGGCATGCGCTCCATGTTCCCTTCCCGCCGCCTGAATCTGGGCATAGGAGCTGCCGCAGCGCTCGCCTTCATTGCGGCTTTCGTCGCCATGCGCACCCAGGCCGCCGTCGGGGACGCGCAATTCCTGCGCGCGATGATTCCGCACCACTCCGGCGCCATCCTCATGTGCGAGAACGCGTCGATCACCGACCCGGCGATCAAGCGTCTGTGCGGCCAGATCGTGGCAGGCCAGAAGGCCGAGATCGCTCAGATGCAGGAGTTGCTGGAACGGTATTGAGCCCGCTGTGAAACGTCAGGTCTTCCGACCCCCTCGGCTCGCGGCTGCGGCTCGCTTCAGGCGCAGCGCGTTGGCGATCACCGAGACAGACGAAAAACTCATGGCGAGCGCCGCGAACAATGGGCTCAACAGCAGGCCGGCGACCGGATAGAGCACACCGGCCGCCAACGGAATGCCGAGTGCGTTGTAGCCGAATGCGAAGAAAAGGTTCTGACGAATGTTACCGACGGTCGCGCGGCTGAGCTGGCGGGCACGCACGATTCCCTTGAGGTCACCCTTGACCAAGGTGACCTGGGCGCTTTCCATTGCGATGTCTGTTCCAGTGCCCATCGCGATGCCAACGTCGGATTGCGCGAGTGCCGGAGCGTCGTTGATGCCGTCGCCGGCCATGGCGACGTGGCGTCCTTCCGTTTGCAGGCGCCTGACCACGGCCGCCTTGTCGGCCGGCTGCACTTCCGCAATGACCTCATCGATGGCGAGGCCGCGCGCTACTGCATCGGCGGTGATGCGGTTGTCACCAGTCAGCATGACGATGCGCAGACCTTCGGCCTTGAGCGCGCGAAGCGCGGCGGGCGTCGTGTCCTTGACCCGGTCGCCGACGGCCACGATTCCCGCCAGACGTCCATCGACTGCGAGGAACATGACCGTCTGGCCCTCGCGTCGCAGGCCTTCCAGCTCCACCCGCATTTCATCCGGGTTCACGGCCGAGGACTTCATCAGCGCAGCATTGCCCAGCGCCACGGCCTTGCCGTCCACCGTACCTTGCACGCCCTGGCCAGTGACGGACTGAAACTGCTCGACCTTGCGCGGTGCGACGCCGCGAGTCGCCGCACCTTCGACGATCGCGTGCGCAATGGGATGCTCACTGGCAACCTCCAAAGCTGCGCTCAGGGCGAGCACATCCTGATCGGAGAAGCCCGGGCGCGCGATGACCTGCGCGAGAACCGGCTTGCCAATCGTCAGCGTACCGGTCTTGTCCACGACCAGCGTGTCGACTGATCGCAGCGTCTCGATCGCCCGCGCGTCCCGGAACAGGACGCCCAGCTGTGCTCCGCGACCGCTCGCGACCATGATCGAGATGGGAGTTGCCAGGCCGAGAGCACAGGGACAGGCGATGATGAGCACAGCGACAGCGTTCACGACGGCGTAGGCGAGGTGCGGTTCCGGCCCGAACAGCCACCAAACGCCGAATGTCACTACGGCAATTGCGATGACGGAGGGGACGAACCACGCGGAGACGCGATCGGCGAGCCGCTGCAGCGGAGCCCTCGAGCGCTGCGCCTGGGCCACCAGCGTCACGATCTGCGACAGCAAACTGTCCGACCCGATTCGCGTCGTCTCGATGATGAGAGCGCCCGTCTGGTTCACACTTCCGCCAACCACGGTTGCGCCTTCGCCTTTCTCCACCGGCAACGGCTCGCCCGTCAACATCGATTCATCGATGCTGGAGGCGCCGCTGACCACGCGGCCGTCCACCGGAACCTTTTCGCCCGGCCGAACCCTGACTCGGTCCCCGACGACGATGGCCGGCAGTTCCACGTCCTCCTCGCGTCCGTCAGGACCGACGCGCCGTGCAGTCTTGGGCGTCAATCCGAGGAGCTGCCTGATCGCAGCGCTCGTGCGGCCACGGGCCGCCAGCTCGAGCCATTCGCCGAGCAGCACGAGGGCGATGATGACGGCGGCCACTTCGAAGTAGACGCCAACCATGCCGTGCTCATCTCGCATGCCGGCCGGGAAGCGATCCGGCGCGAAGCTGGCGACCAGACTGTAGGCAAACGCCACCAGCACTCCCATGCCGATCAGTGTGTACATGTTCGGCGCACGATGCGTGATTCCGTGCCAGCCGCGTCGGAAGTAGTCGAACCCCGCCCAGAGCACGACGGGGGCGGTGAGAAAGAGTTCGACATACCGCAAGGCGCTTACGCCCTGCCGGCTGATCGAAATGCCGAACAGATGCGGGACCATTGCTGCCAGCACCACGGGAACGGTCAGCGCAAGGGCAACGAAGAACTTGAGGCGCAGGGCCACCATCTGGCCCTCATCTTCCTGCTCCGATGGCATCAGAGGTTCCAAGGCCATGCCGCAAATCGGACAATGCCCCGGACCCGTCTGACGTATCTCGGGATGCATCGGGCACGTGTAGATCTGTGGCGCCGACTCGTTCCCCGCGGCAACCGCAACAGAGTGAACGGGCGCCTGCTGGCGATGAGCGTGGGCCCCGCGACGTCGTTCTCTAGTCACTCCTTGCTCAGTGCGGTTGCGTGTCGAGCAGCAAGGTTGATCCGGTTGGGAGTGATGTCCATCGTCGTGACGTTGCTCATTCATGCGGACTCCCGGGCGGCCAATTGTGCGGCAGGCGCGCAGCGCAAGCCTGCGGCGCGTAGCGGAGGGTAGACCCGGGACTAGGGTCCAGAGTCAAGCCCTGGCGCAGTTCGCCGGCCCGGACCAGGTTGTTTCGCCTGAGCGGCGGTGCAAAGCTCACCAGAAAACGTTCGCGGTCTCGTGCGTCACGATTCGTGAGAGAAGAGTGCGGACTCTTGACCTCGCGCAAGGACCAGAGTCCCGAGAAAATCGTCGTCGTCATCGCTCCCGCACACGAAAAAATCCCGGTCGTGCGTCTTGCGCGACGCTCAGTTGCGGAATTAGTCTCGGCACGCGTTGTATAGACAACCGTCACGATCACGCGTGCTCAACCGACAGCACAAGTTCGAGAAGATCCTGCACTTCGCACGCCGTCACATCGACGACGGAGTGTGGAAGCCGGGCGCGCGCGTGCCGTCTGAGAATCAGCTGAGCAGACGGTTCGGCGTGAGTCGCATGACGGCGCGACGCGCTCTCGATCAGCTCGCTCTGGACGGTCACCTCGTGCGCCGCCGCGGGGCTGGAAGCTTCATCGCCAGCAACGGCGTTCGCTCCAGCTTTCTCCTGATCCGCAATGTCGCCGACGAAATTGGCGAGAACGGCCATCAGTATGCGAACCGAGTCCTGTGTCACCGCGCCGTCGCCTGCGCCCGCGAGGTCGCGGCGGCACTCGAGGTTCAGCAAGGCGCGATCGTGTACCACTCGCTGATCGCACACCTGGCGGAAGGACGAGCCGTGCAGCTCGAATACCGGTACGTACGTCCGGATGCGGCGCCGGGCTATCTGCACGCAGATCTCTCCGTCGAGACCCCGAACCACTATCTGCAGCGCGTCGCGCCCCTCTCCGAGGCACGACAGGAGATCACCGCGGTCATGCCCACGGCCCGTCAGTGCGCCTTGCTCGGCATCCGAGGTTCAGAGCCATGCCTGCTCATAATCCGCGTGACGTCGTCGCGGCAGGGGCTCGTCAGTTTCGCCCGTATTCTGGCGCCATCGAGCCGGTACCGCCTGTCCGGTCGCCTGCACTTCACCAACCGGTTGGGCCAGTGAGCAACGAGACGATGCATGACTCGCGAGGACCGACGCTTCGCAGCAGGGAGGCGAATTCGCAGCAACCAAGACAACATCGAGGCACGCCCACATGAAGCTCACGAAACTCTCATCGACGAACCGTGCGGTGCTCCGAACGCGATCGCGCGCCGTTCCTGCCGGCCTCGCGGCGACGATCGCAGCGCTGCTTTCCACGCCTCCGGTCGCGGCCCAGGAGACTGGCGGCGAGGCAACCATGGGAGAGGTCCATGTAACGGGCAGTCGCATCAAACGTCAGGATCTGGAAGGCGTTGGCCCTGTCTCAGTGTTCGATGCGCAGGACATCGCGGTGACGGGCATTACCTCGACCGAGGTGCTGCTCCAGCGCTTTTCTGCGTCGGCAGGGTTCGCGGGCAACCAGACCAATGCCTACTGGACAGGCAATGGTTACGGTACCGCCCAGGTCAACCTCCGCGGGCTCGGTATCAACCGGACTCTCGTACTGCTCAACGGCCGACGAATCGTCTATGGCGGCACGGGTGCGAACAGTGCCGTCGACCTGAACATGATCCCCACGTCGATCATCGAGCGCGTCGAGGTGCTCAAGGATGGCGCCTCGGCGCTGTATGGCGCCGACGCGGTCGCTGGCGTCGTGAACATCATCACCCGCAAGGAGTTCGATGGCCTGCAATTCGGCTCAAAGTTCGGCCAGACTTCTGAGGGCGACGGTGACGAGATCGCCGCAGATCTGACGCTGGGGCTGACTGGCGATCGGGGCAGCATCATGACGTCGATCAGCTATTCAGACAGCAAAGCAGTAAACATGGCCGATCGGGCCGGCTGCGCCCTCGCAGATGCCGGTGACGGGACACTTGTGTGCAGCGGCAGCTCCAGTACATCGGGCGGACGAGCCACTTTCCTTACGGGGCCGAACGTTGGTTCGCGCATCAATTTCAACAACGATCCGGCAGGCGACGGCGACTTCTTCGAGCCTTACAGCGGCGTGTTGCACAACATTCCGTATTTCCAGTGGCTGAATGCCGTCAATCCGATCCAGAAAACCACCTTCTCGATCTTCGGCAATCTCAATGTCGCGGACAATGTGCAGTTCTTCAGCGAGATGCTCTACAGCCAGCGCGAGTCGGACCAGATTGCAACGCCTGGTACGCTGCTCGACTACTTCGAACCGGGTGTGGGACGCACGTCGTTCGTCATTCCCGCGGGCCATCCGACGAACCCCACGGGCCAGGACATCCGCCTGGATCGCAAGCGTCTCGTGGAGGCTGGCGTGCGTGAGTTCTTTCAGGAAACCGATACCTGGCGGGTAGCACTGGGCTTTCAGGGACAGCTGGGTGGCGAGTGGTCCTGGGAAGTTGCGTTCAACAAGGGGCGCAACACCGGCGTCGATGGTTCGACCAACATCGCCAACCTGGAACGCGTCTTCCAGACGATGTTCTCTTGCGATGACCTCGCTGTTCCCTGTGCGGATTATCTCGGCAACGGTGACGTTTCTCAGGAAGTGCTCGACTACATTCTCTATACGCAACGCGACACGGGTGGCAACGAGCAGGAGTCCGCGACAGCGAACGTTTCGGGCACCCTGTTCACACTGCCTGCGGGACCTCTCGGCTTTGCGGCAGGCGTTGAGAAGCGCCGCGAAGCTGGCTGGCGCGATCCCGATCCGCTGGTAGTTGCCGACATCGCCAACACCAATCAGCAGGACCCCATTGCCGGACGCTATGAGGTGGACGAGGTGTTTGCCGAAGTCGTCGTGCCCTTGCTGCATGAGCTGCCAGGCGTCGAGCACCTGGAGCTGAGCCTGGCAGGCCGATACTCGGACTACGATCTCTTCGGCGACGACACCAACTACAAGCTCGGCATGCTCTGGCAGATTGGCGGCGGCCTGAAGTTGCGCGCGACGAGCTCGACTGCCTTTCGCATTCCGAACATTCCAGAACTGTTCGGCGGCGTTGCCGAAGGAAATCTTACGACGACGGACCCCTGCAGCGAATGGAGCCAGCGCAGCACCACCGATCCCGTGTACCAGAGCTGCCAGGCAGCCGGCGTGCCGATGAACTACGTGCAGCTCGGCAACACCGTCCTGACGACGGTTGGCGGCAATCAGGCGCTGCAGCCCGAGGACGCAGACACGTTTACCGTTGGCCTGGTATATCAGCCGACTTTCGTCGAGGGGCTTTCGCTGACGCTGGATTACTGGGAGATAGAGATCGTCGATTCGATCCAGCAGATCCCGGGCTCGGAAAAGCTGGCCATCTGCTATGACACAGGGACTCTCGAGCATCCCTTCTGCGGCCCAGAGCACCACACGCGGGACCCGCTGACCGGAGAAGTGGATTTCCTCTCCGCTCAGCCGAGCAACGTGGGCTCGGAAACTGCGACGGGAATCGATTTGGGTGCCGCGTTCGCGACGACGATACGTGGCCTGAACACCGATCTGAGCTGGAACATCTCGTATCTCGACGAGTACAACGTGACGCCCTTTCAGGGGTCCACGCCCATCGAGTATGCGGGCATGATCACCGGCGGGAACGGCAGCTACACCCAGTGGCGCTCCGATGCGACGCTGACCGTCAGCGGCGATCGCTGGTCGGGCACCTGGGGTTTCCAGTACATCGGGCAGGCGGACGACATCAACACCGATACCGGACCCGGGAGCGATGTGGGCAGCCTGTTCTACCACAACGTGCAGTTCTCCTACCGCGTCACCGATGCGTTCGATCTCTCGCTCGGAGTGGACAATCTCTTCGACGAGGACGCGCCGTACGTCGCAAGCTGGACGGACGCCAACACCGACACCATGACGTACGATCTGCTCGGCCAGCGTTGGTATCTGCGCGCGCGCTGGAATATGAAGTGAGCAATGCGGTGGCGGGCGCGCAGACGTGTCGCCACCGCGTTCCTTCGTCAGGAGCCCCATTCCGTGAGACCGGCCATCCTCTCGCGTTCGTTGCATAAGTGGCTCGCACTGTTCCTCGGTCTGCAGGTCGTGGTGTGGGCGGTCAGCGGTTTCTACATGGTCGTGGTGGATCTCGACTTCATTCACGGCGACCCGCTGGTGCGCAATCTGCGCGTGCCACTCCCTGCAACGGCGCCGCCGCTGACGGTTGCGGAAGTTCTGCGGGACCATCCACAGGTCACTCAGATCGCCTTGCGGTCGCTACCGGGGATGTCCGCGCCGGTTTATCAGCTGTCCACGCCTCGAGGCAGCGTACTCCTCGATGCTGTGAGCGGCCGGCAGCTCTCGCCCTTGTCGCCGAAGACGGTCCGAGACCTCGCGAAAGCCTACTACGCCGGCGATGGGCAGCTCGCTTCAGCATCCTTGATCGAAAGCGACCCACCGACGGAGGTCCCGGCTTCGAGGCTGCCGCTCTGGCGTGTCGATTTCGACGACTGGCTCGAGACGAGTCTCTATTTGCACCCCGACACGGGAATGCTGGTGACGCGGCGTCATCGCTTCTGGCGGTGGTTCGACTTTCTCTGGATGTTGCACATCATGGATTACGAGGCGCGGGAGGATGTCAACAACGGAGTGCTCCGTGCGACGACGGTGCTGGGAACGCTGGCAGTCGGCAGCGGTGCGTGGCTTCTCTATTTCAGTTTTCGTCGCAGGCGCCCGGCAACTGCGGCGATGAAGGAATCGTCATGAGTCCCGCCTTCATGCGTTTCCTTCGACAGCTGCACAAGTGGCTGGGCCTCATCGTCGGGCTGCAGCTCTTGTTGTGGACTGTGAGCGGCCTCGTGTTCGCATTCCTCGACCACCATCAGCTCAGAGGCGAGCACAGCACGCGCAGCCTGGATGAGCCGCTGTTGCCGAGGGGTGCTGTTCTCGCAGAGCCCGCCGGCTGGCTTGCCGATCATCGCGGCGAGAAGACCTACGAAGTCCGCCTGCAGGCGCTTCTCGACCATTGGGTGTGGCGAATCGAGGTGCAGGATCGTGTGGAACTGCGCAGTGCAGAAAGCGGGGCACGATTCGTCATCGACCAGCCACTTGTCGAGCGATTGGCCTCAGTCCACTACGCAGGAGCAGGGCGCCTGCAGAGCGTCGCCTTTCAGAAGACCTCGGGACTGGAGACCCGGAATGCAGGAAGCGTCTGGCAGGCGCGCTTTGATGACCCGCAGCAGACGACACTCTACTTCTCCGCGGAAGACGGCCGGCTGGTGCAGGCGCGCAATGCCACGTGGCGCCTGTTCGACGTCTTCTGGATGCTCCACACGATGGACTACGAGGGGCGGGATGACTTCAACAACCCTCTGGTGATCACCGTCGCGACTGCGACTCTCTGGCTCACGTTCTCCGGGCTGTTGTTGCTTCTGAAGAGTTTCAGGCGGCAGGACTTCGACTTTCTGCGGCCGGGCCGCTCGCGCTGATCAAACAGGACGTCGGGACGTCGGAAATCATCCTTCCTCATATCCGAGCGTCTGAAGGATAGGGCAATCGGCCGATCGGCCATGACCCGGGCATTCAGCGACGAGCCTGGCGAGGCCGTCGTGCATGCGTTGCAGGTCTGCGATTCGCTGCGCGACGTCGGCCAGTTTCGCTTCGGCAGACCGCTTTATCTGCGCCACGTCACGCTGGCTGGACAGAGCGAGAAGCTCGCGAATCTCCTTCAAAGAGAAACCCAGCGCTTGTGCGCGGCGGATGAAGCGCAGCCTGGCAACCTCCAACTCGCTGTATCGGCGATATCCGGACGCCAGCCGTCCGCGCGGCGACAGCAGCCCGTTGCGCTCGTAGTAGCGCACCGTGTCGACGCCGACCCCCGCGCGCGTCGCCAGTTTGCCGATGCCAATGGATTCCATGACAACTCCTCGATCCGGATTCACTCGTTCTGCGTCATCACACGGCCCGCGTCGAGCATCGTTGCCCCATAGCGACGCTAGTTCGCCTTCGGGCGGCTCGACCAGTGGATGTGCACGATGCGCCATCCGGCCAATGATTTGCGCAAGACCATGGTTTCGGTACTCACAATGTCTGCTGGCTTCTGTCCGCTCGCGGTCAGGCGCGCTTCGGTCGCGACCCACGCGAGATCGCCGACGGCATCCCCGGTTCGAGACAACAGCTGCTGTTTTGCGGTCCTGAGAAATTGCGAATCGGCCCCGAGGTGGTGCGAGGCATACTCGGCGCGGGAGCGCTCCGCGCCGCCGGATTCGAAGATCAGTACGTTCGGATCGAGAAGCGCACTCGCACCAGAGGTATCGCCTGCGGCCAACGACCGGAAGAAACGCTCGACGACGGCGACCGGTTCGGCGGTATCGGACTTCAGGGGCGCACCGGGCCCCGGACTGACGGGTTCAGCGGCATGAGAATGAGTGCTGTGGTCGTGTGCTGATGCGGACTCGCCGGATTTCGTGGCCTGTGCGGGCTTACCGCTCTCTTCGTGCGAGTGCGCTGTCGCGGAGTCCGTCGGGGTCGATGCCTGCTCGTCGTGACCTCTCTCGTGATGATGCTCGGTCTCGCCATGGCCACGTCCGGAGCCTTGCGCGACGAGTTCGCGATACTCCTCGGGCGACAGGTCCGAGAGCTTTTGGAGAAACGCCACCATTCCCCAGATGCTGCGGTCATCGTGCGTCATGCCCCACGCGGGCATTCCGGTCATCTTTAAGCCATGCTTGATGATCCAGAACGTTTGCTCGGGGCGTCGGTGCTGTCCATGCTCGACCAGGTTGGGCGGCCGCGGATAAAGACCCTTACGCAGCTCCGAGTCGCTCATGCCCGGCGCGAGATGGCAACCGGTACACATCTCGGCGTAGTGCTCGGCTCCCATTGCGACGAGCTGCGGGTCATCGAGCTTCGGAACTTCGATATCGTTCGCGCGGGTTGCCACTGAACGCTCACGTGCGGTCTCGAGCACGCTCTGCGTGACGGACCAATGCGGGTCGTCAGCTGCCACGTTGTATGCGCCGCCGTACACAAGTCCCAACGCCGCAGCCAGCAGGACGGCGATGACGATCACGTGCGGAACGAATCTCTTCATGTGTCACCTATCGTTTCGAGGGTTGTTCGGCTTCGAGTGATCCATGCTCGAATGATCCATTTCCGAGTGATCCTCGGGCTCAGACTGCGTATCGGGTGGGGGTGGGCTGCTCACTGGTCCGCTTGCAGCGGCGGCCGGTCGGCGGCGAATCGGCGATCCAAAATCCCGGTCCTGGCTGACTCGATGCGCGACCGTTCCACGCGGATGGGCGTACCAGCCGGGATCGCGAAAGTCACCGCGCGCGAGGTTGTCGCGCACCTTCAGCACCGTGAACATGCCGCCCATCTCGATGTTCCCGAATGGCCCGTTGCCCCACATCATTGGCAGCGTGTTCTCGGGACCTTTCATGTGGCCGGCATCGACATGATCCTGGTGCTCGGCCATGCCGTAGCGGCCCATGGCCATAAAACCGGGGAGCATCGAACGGACGTTCTCTTCGAGGCCGCTCTGATCGACTCCGATCGGATTCGCGATCTCGTGCCCCATGGCGTTCATCGTGTGGTGCGCCATGTGACAGTGCAGCGCCCAATCGCCAGGCACCGCGACGAACTCGATGTCACGCGTCTGGCCGACGCCGACGATTTCAGTGACCTCCTTGCGCCAGGCACTCCGCTGCCAGCGCCCACCGTCGGATCCCGTGACCCAGTACTCGACACCGTGAAGGTGGATCGGGTGATTCCACATCGACAGGTTGCCGATGCGGATCCGTACGCGTTCTCCCGTGCGTGCCACCAACGGATCGATCGCCGGAAAGACCTTGCTGTTGAAGGTCCAGAGGTCGAAGTCCTGCATGATCGCGGGATCCGGGCGGTAGGTGCCCGGGTGCATTGCCCAGTTGTGCAGGACGAAGCAGTAGTCGCGATCGATCCGAACCGGTTCGCCAGCGCGCGGATGAATGATGAACATGCCCATCATGCCCAACGCCATCTGCACCATCTCATCGGCGTGAGGGTGGTACATGTGCGTGCCGTTCTGGCGGAGGGTGAACTCATACACGAAGGTTTCGCCGGGCCTGATGTGCGGCTGATTCAACCCACCGACACCATCCATGCCATTGGGCAGGATCAGGCCATGCCAGTGGATCGTGGTGTGTTCGCGCAGCCTGTTGGTCACGAATATGCGGACACGATCGCCTTCTACGACTTCGATGGTCGGGCCGGGTGTCGTTCCGTTGTAGCCCCATACCTTCGCCTTGCAGCCAGGCGCGAATTCGTGCTCGAACTCCTCGGCAACGAGGTGAAACTCCTTCACGCCGCCCACGAGCTTGTACGGAAGAGTCCATCCGTTGAGCGTGCGCGCTCGGGTATAGCCGCGGGATGTGGTTGCCGGCGCCGCAACGGGTTGCGATCGCTCACTTTCAGGAGGAGGTATGGCTTCCGGCGCCGACGGCGGATGATGCTCGTGACTCTGTGCAGCGCTTCGTTGCACCGGTACGCTTGCCAGTGCACCAGCACCGGCCGCCATCAGGAGTTTTCTTCTCGAGAGTTTCATCGAGGAGGCTTCCTTGATTCTGGGTGAAAGTCATGTTCGCCGCGATTGGCGCTGTCCGGCTCGCGCCCCTGCGCATCGGGCTGCGCACCTTTCTGATCTTGCGAATGCCCAGGTCCGGGACCTGGCTTCAAGATCTGATCTACGCCTATTGCCGGCTGCAGAGCCTGCTCGTCGTCAGGAAGGTGGCCACCGGCAACTCGCCGCAGTTCCACTCGCGCCAGCCAGTGATCGCGGACGGCCTCCAGGTATTCCTGATACGCGTCGAACTCCTCACGTTTGGCCTGGAGGAGCTCGAACAGATCCACGAGCATGTAGTTGTATTCTTCCTGCGTGCGCGCAACGACCGACTCACGCTGCGGCACCAGTGCAGTCCGATATCGTTCGGCGATATCCCGTGTCGTTGCGACCCGATCGAGGCCCAGCGCTACCTCATTGCGGATCGACAGCTCCAGCGCGAAGAGATCCGCCTGCGCCAGCTCGAGTTGGCTCCGGGCGCGCAGCACTGCGGCCTGTCCTTGATTGAAGAGAGGAAGCTCCAGGTTGAGAGTCGGGCCGCGAAGTCTGGCACCGTCCGTCTCGGACTCACGTTCGTAGCCGACCTCCACCTCACCCAGGAAGCGCCAGCGACGCGCCAGGGTCAATGCACTATCGAGCAGTTCGACGTCGCGCCGAAGGGCCTGAGCATCGAGACGCTGCTTCTGTGCAAGTTCGATCAGTGATCCCTCGTCGGCATCTGAGCCAGGAAGTGCGGGGAGTTCGTTGACGGTTTGCCATGGCGCGCGTGATGACACGCCGAGCACTCGCGCCAACTCGGAACGGGCTTCGACGGCTTCGGCAGAAGCGCGCGCCGCGGCGACGCGAGCTTCGCTGGCGGCCGCAAGCTGCAGGGCCAGGCTACGTGCGGATATGTTGCCGGCGTCGCGAGAGCGCTGCGCGAACTCCGCGGACGCGTCGCTCGCACGCGAGACCGCTTCGCGTAGCGCCGCGACGTTTCTCGCGGATACTTCCTGGTACCAAGCGCTCTGAACCTCTGTCGCGAGATCGACGAGGGCATTGCCGATCCGCAACTGCGCGCGCTCGAAGTCTGCGCGAGCGAACCGACGGCGGACCGGCAGGAGGAGCAGGTCGGTCAACGAGATCGATGCGCTTCTTGTGATCTGGCTGCTTCCGGGCCCACCAGGCGACAGACGGGCATAACCAAGGACGGGATTGGGCAGGCGGCTCGCTTCGATCACGTCCGCCTGCGCAATTCCGAGGTCAGCATAGGCCTGACGCATCCCTGGGTTGCGAAGGAAGGCGAGCTGGACGGCGTTCTCAGCCGTGAGGGGCTTCGCCAGAAGTTCCTTTGCCCGCTCGTCGACCGCTGAGATCTGACTTGTCGTCCCAGTTGGCCAGATGATCGAGGGAAGTTGGCGCTGCTCCGTGTCTGCCTCAATCCGTGCAACGGCCTGATCGTGGGAAACGGTCACACACCCCGCGATTGCAAAGCACGTGATCGCGACAGCGCCAAAGCGCCACGCTACTTGCCACATTCTTGACTCCTCGAAGCCGATGACCGGCGCTGTTGATACAGGCGGGATCAGCGGACGACACAATGACAGTGCCGGACGGCTCCGCCGTCCGGACGCATCGATCCCGGGAGCAGCGCTCCCGCGAGTCAGGCGTTGGGTGGTCTAAGTGGGGATTCGCGCAGCGAGCGGGGATGCAATGCATCAATGAACATCGTCACTGCATCGTGTAGAACACTGGCCTGCCGCCAGGGAGAGGCTGCGATGCCGGGCGAAACGATGAAGCAAAGACACTGTCCACCTTCGCAGCAGGGTAGCGTGGCGTCGGAATCGCCAGGCGACTCGGTATCATCTTCCGTGCCATGGCATGGCGGATCGCCACCTGAGAGCGTCCGGTCCGCTCCGTGGTCAACGCTCCACATGCTTGCCATGGCCGCCGGCGTCATGACAGCGTAGGCGAATACCATGACCGCGATGGCAGCGGCGAAGAGACGTTGGCCGGAGGCGCAAAGCATTGCGCCTCCTAGGATGCCCCTAATGGCTGCGCAGGGCAAACTGACCGCTACACGTCTTGTAGTAAGTGCTCGCCGACGCATTGGCTGCGACGGCGCCAGCGCCTCGTGCTGCTTGCGTTTCGACAGCAGCATGAAGGCCGCTGCGACCATCATTAGCCACTGACAGTCCAGCAGAATCTTCCAAACTCCGCCAACCCGGAGACGTCCAAGCCGGCAGACGAGTCGCGGACGTGCGTTGGCACGGCTCGTGCGGACTACTTCACGTGGCCTCGCTGGGCCCGTACCCAACGCCGCAACCGACATTGGAGCGTCGCATGAGCGGAAAACTGAAAGCGGCGGCGCTCGCTGCGCCATGACCTCAGCTACGGCATCTGCGCAGGATCCCGGGCCTCCCAACCAACCAGAAGCTACCCAGCCTCCGGCTGCAGAGACACACACATCGATGGCGACTGAAAGTCAGTGGCCAGAGTTCACGTCCCTCGACGCCGATGGCGACGGCAGCATCAGCAAGGACGAGGCCAAGGCAAACGCGGATCTGACCGCGATGTGGGCCGAGCACGATTCCGACAAGAACGGATCGCTTTCCAACTGGAATATGCCAAGCCGCGCGAGATGCACAAGGGGAAACACCCGAAGCAGTAGGCGTTGGTGTCCTGCCGGGAAGTCGCACGGGGCCCTGCGGCTTTTCCCGGCAGGCGTCTGTTAGCTCTGCATCGTCACGACTACGATGGCAGCGGCAAGCAGCACATCCAGCACGAAACAGAACTCCGCAGCCGGCAGATCTGGTGCGGGGCCTATGAGCCGCATCGCATCAACGACCTGCGTCGAAGCCATGGCAACCGATCGATCGCTAGGAAAGCAAGGCAACAGTGACGCTGCGACGAAGCGCCGCGGAGTGCACGTCAGTTGTCACAATGGAGCCGGCCGCTGCGCCGCGCACAGGACTCGACGCATGAAAGGACGCGGGATCGCGTGCGTAGGCGCTCGACGGACGAGGTGGGCTCAGCGTTCTTATTGATCCGTCGATGCAGTACTGCGGGCGCCTGCGGCAGCTCGCTCGCTTTCTCCCGGTGTAGAGCTGCGGCCAATAAGTTCCTTGCCGTGCTGCAACCGTTCGAAGCAGTCAGCGGACGTGCGGCTCCGTGGTTCGGGCAGCCCGGCCCGGGCTTGCTAGTTCGATCTCGGCACAAGAACTGTGCAGGATCTGATCGATATGGGTGTCTTGAGGCCAGCACCATGAGCAACAAAGAAAGAGCGTACCGCACATTCGATCCGGCAACCGGTTAACCAACTGGCCGTGATCTCGTACGAATGCGCCAGATGTCGCGAAGTCGCGCCATCGTTGCCTGCTGACAGCACGCACTGCAAGTGCCGCAACATCATGATCGATATCGACTACGGTCGAATCTCGATTCACGACCATACGAAGGTAAGGCTTTTCTCGGTTCCTCGACGGTGAGGAAACGCACGAGTCTGGAACTCCATTCAGGGCCGTCTGGCGTTCGATGGATTGAGTGCTGAGGATGGTGTTCACCTGTGTGGAGGTGGACACCTGTGATGGAGCACTCGATCGAGTTGGTGGGGAACCTTGTCCGCGGCCAGAAGCGCAATGGGCGACGCGTGTACCACGCGGCGGCGAAGCGCGAGCTGGTGCGGCGGTGTCTGGAACCCGGGGTGTCGGTGGCCGGGATGGCGCTGGCGCATGGGATCAATGCCAATCTGCTGCGCAAATGGATCACGATGGCGACGCGCGGATCCGGCGAGAGTCGCGCACCGATGCTGCTGCCGGTGAGGACGCGGCGGGAGGCGGTGCCGGCACCATCGAGGTATGGGCACATCGAGCTGGTGCTGCCCGGCGGCACGCTGCGGGTTCACGGTTGTGTCGAGCGCGCAGCACTCGAACTCGTGATCGACTGTCTGTCGCGGCCGTGATCTCGCTGCCGGTCGGCACGCGGGTGTGGCTCGCAGCGGGCGTGACCGACATGCGCCGCGGGATGTACGGGCTCGCAGCCCTTGTCGAGACGACATTGGCGGCCACCCCCTATTCGGGGCACGTGTTCGTGTTCCGCGGTCGACGCGGTGATCTGATCAAGGTGCTGTGGGCGGACGGCGACGGACTGTGTTTGTTTGCGAAGCGGCTCGAGCGCGGCCGCTTCGTGTGGCCGCAGGCAACCTTGGGCGCGGTGCATCTGACGGCGGCGCAATTGTCGATGCTGCTCGAAGGGATCGACTGGCGACGACCTGAGCGCACGTGGCAACCGCTGCACGTCGTGTGATCGGGGCGCGTGCACATCGGCGAGTGAAGAAGCGCAGCGCACGTACGTTCGCTCGCGTAAACTTCGCGTGTGGCGGTCGACTATGCAACGCTGCCGAACGATCCGGAAGAGCTGAAGCAACAGCTGTTGCACAAGGCCGCCCAGGTCGAGGCACTGATGGCGGAGGTGCTGCGACTGCGGCGCTGGCGCTTCGGCCGTTCGTCCGAAGTGATCGAGGTCGCGCGGGCACCGGAGTTGCCGCTCACCGGCGGCGAGGTGGCGACATCACCGCTGGCGGAGCCGTCGAGCGATCACCGCAGGATCCCGAAGCTCGTCTCGGTTCATGCGCCGCGCGAGACTCGTCTCACTCGTCGCCCGGCGCGAGCGTTGCCGCCCGAGCTGCCACGCGTGATCCACGTGCACGCACCCTCGAGCTGCACCTGCCCCGACTGCGGTGGCGCGCTGCGCAAGCTCGGTGAGGATACTTCCGAGCAACTCGACTATGTACCGGGGTACTTCCAAGTGATCCGGCACGTGCGCCCGAAGCTGACGTGTGGTGCATGCCAACGGATCGTGCAGTCGCCGGCGCCGACACGGCCGATCGAGCGCAGGCTGCCGACTGCGGCGTTGCTCACGCAAGTGATCGCGGCGAAATACGCCGATCACTGTCCGTTGTACCGGCAGGAAGGGATCTACCGCCGTAGCGGTGTCGAGCTGCCGCGCGCAATCCTGGCTTCCTGGGTCGGCGAGGCGGCGAAGCTGCTCGATCCGCTGGGCGCCTCGCTCGAACGCTACGTGCTGACGGCAACGAAGCTGCACGCCGACGACACGCCCGTGCCGGTGCTTGCGCCCGGACAGGGTCGCACGCGCACCGGCCGACTGTGGGCCTACGTGCGCGATG
>Ga0187892_10002543_pt1 | contig 36027 bp, 26 predicted proteins | sample MA1701073metaG_FD_139345 | JGI IMG/M metagenome (GOLD analysis project Ga0187892, IMG submission 139345) | Bio-ooze microbial communities from a basaltic lava cave in the Kipuka Kanohina Cave System on the Island of Hawaii, USA - MA170107-3 metaG ... | reverse complement strand
GCCGCGGCCTTGAAGAAACGGCAAGACATTCCGTTTCACGAGAATCAACAAGCTTTAAATCTCTAAAAATTAACCCACGGAAGGAATTGTGCATTATGTCACGGGATCCTTCAATCTGTGGGTTTTTCAAGGCTGCTCAAAGAGCTTTCGTTTCAGTTTGTCTGAAAACGAGTGTAAATTTTAGTACGCAAATAAAACAAAATGTTCGTATATTTAAACGTTAATGCCCTTGCCCAAAATTCTGGAAAAATTCATTTGATTCATCATTTGATAAATCGGGAGTCGTGCATGAAGATGATGTGGTCTTTACGTTTTGGTCTCGCCGTCACCTGCCTGTTTACAGCCTGTCAAAATGAACAAACGCCGCTTCGCCAAAGCCAGCTTGAGCCTTTTCTCGAAGAACCCGCCAATGTTCTCGGCCGCGGCTTGGTCGCGTTGCCGACCGATCATGGCGTTTTTCTGAGCTGGCGGCAATTGCAAGACGATTCGAGCGAAACGGTTTATGAAGTTTATCGCCGGGATCTAAACGCCGACAACAACACCCCGCAGATGATCACGCAAACCGCGCTCACCTGCTTTCTTGACGGCACGGCGCAAGCTGGACGCGACTATGCTTACGAAATCAAAACGCCGCGCGAACGGGAGACCAACGGCCAAAGTCACGCGCAAGCCATTGCCAGTTTAAAAGCTTCGCCCAGCCGTTATCCCGCAGCGCACGCGCTGGCGTTCGATCTTGGCATGCCTTATCAACACGTGCAACTGGTGACCGGTGATTTAACAGGCGACGGCGAATTCGATGTCGTGATCAAACACAGCAACTTTTGGGACGTCGATCCGTGGGAGAAAGCCTGGCAGCAATCAAAGGACACTTATAAAGTTTCGGCTTTTCTAACCAGCGGCCAGCGTTTGTGGACAATGGATTTGGGCTGGGGCATCGAATCCGGCGTGTTTTATTCGCCGGTCGTCGTGTGGGATATTGACGCCGATGGCCGCGCCGAAATTTTGCTGAAAACTTCCAAATCCTCCGATCCCAAAGATTACAGCCAGCAGTTTTTGACCGTTCTCGACGGCGCAACAGGCGCCGTGAAAAACGAAGCGCCGTGGCCTTCGGCCGAGGGCCTCGGCGGCAATTACAACAGCGACAGCCGGAATTATATTGCCGTCGTTCACCCCGATGGAAAAAATCCGCACATTCTCATCGCGCGCGGCTTGTATTTGAATCAGCGGCTGGTTTGTTACGATAATAAACTTCAGAAAGTTTGGGAGCGCCTCATCGACGACGGCACGCACGGCCTGCACAGTTTGCCGATTGCCGATGTGAACGACGACGGCAAGGAGGAAATTTTATGGGGCGAGCATTGCATCGGCGAGGGCGGCAAAGATTTGTGGGTCATCAAAGATCGCATGCCTTACGAAGGCCATCCGGATATTTGTTACGTCGCCGACGTGTTGCCCTCGCGGCCCGGCAAGGAAATTTATTACTGCCGCGAAGGCTGGTACGGCGATAAAGACGAACGCATCGGCATGATGCTCGCCGACAACAAGGGAAAATTGATTTGGGCGAATTGGAATTATCGCCACGTCGACGGCGGCTGGGTTTCGAAGGTTATTCCCGGCGCCGACGGCATGCAATGTTACGCGTATGACATCGGCAAAAAAGTCATCAACGAGCAGGGCGTGAAAATCGATACGATCTATCAATATCTTTTCAGCGGTGACGGCAAGCTGCTGGCCGAGCCCGATATGCACGGCAGTTTTCCGCTGGATTGGGACGGCGACGGCGTGCGTGAAATCGCCCGGCACGATGGCAGCATCAGCCGGTTCGGCGGGCCGGTCATCGCCAAAGTCGATTCCGGCGCGCTCTTCGGCGCGGATTTGTTCGGCGATCATCGCGAAGAAATCGTCGTCGCGCCGTTGAACGGCAAAGTTTACATTTATTTCAACACCGAGCCGCTGAAAGTTTGGCCGCGCGTGACGCCGCTCGCCGACCGCCAGTATCGCAACGACGTTTCGCGCACCGCCATGCAGCACAATTTGATTCCCTACGAAGGCGGAACTTTGACACCTGCAGCGACGCGGCCATCTTCGGCCAAAGATATGAAAACCGCCGCTGCCGGACAGGAAGTGAAAACACCTTATGAGCGTACGAACAATGACTGAGCCGTCCAATGAGCGAAAACTATCCTGGGCGGATTGGAAATTTTTGCCGCTGCTCTTTTTGCTCAGTTTGATTTTGAATATTTGGGGCAACCGTTGGGGCGCGCCGCATTTCTGGCATCCGGACGAAGTCGTCTCGCGCGCCATCAGCATGTTCGGCAATCGCGAGATCAATCCGCATCACTTTGCCTACGGCGGCTTGCATTATTACACCGTCTGGGCCGGCGCCATCATCCCGGTTAAAATTTACGAGCGCTTCGTCGATCCGCCGCCCGCCACGATTGATTCACAAGACGGCCAAGCCTGGTTCGAGCGCGAAAAAGCCCGTGTCATTCAAATGTCGCGAACCCTCTCCGCCCTCATGTCGATGCTCGTCGTCGGATTTACTTTCTTTATCGGCGCAAAGCTGTTCGACAAACGCGCCGGTTACCTCGCCGCGCTCTTCACCACGGTGGCCATGGCTTTCGTGGCCATCGCCCATCTTTCCACCGTCGATGCGCCGTCGAATTTTTGGTACTGGCTGTCGTGCGTCTTCGCCCTGATGATTTGGAAACGCGGCCATCTCACTTGGTACGTCCTGGCGGCCTTGACCGCCGGCCTCGCCATCGGCGTGAAAACCGACCGCCTGATGATTTTGTTTCCCCTGCTCGTCTCGCATTTTCTCCGCCGCGAAGGGCTGCAATGGCGCAAATTATTGTTGAGCGCGATTCTTATTCCGGTGGGTTTCATCATCGCCAATCCGACCTTCCTCATCGCGCCGTTTGAGTTTCTCGACGGCTACACGCGCGATTTGTTTTTCAACGCCGACCGCGGCGTGCAGGGACAAACCTCGTATTGGCGCATGTTGGCGTTCCTGCAAACCGGCTTGGGCTGGCCATTGTTCGTGCTTGCGCTTCTCGGGCTTGGGTATGCGTTTTATCAGCTCGCGCGGCGACAAAATACCCACGCCATTCTTTGGCTTCTCGTTACCATTGCGCCGTATTTCATCCTCTTCGGCGCCAAATCGGAAACCGCGCCGTGGTATCTGCCTTTCTTCTTCCCGGCGTTGATGATTTTGGCAGCGCATGCTATCATCAGCTTGATGGCGGCGATGCCGAAACGCTATGCCGTTTTCGCCAAAGCCGCGGTTGCGATGATCGTCGTGTATTCTTTTTTAAATTGCGTCGCGCTGGTTTTGCAATTCTCCAACGAATCGCGCTATCTGGCGGGTGAATGGATTGAAAAAAGCGTTCCGGCGAATGCGACCATTCAAATGCTGGCGCGCGGCCCGGTTTTGACGCCCGGAAAATATCAGATCGCCAATCCGCCGCCGGACAAGGAGTTTTATGATTTCGCCCGCGGCTGGGCCGAGAACTTGGCGCGCGACCAAACCTACCAAAAAATCCGCCAAGCCATTCTCGATCTCGAAAAATGTCTGGGCGGCTTCGGCATGCCCGTGCGCGAAAAACCGTACCAAGCCTGGTTCGACCTCTCGTTTGCCATGTACGAAGACAAACCCGCCAACGGCTTGCTGGCCGCCGACAGCCTGCAAACGCCGCAGCCGGATTATATTTTGCTCATCGAAGATTTGCAATTTAATACTTTAAAGCAACTCAAGGAACCCGGCTCCGGCTATCAACTCGCCGCGCAATTTCGCTACGTCAATCGCCTCGGCGTCCAGCCTTTTTTTGAGTTTGTCAATCCGCCGGTGTATGTGTTTGAAAGGGATCAAACGAAGGAATGATTTGCTTTTGTGTGTGTTTAGAATTTTTTACTATCAGAAGGTTTTGGACACAGAATTTCATCAATCGTCATAAAAACTTAGCTGGATTTTTCGGTTTCCACAAGCGAACAATGGCAGCAATAAAAAATACCATGAACAAAATAATCGCAAACCCTTGCGCCACATTAAGCCATGAAGATTCCTTGAGAATTCCGATAGCAGAGGATAGCCCCTCAAGTAATGCAAAAACACCAAAAGCGATGGCTGCTAACGTAATTTGGGTCTTGCCCTGCATGAGTTGTTCCTGGCTGAGCAGAAGACGTTCGTGGCTTTGTTTAAGCTGCTCGTGACTTTGTTTGAGTTGTTCGTAGTTTTGATTGAGCTGTCTTTGCTGTTCATGAACCCGCACAAAATTTCTGATGACCGACAAATAAAGTTGCAATTTGTAATTGTCAAAAACATAGCCCTGTACGACCTCGACCCGATTTTTTTCGAGTTGTTTACAGATAATCAAAACTTTTGGAACATCGTTTATCAAAAGTGGAATGGCAGCAACCGCCTCAACAAGCAAAAGATCATCTTTCAGAATTTCCTCCTGCTGCGCCGATTCGGCCTTATCATTATCCACAGCCGATTTCATCAAATCAAAAAAAAGTTCATACTTGGGTATTTCTTTTAAAAGGCTGCGGTCACACTCAAAATTTTTGTGAAAATTCATCCCGTCATTGGCATCGTAAAGACATAGATAATTGAAGTCAAAGATATAAACGAGAACCCGCCATAACGTTTCCAATTTAGCCGAGCTCTCACTTGCAAGCATTTTTAATACTTCGCCGTTTTTTTCAATAAATCTTGCGAAATCCTTGTCGAGCGACTCGCTCATCACCAACCCACCCTTTCGTTATTTAGCAAAGCGATCAGTTTTTGGGTCACCTCATCAAAAGGCGCCGGTTTTTGAAAAATCTCGGTCACGCCAAGCTGCTTGATATTCTCTAAAAGCTTTTGATCGGCTACAGCGGTTAAAACAACAACCGGTACATTCGAGTCGGTTTTCATATTGGGAATTTCGTTGCGTCGAATCCCGTGGAGCAAGATAGTACCGGCCTTACGCGGCTCGACGCTCTTGCCGATTTTATTTCCCGGCGGAAGCATAATATCCAAAACAATCAAGTCATACCTGTTCCTTTGAAGCTGGTCAATGGCTTCATCACCATTGATGGCAAGCTCCACTTCGATATGGTGATCACGCAGTTTGTCGAAATAAGGCTCGACGCTCCAATCTTCGTCATCGACGAAAAGTATTCGCTTCTTCATTTTGCACCTCATTGGGGTTTTGGGGCAATAAGACAAAGAAAGTGGTCTCGTATCCCTCGTAGTTTTTGATTTTAATGGGATCCTTTACAAAAGGGAAGCTATGGACCGAGATTTTTCCTTTATGGCGCTCGACAATCTCTTTGGCAATCGTCAAGCCAAGCCCGGTGCCCGGAATGAATCGTGTCGTGTCTAAAAATTCGCCCCGGCTAAAAGCTTTAAAAATATGCTCAAATTGCGCCTCCGGAATTCCCAATCCACGATCTATAATGGAAATTTCAATAACGCCATCAAGCTCCCTACCCTCGATATCTATATCGCGATTAAAATGCGAATATTTAACCGCATTATCTAAGAGATTGGTAAAAACTTGTTCCATTTGCGTTTTGTCATAAAAGATTGGTGGAAGTCTTTTTACACTATCAAAGACAATAATGGTGATGCCTCTTTTCTTAGCCTTTTCAAAAAACCTGCTTGCGCTAAGCAGAATTGTATCGCGGATGAAGCCTTTTTCAAAATTAGTTTTCATTGCTTCCAAAGATTCCACGGTTGAGAACAACGTATTTTTCATCTGGCGTGCGGCACGAAAGGCTTCTTCTTCGATGATTTTAGCAGTTTTTTTTACTTGCGGGTTCTCCCCGTAGTTTTTATCCAGTTGATACTTCAACCCTCCTAATTGTGTAATAATATTATGCAGAGGCGATCCGAATTCATGGCCAACATCGGCCAATGTAATACGTAACTTTTCAATTGTGATTTTACTTTTTTCCAATTCCTTTTTGCTGGTCAAATCCTTGGCAATGCCAATGGTTTTAACTATTCGATTCGTGGCGTCTTTTTGCAAGATTGAAGTTGAAAGACTGATTGGAACAGCATGACCATCTTTATGCAGAAAAAAAGTCTCGAAATCCGATATCTCGCCGGAGGCTTCGCGCAGTGCTTGGATCACAAGTTCCAATTGATCTCCGAAAAGTTCTCTCGTGTCTTTCCCTTCAAGCTCTCGCTTAATAAAATTATAACCAAATATTTCGTGCGCGACTTGATTGGCAAGCTCAATCTTCCAGAACGGCTCATCGTTTTCCTTTTTTTGGTTTTCCGTTACAACAATCGGATCCGGCGTTTTTTCAATGATGTTTTTCAAGAACGCTTCATTGTTGCGGAGTTTTTCAATGAGCCGCGAATTTTTGATGGCGATGGCCGCATGCGCCGCAAAGGTTTCCATAATTTTCTTTTCGATGGGCGAAAAACGCTGCGGCGTACGGTAGTTGAGAAACATTAGGCCAACAATCTCAGTCTCTACTCTCAAAATGAGGGCTGCAAGAGATTTTATTTTTTCGCGTGTGTGGAACCTTATTTTAGACATTTTGTCAGTAATGTTTTGCTTGGCATCAATCATAAGCGGATGCTGATCTATGTTTTGCTCAATATAAAGCGACTGGCCGCCAGAAACGATTAATTCCGCGAAAGACCGGCCAGTGAATTCAAATTTTTCAACATAGTCTTTTTTCTCGTACAATGTGCCAGCGTAGATTGGAGGAGGCACAAGACAATTTTGGGGCTGATCATACTGAAAAAGGATAACTGGGTCGGCGCAAAGAACTTCCAAGGCGCTTTGCGCAATCCGTTCCAAGATTTCTTTAATATTCTTTAACGAAGTAATGGTTTGTCCAATTCTATTGAAATGATCAATTAACTTAGCAGTTTGAATCGCCACGCCGGCCTGACTCGCCAGCGCTTTTAAATAATCTACCTCTTGTTCAGAAAAACCAAGAGGATTGTTGGAATAAACATCAATTATGCCAAATACCTCATTGCCAAAAGAAATCGGGACACAAATCAGCCATTTGAATTGTGCATGAGCAATCAATTCTGGATAAATATATTTTTTATTACTAGCGTCCTTGATCAAGGGAGTATCTCGCTTTTCAATGATCTGCTTGATAATGCCTTTAATAGAAGTAATTTTTATTTTCTGGGCTTTGACATTTTCCAGGCGTGTACAAGCGCTAATGATCAGGGAACCATCGATATCTCTTTCCCAAAGAGCAACGTCATTGGTTCCAAGGACTTCTGAAGCGCATTTAATAACGGTGCCATAAATTTCATTCAGATCATTGATCGTGCTGAACAAATAGCAAAGATCTCTGAATGCCAACAGCAGGTTATGATTTGATGACATCGGTTCCAAAGAGTTTTCACCCATTTTCACAGAAGGCCAGAATTTTTCAAAAATTTATTGATACACGATAATTTTTACGCATCTGGATTTTGAAATTCTTTAATTTGCGTAATCACAACTGGAAGTTTTTCAACCGCCATGATTGGCATAACGTTTAGCAGCTCTATTTGAGTGATGTATGTATGAGACATTTGTTCCATAACGGACAAGGTGTTCAGATTGAGTGAATAAAAAAAACTTATAGTTGAACAACTTCGATTCATACTAAAACGTATTTACAGGTTTGGCAAATCACTTGCATAAGCTTTTTTATCATTTTCAAGAAAATACGAATGCTTTAAATTGCAAACAATTTTTTTCTTTGTTTAGTTTTTTGCCAAATCAGAGTCGCATCATGAACAAACCAGCCGTATTGGGTGGACCCAAATTGGCATCGGAAAAGATAAGAACGTCTTGTCCGGCCATTCCGCAAAATCTTTCCGAGATTGAGCATGAGTTGAGGGACATACTGAATTGTTGTATGCTTTCAAATTTCGGGAAATATGCCACTAGTTTAGAAAAAAATTTTCAAGAAGTTTTGAAAGCAAAGCACATTTTAACAGTGCCAAACGCGACTACTGGTCTTCAAATTGTTTTATCGTCTCTGCCACAGCGTTCCGAAGTGATCGTACCAAGTTTCACTTTCCCTGCATCAGCACATGCTATCGTTCATGCGAATCTACAACCAAAATTTGTCGATGTTGAGATTACGACTTTTACAATTTCCGTCAAAGACGTTTTAGCCAAAATAAATCATAAAACGTCCGCAATTTTAGCTGTAAATGTTTTTGGTAATCCGTGCCAAATCGGTGAGCTACAAGCCATCGCCGAAGAGCATGGACTAAAACTGTTTTTTGATTCTGCGGCAGCTATGGGATCGAAATACCGTGATTGCTTGTTGAGTGCATACGGCGATGCTTCTGTCTTTAGCTTGAGCGGCACTAAAATCGTCTCGGCAGGTGAGGGCGGCATTATTGTAACAAATGATGACGACTTAGCTGATCAGTTCAAATGCCTAAGAAACTACGGCTATTGCGAAAGCAGAAACGATTGCCATTTTATCGGCTATAATGGCAAGTTCAACGAATTTAGCGCCGTGCTCGCTCTTTACTCGCTCAAAAGAATGGCTCAAACAATTGCCCAGCGACGCGAATTTGCGGATATTTATAAAAAACAACTTGAAAAAATTCCGGGCATAAAATCTCAACATATTCTTGATGAAAGCGAAACAAATTACTGTACGTTTGCCGTGCAAGTCGACCCTAAAGAATTTGGCTTGGATGCCGATAAGGTTCGAGATTGTCTAGAAGAGGAAAATATTCAATCACTCAGATATTTTTCCCCATCGCTTCATAGCACAAAAGCCTACAAGAGATTCAACAACATTCATTTTGAAAACAGCGAAAAACTAGCGCAAAGTGTCTTATGTTTGCCGATGCACCCACGTCTGACCGTAGGTCAAGTCAATTTAATTTGTTCCGCTATTGAAAAACTTCATTTATACGCCGAAGAAATAAGACAACTAAGTTGGAAGAAAACTCACAAAAATTCAAAGATTCCCACTCAGCAGAATGAGCCGAAATATGAATTTTTAGCCGATTTCGGACCGCCTCAGCCTGAGCCGTGCCTTTCCTGATGAAAACTTTAGTAAATAGACCGGAAATATGAACGCTCTTCGTCTTTAAAAATGCTTGAATATTTTTTCATCAAATCAGCTATTACTAAATTTGTTTTAAAGGCAAGTTTGGGAATGTTATCAATATCAAACCAATTGAATTCAGCTATTTCGTCTTTGGAAATGAGCATACCATTTGATTTTTTGCATAGATAATAAAGATTCAAGGTTGAATCTCCATTTGAACCATAAGAATCTGGATAAATTCCTAAAAGCTTAATGACCTTGATTTCAATTCCCAATTCTTCGGCAATTTCGCGGTGCAATCCATCTTCTGGCTGCTCGTCACATTCTAAGAAACCACCTGGAAAATCCCAATAGTCTTTAAAAGGCTCATATGCTCGCCGTGTCAAAAGAATTTTTTTTCTTTTGACGATGACCGCCACGACACAAGGTTTTGGATTGTTATAATGAGTAAAAACACATTTAGGACAAGTCTGTAAAGTCAGTTTAAGATTTGATTTCAAAAGTGGCGTCAACGCAATACCACAAAGCGGACAAAAGCGATAATTCATGGTGCGATTCCCGATATCTAATCGATGCATATCTCTTCTATGCCATTTTTTATTTAGTAGTCTTACCCCGAATTTTCTGGCGTTTGGTTTTAACTTTTTCTGTGTTTCTAAAATATAGACGTAGAGAAAAGAATGTCAAGGAAATTTACTATGCCATTTTATTAAACGCAGAATCAGCAAAATAAGTTTATCCAAGACAAGGGAAAAATCCTCCGCATCTTGATTGTCTTGCCGCTACTGATACTCCAAATTTGGGTTGGGAGACTCACCTCGATTACCTGCCGTCTGCGAGTTGGAGCTTGATAAAATGGCGAGGGATGGAAAGGATTTCTACCGGTATGTCGAGCAGGAGCAAACATGAGGAAATCTCGTACGCGGAGCAAACCGCCTTCGCCATCGACGGACGGCAATCAAACCAATCCCCAGCAAAATTGGCCGACAGTCTCGCAAATCATCAAAGTACTCGTCACTTCCGGCCTGCTGTTGTTTCTCTGTAATTTGGGTTACGACGCGGCCAAAGCCACCATTTTGCATCGGCTGCAATTGGAAGCCGAAAACAAACAACTGCGCGCGCAGCTCGAGCGCATCGATCAAAAAATCCTGCCGAAAATCGCGCAAGCCCACCACGAGGTGAAAGAGATTCAGAAACCGCTGCAACAGGAAAAACTCACGCGTCCCCAAGTGGAACAGTTGGCGCTAAAAGCGCGCGGAGTTTGCGAGACGCTTGAGGAGATCGAACACCTGCTCAAGCTGAGCACCGTCGCCGAGATCGAGACGGCGGAAGAAATCGAGCTTGCCGATATTTTGCTGGTTTCACCGAACCCGGCGCACGCTGCGGCGACGCCGAGTGAAAATCATCGAACCGGCCAACGCGACGCCAAACTGGTTGAGACGAAGCGTCACAAAAAAGCGGCAAATCGGGAGGTTGATCAAGACGCGAGTTTTGTCGCAGAGAATTTTACTTCAAGCGATCCGGTAAGTAATTTGTTCCGAAATCATTCTTTTGAAAATACGCCGGCAGCAAGCGACCAAAAGAAAGAGCCAAATAACAGCAGCGCCTGGACATTCCCCAATTCAATCGTTGTCGAAAGAAATCTTGGCTTTCTCGGGCTGCCGGCTTTGCCGACGCATCGCGACCCGGCCGCTGTTCGCCGCGTTATTGTGAAGCACAAAGCCTCCATTCAGGATTGTTACACGCGCGCGTTGAAGGAAAACCCCGGCCTTCGCGGCGAAATCAAAGTGCGTTTGACCATCGCGCCGAGCGGAAAAGTCACGGCGGTTGATTTGGTTTCTTCAACCGTCAACCACGCCGAACTCGCACAGCTTATTTTGGAAAGAATCAGCCGCTGGAATGATTTTGGCGAAGTCAACCCCGCTGTCGGCAACACCATTTTCAACCAAACCTTCGTGCTCGGCGAGGAAAATATGAATCCAGAATAAAAAAAGCCGCCCACTGAATTGGAAATCCCACAGAATTGAACTCAAAAAATTGACTTCTGTGGGATTTTTATTTCAGTGGGCGAAAACTTCAAGTGGCTCAATTCACAACTTTGACGCAAACGCCGCTATCGAATCACCGTCAATTTGCGCGTGATTCGCTGGCCGCGCCATTTGGCTTGCAGGAAATAGATGCCGCCGGTGAACTGGCTGCGATCAAAGGGCAGCGCGAGATTTTGCCCACCGGCCGCGACGGTGATGCTCCAGTTTCCGATTTCCTGGCCAACGATATTGAAAAGCCGGAACGTCACCTCGCCGGCTGAGGGAACGTTGAGACGAAACGCCAGCGGCAAGTTTTCGGCGATATAAAATGGATTCGGGAAATTGGCGGAGAGGTAAAAACTTTTCGGGACTGTCAGTTCATTTTCCAAGTCGACCGTCAAGCGCGGATAACGATATACGCCGGTTCGTGAAGTCCCGATATAAATATGCCTTTGATCACCTAGATCAAAAACCAGGCTGTTGACGACTCCTATAACGCCGGCGGGTAACACTTCCTGCCAGTTTTCGCCGGTGTCTTTGCTCTCATATAATCTTGAAACTCCAATATGCGACATCATCCCGCCCGCGACCAGATGCGCCGGTTGTTGCGGGTTGATTGCCAGCGCGCGAAAGGAAACCGCCGTTTCCGTAAAATTCGTGGCACGCCAAGTTTTACCCGCATCATTTGATTTCAGCAGCGAATACGTGAACGCTGCGTAGATGAGGCTCGTATCAGAGGGATGCAGCACCAGCGCCCGACATTCATCGGAAACGATTGTCGGTGGCGTCCGATTTTCCCAATTCGTCCCGGAATCGATTGAGCGGAGAATAAGCGGCTTTTTGAGGCCTTGATTGTCTGTCAAATAACCCCCGGCCCAAACCTCGTCATCCGAACTCAAAAGCGACCGCGGCCTCGCGGCAAAGGCAACAATATTCGCCGTGGCCGATTGCCAAGCCTGTTTCCAGCTTTTGCCGCGATCTTCCGAGCGCCAAATCGCGCCGGGCGTGCCGGCAAAGGCGGTGACATACGTCGGCGCGATAGGATGGCACACATCGATGCCGCCGAGCGCGTTGATCCGCGTCACGCTCGTGCGATTGATCCCGCTATCCGCGACCGCCCACTTTCCTTCCTGTTGGCAGGTATCCGGACGTTGTTGATAAAAATAAATCAACGCCGAATCGCCGTGCGCCGGATTCAGCGCCGCGCCGGCGAGGACGCCTTTCCAGCAGCGGAGCGGGCAATAGGTGTGAAACGCAAAAATCGAGGTTAATCTTTTTGCCGGCGCGGCGAGATGAATCCAGCCGGAATCCGGCTTGCCGAGATAGCGGCGATAAACGCCGTCATTCTCGGTCGCAGCGTACAGCGAGCCGCCGTAAAATGTCATGGCCGTGACGGTTTGGCCTTGCAGTCCGAACGGTTCGAGCGGCTGCGCTTCGACTGCACCGGCGGCAATTAAAAAAGAAACGAGCAGGCTGAGAAACGATTTCATAAGATTTTCAGATCAAGAAGCATTTGCATTTGTGGTCATTTCGTGCGTATATTTTTTTCATCAAACCGAATGGTAGTGTCAAAAATTTTATGAAACCGATAAGGGATCGCGGACTTTCCTGTTCACGATGCGCGTGTGGACTGGAAAGTCCACACTCCCGAGTCAAGAGGAGAAATAAGCATGAAGTTGATTTTCGATCACGCGCATTATCGCTGCGCCGATTTGGAGCAGGCGGTGGAATTTTATCAAAAGATGCTCGACGCTGAGATTGTCAAACGCTCGGAATACGGCGGCCGCGTCATCGTGACGCTGAAAGTCGGCGATACTCAATTTTGCCTCTCGCCGGCGCCGCCGGATGGCGATCTCCAACCGGAGGAGAACGCCAAACGCCTCGGTGTTTATCATCTCGCGTTTCTCGTGCCGAATCTCGACGAGGCCGTTGCCGATTGCAAGCAACGCGGCGCGGCATTCACTGTAGAAAATTTCATGGCGACGCCGTCGCGTAAAGTCGCGTTCTTCAAAGCGCCCGACGGCATGCAGGTGGAGTTGATGCAGGATTTGTGATAAGCCGGCGCCGTATCACCCCCGTTTTAACGCGGCAAATAAAGCGCGCTGAGTTTTTGCCCGGCGCGATAACCATAAACATTGAGCCGAATCGGGTCTTTGCCTTGATAAAATTTGAAGTATTGCGCCGCCACCGGACGCAAATCAAAACAAATTTTGGGATGCAGCAAGGCTTTACAGAGATCGCCGTTGGCGTTATGCCGGAGATAAAGATTGGCCTGCGCCGGATAAGATTCGAGAAAGACGGAGGGGCTCATGAACAAATCGTAAAAATGCTCGCGGCAGCCGCCGCCGTGCACGAGATCGACGAACAGCGTATCATTGTTGATCGTGATGGCTTTCAAATCAAAGTCATCCAATTGCAACGAATCAGCCGGCGCCTCAGTGATTTGAACTTTATTGCAGGAATTTGCCGGCAGCGGCTCGACACTGTTCGGGCTGCAAGCTGGCAAGCTCAGACAACAAAACAACACCGGCAAGAAAAAACGAGCCTTTAAATATCTCATTTTACGTTTTATTCTTACGTTTTATTCCCCCGCCTTTTTCAAAACTTGCATCTCAATCCACAGTTCATCGTCGGCAATGCCCTCGCTGTAATCAAACGCAATCTTCGTGGGATAACCGAAACGCGCGTCGTATTCGACCTCCAGCCGCACCGGATTCAGCGCTTTTGTTTCCTCAATCCACGCAAAAACTTCGTCGATGGTTTGATAATATTGCAGCGTTTCCTGCGGCAGCGGCAGCCGATTGCTCAAATCAACGCCTTCGAAGATTTTGTTGTTCTTGACGGTGAGCCGGACAAAACCATGCGGAAACCTGCAAAAACAAATCCGTTTTTGCTCGATGGAATAGTTTTTCAAACCATAAGCCTGCCAACGCGCCGCCGGCTCGGCAATATCGCTGTAATCTTTTTCAAGAAGCGCGTCCGGCGTCATCGCATGTTCACACGCCACGATCAAAAAAAGCGCGCCGATCAATAAACCAAATTTATTTCTCATCTCTTTCGACCTCGGACTTTGGACCCTCGGACTTCGGACTATTTCACGCCGGGCAACTTGTTCACGTCGACGAGCTGATTGAGCAAAACAACGCCAGGCTCACTGCTGTTGCGGAAATCGCGCTGTTCGACGATCAGCCGAATCTCGTTTTCGTGCACCGGGCTCACGAGAATGTCGACGTCGAAAAATTCGGTCTTGACGTGCACGCAGGTATTTTTCATGTCGAACTGAATGAGCAAACGCCCCGGACTTTCTTCGGCCTTGGCTTCCGGCTGCGGCCCGCAGCCGTCGGTTTTCACGACGACCCGCAACGCGCGCAGAACCTTGTCGAAACGCAACCGCTGCGATTCCTGCACGGGTTGATATCCGGGCTGATCGTGCGACAGGGCTTGGATGGCGACGACGCCGGTTTTGATGTTTTCGTAAAGCGAAGTTTGCTCCGGCGAGCAGCTTGCAAGCCAAAGCGCGGCGGCTAAAAGCAGAATTGCTTTTGTCATGGTCAATGATTTAACTCTCCTACTCATACTCTTACTCTTACTCTTACTCTTACTCTTACTCCTACTCTTACTAAAATTTCTCAAAGCGAGTAAGAGTAAGAGTAAGAGTAGGAGTAGGAGTAAGAGTAAGAGTACGAGTAAGAGTAAGAGTATGAGTAAGAGTATGAGTAAGAGTATGAGTAAGAGTTATGATAAGCAGGCTCACTTTGTGATCACAACACGACGAAGCGCGGTGAAGCCGCCGGGCTGCCCGACCAAGCGGCTGCCGAGCCAAAACTCGCCTTCGAGCAATTGGCTTTTGTTGCTGCGACCGTCCCAGTCGGCCGAGTAGGTGCGGCTTTCGCCCGGCTGCAAAGTTTCGTCGATCACGATGAGGATAAAAGCCTTGTCAAAAGCCCAGTTCCATAAAAACGCCTGCGCCGGAACTCGGCTGTTCGTTGCGCCGGCGGCGGCGGCAAAGAAATCAAATTTTTGCCCGCTGGAATAAGCTAATGTCAGTGGCGTCGCGTTGCGATTGGTTACGGTCAGCGTCAGCGTGAGTTTTTCACCGTGGCGCAGTTGCTCGGCGCTGGTTTTAAATTCGAGCGCCAGCCCGTTTAACGGCTTCGTCATATTGAGCAAATTGTCGACGATGCTGCGCAGCTCGACCGGCGCGCCGAAGTAATCCGTCTCCACCTGCTTGTTGGCGCCGCTGTAGCGATAGATGACGCGATAATTGAACGCATCCGCGACTCTGCCATCGAGGTATTGTGGCTGCATGTGAAGAAAATCCTTCTCGACAAACAGCTTGATCAGCCGGTTCAGCTCGTCCGTGGGCAGCACGGTTTCGATCCGGCCGGCTTGTCCGCGCTGGTCGATGAACTGTACGTAACGGTTGGCGTCGATGAGCAACTGCTGATTCACCCCGGCAATGCCGCCGGTGATTTGCATTTCGATGATCGTTTGGCCGGAAGGGCCGTCGAGCCGCTGATCGAGTTTTTCATCCTCGTTGGAGGAAAACAAATTGGCGTTGCTGCAGCTCGAAATCACAACCGCCGCCAGAAGCAAAATAATATTTTTCATAGACGAATCTCCAATCCTAAAAACAAAAGGGTTTTATGATAAAATTTGCCGGGCACAATGGATTCATTGTCATAAAAAGCCGCCCGCGTCACCAGCGAAATTTCCGGCGACAGATCGCGGCTGAGATCAACCACCAAAAAATTGCTCTGCTCGCGCTCGGTGTCGAGATCGCGCAGATTGAGGCGCGCCAGATCGTCGCGATAATGCTTGTTTTGCAGCAAGCCGGCGGCGCGCAGCATCCAGCTTCGGGCCGGCCGAAAACCCAGCAAGCCGCTGAGGCGAAAACGGTTGAATTCATAGCCGAAACTGTTGGAGCGATTGACTTGCGCCTCGACCGCAATTTGCGCCACGATTTTGCGGCCATGTGTCACCGCGGCGCGCATCGTCGTCAGCGCATCGCGCTGCGCGATATTTTTCGCCAGCAATCCTTGCGTCGCGTTGTATTCAAACGCGCGGCGTTGATAAAGCAGCGTTCGCCGGTTGAGCCTCAGCTCGATTACGCTGCTCGCCGGCAATTGCCGCCGCAACGTGACTTCCACGCCGTTAAAAGTGAAATCATAAAGATCGGTGGCCGCATAATCGAGCTGGCCGGTTTCGCCGCTCAACTCGGCAACGAGATGGTGCGGCAAAAAGAAACTCGCCGCCACGCTGCCGGACGTCGCGCCATAATCCGCCGCGTTCTCAATATAAAATTTCAGCGTAGCGCCGGCTTTCGCCGAAAGATGCAGCCACGAATTAACCCGCGCGCCGGCCTTGCCCTGCACATCATGGCTCAGCTTGTTTTCATTGCCATAGCCCGGATAAGTTTGCAAAGCCGCCGTATAGTTGTAAAGTATTTGCCAGCGATTCGCGCGCCGGTCGCCGTGCGTGCTCAACAGAAACCGCGCCGAGCCGCTCGCCGTCCGGCGCGTGCTTGATTCGTAAATGTTGCTGTCATATTCCCAGCCGCCTTGCAGACGATGCGCCAGATTCCATCGCGTGCGTTCGGTATTTATCGCGCTGGAATCCTGCGGCCAATTCGCCGTTGTCAATGAACTCGAATTAAATCGCGTTGTGAGGGCCTGACCATGAACGAGAGGCGCCGCCCAACTGATTGCCGCGATGCAGATAGCGAACCGGTTTCTCATCGCCTAACGGTTTTCCTTCGGCTGGCCGATCTGTTTTTCGATTTCCGCCGCGCGCTGCATCAGACTGTCGGCCTGGGTTTGGCGCTGCTTTTTTTGCCGTTCCAATTGTTTTCGCCACCGCTCTAATTCGTCGAACGATAACTCGCCGAGCTGCGCCGGCCAATTTTGATAAACCGGCAACTGCGCAGCAGCGGGGTTGGAAAGCTGCGCAAAATCTTTCGAGCTTCGTTCAACGCCCAAAACGCCCGTGCCCGCATCGCCGCTCGAGGAACTTGCCACGCCTTCGCGATTCGGATCGAGCAAAGACAAATCCGCCGCGAAATCGGCCACGCGCCGACGCACTTGCGTTTCGCCGCGAATATCCGTGATCTTCGCGTCGAGACGCTTCACCTCGCGGCGCAGGCGGTCCGACTGATCGCGCAAAAAATCAGACTTGCGGCGCAACGTTTCCGGCGTGTCGTCCGGCTGCGCCTCGACTTGATAAATCATGATCGACGGCGGCGGTTGCTCCAGCCAGGCCTGGCAACGCCGCTGCCATTCGCGGCATTGCTGCAGCTCGCGGCCGATTTGTTCGCGCGGCGCAAAATTTTTGTCGCGCTTGAGCGCTTCACCTTGTTTGACCAACCGCGCGATGTCATCATTCAGAATTTTGAGCAAAGCCTCAGCTTTTTGACGAAGCGAAAAATCCAGCCGTTGCTCGCGGCCTTGCAGCATTTGCAGACTGTCTGCCAGCGTTTGTGAAAAACGCAGCGCCGCATCGAGGCCGCGCTCCTGCAACAGCGAGGGCGCTTGCTGCTTGCGCCGCTGAATATCTTTGGCGAGGCTATCTGCTTGCAAAGAAAGAATTTGCTGTTGACGTTGCAACCGCTCCAAAGTGGTGGACAAATCATCCAATTCGCTTTGCAATTTAAGCCGCTCCGGCGTTTGCGCCAGCAGCGGCAAGCCGATGAGCATAAAAAGCCACGCAATTATATTGGTCGTTCGCATACGTCGTTTTGTTCGTTTAAATGTTCGATCAATCATTTTATTAAACATTTTCTACAAATTTCGTTCCATGATTTTTTAATAAACCCGAAACTACAGAGCAAATTTTCGCCCACTGAAATAAAATCCCACAAAAAATTTCTGTGGGCTGCGCCTGCAAGGATTTCAACTTCTGTGGGCGGTTTGCTCCGATATTTATTCAGCGCTGGCGGTTTTCAAATATGGCTTCACCGGAAAGCGGGCGAAATCGAGGGGCTGAGGAAGGGTAAACGGCGCGTACCACGGCTTGACGTGCGTCAGCGAAGCATAAACAAAACCGTTCTTCATTTCAAACGTAAGCTGCTTGACGTTCCAGCGCGTCTTCATGAGCAGGCGCATATTTTGAATGCCTTTGTCCGTGCCTTTCGGATCGAGCGCCTGCAAAAGATTGGAGGCCACTTTGTTTTCGATTTTGGTGATGTTCAATCGTCCCGCCAAATCGTTCACGATCGTTTCGAGATTTTGTGGCGCCGTTCCCAAACCACGCAAAGCAAAATTCGCTGAAACCCGCGATTGCTTGCCGCCAAGCTGCGCGCTCAACCGGCGAAATCCTGAAACGTCAATCGAAGCGATCTGCATGTTCGTGGCGTAGCTGATCGAATCGGGATTGCCGCTGCCGAGGCCGACCAGCAGATTTCCCGCCACATTGCCGTCAAATAAATTCACGCTGAATTTCGGAATATCGAACCGGCTGTTGCCGAGATGCAAATCCGCCGCGAGATTCGACAGTTGATAGCCGAGCGCCTCGATCTTTTCAATCGTAAGTCGCGAGCGTCCTCCAGCGTTGTCCCGAAAAAGTTCATACATCAACAGCGCTTCATCGGCATGAACAAAATTCGGCGCTGAGTTTTTCGCCGCAGATTTCAACACCAGAAATGGCTGCCATTCGCCCTCGGCTTCCAGCTTCATGCCTTTCGCCGTCGAGCCCAAGGGCAAATAAAACAAATCAAAATCCTGATTGAAACGGCAATCGGCTTTGAGATTATACAGCGCCAACGTCGTGTCGACACGAATGTCCATGCCGTCAGCGCGCAGCCAGCCGTTCAGGCGAAACGGTTGCGGCGCCGCCAACGCATTCGGAATATACTGATCGATGATCAATTGCCCATCCAAATCGCCGCGCAGCGTCATGCCGCGATCAATGTTGATCGCTTTCGGCGCGCGCATAGCAATGTCAACCGTCGTTTTAACTTGCACACCCGCGGGCTGAAACTCGCCGTCGATGCGATAATTTCCAGCCGCATGCCAATGCGGAATCTCGAGCTTGCCGTCGGTAATCGTAAACGTCGTCTCGTCAACCGTGAGCTTGCCCGCGGTTTTTGTCGGGGGCAATGGCAGCCGCAAATAATCCGGCAGCCTCGGCATCGAACACGCCACGGAATAGGTGCCGGTGGTTTTCGCCGCCGTCAAAATCCATTCGCTGTTGATTTGCAGCGAGTCGGTGTAAATCCCGAGCACGCTGTCCGCATAAGCCGCATCGGTGGAATGCAAAGCAAAAACGCCGCGGTAATCGAGACTGTCCGGTTCGAGAAATCGGCCTTGCAGCCAGCCGCTTCCCTCGCCGCCTCCGGTGAGTTTTGGATAATTCATGCTGGCGAGAATCGTATCCGGCAGCGCCCGTCTCACCTGCGCCAAATCAACAACGAAATTTGGCATATTGAAACGAAACGTGTCCGCTCGCGCGTCGTAAATCGCCTCGAAACTCGCCCTTGCCGGCTCGAATCGCAGCTTTCCATTCGGCAGCGAAAATTTGGTCAAAGCGGAATTGATCATGAGTTTGGAAGAAGCCGTCAAATGATAATCCGGCGCTTGGCCTTGGTAATCAATCGTTTCGTAGCGGATATTTTCGTTGCGCAGATCGAAATGCAAATCAGCCTCGTCAAGACGTTTCCCGGCCAGTGTGAGCTTGCCGCTGATTTTGCCGGAGGCAACATTGGCCGCAAAAGGCGAAATTTCCATCGCCTCGACTTTGATTTCGGCATTGCCGAACAAACGCGACAGCCCAGACGGGCGTAGCCACGAACCGCTTCGCGGCGCAGCGCCCGCCGAGCCGATCGCGAGGCGGGCTTGAATTTTCCCTTCGGAAAAATTTTGCCAGCTTAAATCAAGCTCGCCTTTTTGCGGCATAAAATCTTTCGCCAGCGCAAAATTCATTTGCAGATCAACCGGCCCGGTTTTTAAAGCTGGCGCCGTGTCGAGGGGAAAATCAAAAACCGCAAAATGAAATTTTCCGTCGGCCTCGGCGGAAGAATCGGCGTTGGTTTTCCAGTTTGCTGTAAAATTTCCTCCGGTGAATTTCAAGCCCGAAACCTGATCGGCATAAGCAAGATTCCGGCCTTGCAAAATAATCTGATAGGCCGTGCCCTGCTCATCACTTTCCAGCGCGCTGCCGGAAAATTCCACTTCGCCGGCGCAATCAATATTCTGCAAAAAGGCGTGAATCTCGCCGCTTGTGTGATCTCGCGCCAGATTCAATAAATTTACGAGATCAACCGCGCCGCGATTGACACGCAGCGCAAACGCCGGCGCGCCATTTTGCGGACTCATCTCAAATCGCGCCGCCACTTGTTCTTTGCCGTCGAGCAACAAAGTTATTTCCGGCGCTTCCAACCGTGAGGAAGCCAGGTCGTAGCGAATCTCAGCTTTTGTTCCGAGGCGCGGCAAAGAAAAATGATTCTTGTTGCCCACGTTGATTTTCGCGTCGTCAAGATCAATCTCGCCGTGCATTGCCAGCGAGTCGCCGCGAATGACGCTGGAAAGACGCGCCTGCACATTCGCCGCGAACCTCAACGCCTCGCCTTCTCCAATCGGCGTCTTGCGATAACGCACAGCGGCGGATTCCGCGCGCCATTGCATGATGCCGCTCACCTGCGCCTGGCGGCTCACCGCCATTTCAGTGATCGTCAAATTGAGTGGACCAAATGCGATGCGCTGCGAATCAACCGTTGAAGCCAACACCGCTGAGATTTGAAGGTTTTTAAGATGAAGCGCTTGGAGATGAATCGAGATCGGCAAGCCCGCCGCAGCCGTGTCACCCGGAGCGGTCGCGGAATCCGCAAACACGGCGAGCATCACGTCGAGATTGGAAGTGCTGTCGGAATTTAATTGATAGAAGAAAGCGGGATTTTCAATGGTGATTTCATCGATGTCGAGCCGGCGGGAAAGCAGCGAGCGCCAGCGATAGGCGAGCGTGATTTTTTCAACGGCGAGCGGCGGCGCTTCAAATTGCAACGCGCTGTCGGTGAGTGAGCCGTGCAGCACAACGTTGTCAAGCTCGAACCCCCGAAACAAGTTGAAATCAAGGCGGACGACGGCGACGCGCAGGCTGTACTCCTCCGCCGCATAAGAAATCAGCAATTGCCTAAGCCGTTCCGCGGGATATTTGACTTTGACATAAATCGTCAATCCCGCGACGGCCGCGAGCAAGACCAGCAGCGCGGCGAGAAAAATTTTGGCGAGCCGTTTCACCGCAGGCGATCACGCTGCAAATTCCACCTTACCCATTCGCTGTTTTCGCCGCGGTCGTTGCGACCGAACGTTCCGGCGGATTTGATCTTGCCCTCGGCGCCGATGGTGATTTGCTGATTCGCCCGCACGAGAAAAACCCATTCTTCCATCGTGATTTGCGTCGGCCCGGGAACCTGCACCGGACCTTGAATCTGTGTCGGCCTGAGCGTTTGCGGGGTCATCGTATTCATTTTTTCCGGCACGTTGCTGATTTTCACCTCGCCGGTGTAAACTTTCAACTGCGTCTCCTGGCCGGCCGAATCATGGTGCACGCGAAAAACCGTGCCGGTAATCGCGGCGCCGGCAAAATCCGATGACACCTCGAAGGTGGAATTGGCGTCGACGGATTTCACCTTGCCCCAAATGTCGCCTTCCTTCACTTTGATTTGCGTGGCGATTTTTTTCTCTTTGGTTTCTTCGTAGAGCTTGACGATGTCGATCGTGGTCTGCGGCGCGAGGCGCACGAGATCCAACTGCGACAGCTTCATCTCGGCGCGCGATTGCAGCAGCGTTCTAACCCGGTCGCCGCCCAGCACGTTCGTCTGCACCTGCGCGCGAATCCATTCCGGATCCTGCACCTGCTTTTTCTTGACGTTGCCCTCGACGACGGTAAACAAGCCTTTTTTCGCCGCGTCGGTTTGGGGGTTAACGACGGGTTGTTGTCTGGCGGCTAATGAAAGCCCGACCAGCAAAGCAATAAATGTTATGTGGCCCTTTTTGCTCATCTTGCGTTCCTCGCGAAAAAAATTTATGCGGCTTGATGCTGCCGCAAAGTATCCGCATAATTCAACACTTCTTTTGCCCTTTCATCATCGAGTGTATTGACAACCGAAAGCAACTGTTGCAGAATTTGTTTTTTCTGTTTTGACTGCGCCCGATAGACGACGGCTATTTTTTCAGGCGGCACAGCGCAGAGCGCCAGCGTTTGTCCATCCTCGTCGACAAATTCGACTTCATATTCACCATCAGGATAGCACTCCAGAATTGTGCCCTGCGCTCCCCGATTCAAGTTGAATTCAGGCAAGTCGATTTTCAGCTCGACGACGTCAAATAAATCAGGCTTATACATAGCTATTTCCTCACGATAAGAGTTGTTAACCGTGCTTCTTTCACGCCAGGCAGAACTATCCAACATGTCCGTATCACCATCTCATTTCCCGATTGTCCCTGAACGGGAATATCAACAACAAATCTTTGGCCATGTTTATCGGCCAGTCCCTTAGTGGCTTCCGCATCCAAGGCTTGAGATTCAATTTGTAACTTAAGACTCTCATAATTTTGCACATTATAACCCAAAGCACTCTTGAAAACCCTCGCTTTGTGGCCGCCTCGGGGATGAGCAGGATTTAACGCATATTCTGTAAGCTTACGCGGATCGATGTAAATTCGCTCCACGACGTCGCGCAATTTCATCGAAATACCTCGCAAACTTCACATACACCTTGATCGCCGCGTTCGATTGGGTCATCCGCCAAACAGCCATAAGTTTGCGCGATAAAAGCATGCCAATCAAATTCATCATCTTTTCCAGCCAGGCTTGCTGCAATCTTTCCGTTATCATCTTTGGGAGGCGCTACAAAAATTTTGATAATTTTGTATAACACCTCCAAATAGTCGGTTTGCACTTTTTCCACTTCAGCCTTAACCAATTCTCTGGTAATCATTTTTCACCTCTCTAATTTGACCTCGGATGAGCCGAAGGATTTGCTCATTCTAATTTAACCGTTACAAACCCAAAATGCAAGCCCAGCTTTGGCCAAACCGCAAAGTCTCCAATCTTTTTTACTGTTTTTTCTTTTTATCTTTTTTGCCTCACCTCCAGTCCCCGGTCAGCCCAAAACTCGCCCAGTACGCCGGATGGCGGTTGTGATGATCGCGCACAAAACGTTGCGCCTCGCGAAGCGCCGAAGCTTTGCTCAGGCCGGATTTGAGATAACGATAAAAACGTTTGACCGTGATCGCGGTGGCGAGATCGTCGACAGTCCACAGGCTGGCGATGAGCGAGGGCGTTCCGGCAAAGGTGAACCCGCGCGCCAGGCCGATGACTTCGTCGCCGCCGGTGATGCGGGCCAAACCGGTTTCACAGGCGGAAAGCATGACGAGAGAAGCATTCAATTTCAATCCGAAAATCTCGTGCGCTTCGAGACGTCCGGTTTGATTGGCCGAATCGGGCGCGAGCAACAAAGCCGAGAACAGCGGATTGCGCTCATCGTAAATGCCGTGACAGGAAAGATGAATGACATTCGCGCGCGCTGCGCCGGCCGTGAGCGCGCTCGGCGTCGCCTGCTTGCGTTCGTAGCTTTCAATCTCGCCGAAGGTTTGCGCCAGGCTTTTGATTTCTTTCTCGGCAAACGGCAGATCGAGACGGGCATTGCCGACATCCGGATTGCCCAAGGCCAACACGCGGAAATTCTCGCGCGTCGCATTGGGAAGAGAAGTTTCTCCGCGAGCATTCGCTTTGCGATGGCAAAAACCAAACACCGTCGCACTCGGCGCGAGCGACAGGGCGTGATGATCGATCAAATACGTGCTGTCCGCCTTTTGCAGCGCCGGAAAGGGCAGATAATGCAACACGCCGTGCGGCACGATCACGAGCTGCGTTTTATTTTGCAGCAGCAGCTCAATCGGTTTGACGAGCTGATCGTAAAGCGGCCGCGAGAAACTTTCGGTCGAGGCGCGTTTGGTGATGGCGCGGCGAAATTGCATGATGCTCTCGTTCAGCTTGTTACGGTCAAGCGGCGCGGCGACGGCGCGAGCTTGCCAGCGATCAACGACCCAAATCACCAGGCGATCTTTCGCCAAAAAATATTCCACCAGCGCCACACTGTCCGGCAACATCGCTTGAACTTCGGCGAGGGGCAGCGGCTCCACGCTCACCATGTCCGCCAGCTCGGGGTTCGCCGTTTTTAATTCGACGAGAATATCGGCATAGGCTTTTTGCAAATTCGAAAGTGTGTCGTTCAACGCGGCGATAGCCAGGCGGCTGCTCGCTTCAGCGCCGACTCTCTGCTGCAGCGAATTGATTTTCCCCTGCACGAGGCTGAGGCGATCCGACAAGCGGTCGCGGCGGTTGAGCAGAGTGCGATCAGCGCCGGCCTGCCAATCAACCTTGCCGTTCGCCAGCAAATCGGCAAAGCTGCGCGATTTGGCGCGCTCGGCAACGGCAAAAGATTCAGCGACGCGATTCATTTGCAAGAGCAGCAAAACCGCTTCTTCGTAAATCTCCGATTTGTTGTCGATGAAGCCGCTGCGATATTCTTCGATTTTGATTTTGGCGCTTTGCCGCTCGAGCGCGGCGATGGCCCGCAGATAAAAATCGAGCGCCGGCGTCAAGTCGCCGGACTGGCGGGCGAGCCAGCCCAATCGCCACAAACAACGCCATTGCATTTCATCCAGCTTGCTCTCTTCCGCTTTGGCGAGCGCGTTGGTAAATGAGACGCGGGCAAGCGGTTTGTTGCCGCGATCCATCGCCGCCAAGCCTTTGGTGTAAAGCGCTTTGGTCTGCGCACGGCGATCATTCAACTTCAGCGCCAGCGCCTCGGCTTTAGCGAGATAGGCCAGAGCCGAATCCGCTTGCGCCACAACCTGAAAAGTTTGTCCGAGAAAAAGATAATCGTAAAGCAACCCACGCTCAAAATCGCTTTGCCGATCCAACGTCGTGGCCTGCCGAAAACTCGCCAGCGCTTGCTGATGCTGCCGGCGCTGCGCGTAAACCAGCCCGATATTTTTGTGGATCGTCGCCTGCTCGCGCGGCTCTTCGGTTTCCAAAGCGAGGTGCAGCGCCGATTTTTCGGCGTCGAGCGCGCCGTCAAAATCGCCGAGGCTGAGCAAGATCAGGCCGAGCGTGCTTTGTCCGCGAAGTTTCTCACGCTGCTGGCGGGCGGCTTTGAGCGCAGCGCGGGCATGAAATAACGCCGCCTGATAATCGCCGTTGAGCCAATGTGCATCGGCGAGATTCAGCGCGGCCAGCGCGAGATTTGCCGTGTCGCCAATCGCCTCGAAAATCTCCAGCGCTTTTTGATGGAAGGCCAGCGCCTCGCCATAAGCGGTGAGGCGGCTGTAAACCGAGCCGGTAAGCTGATACGCCGTGGCGAGCGCGCGCTGTTCCACGGCGCCGGCGGGTTGTCGAATTTCCAAAAAATTTTTCGCCGCATTTTCCAAATGATCGAGCGCCGCATCGTAACGGTCATCTTCCAAAGCCAATTTTCCGAGAAGGGTTTCAGCATGAAGGCGCGGCAAAATTTGGTTGTGCTGTTTGAAAATTTCCGCCGCCTGCTGGCCGTGGTTCATGGCCTCGGCATAAAGCTCAGCGGCTTCGAGAATTTTCGCCTGCTGAAAATGCGACTCGGCGGCGGCCAGCGGATTTTTCGCGCGCTCCGCCAACTCAAGATAATTTTTCTCGGCGGCGACGGCAGCCGCATAATTTTTTAACTGCGCATGCCAAATTGAAAGATTGCGATAACTTCTGGCCGTTTGCCGGACGTCGTTCGCCGCCAGCGCCGCCTCCAAAATTTTCGTTTCAATCTCGCAAGCCGTCGTATAATCATGGCCGGAAATCGCGCTGGATTTGATGAGCAGATAAAGATTTTGCACGGCGTCATTTTGGCCAAGCTGCCGCGCCATCGTCAACGCCGATTGATAATAACGCGCCGCATCCGCAAACTCGCCCAGCTCCTGCGCTTCGTTGCCCTTGCGCACGGTTTCTTCAAAGTACAGATTGGCAAACGCGCTTTTTTCCGCCGCCGACAGGCCGGAAAATCCGATCAGCTCGAATCCGGCCCAATCATGCGGATCCGGAAATTGCTCGCGCACCGCGTGTTGCGCGGCATTCATCGCCGCAATCGCCGGCAGGCTCGACAAATTTTTATAAAACGTTTGAAAAAAGATGTCACGAATTTTCGCCTCGACCGGCCATTGCGGGCAGACGATGGTCGGCGCGCCGGCGTAAATGAGGCTGCGCTGCAGCGCGATGATTTCGTCGCCGTTTTGATCCAAGGCAAAAGTAAACGCCGCGTCCTCGAGCGCGACGAGACTGGCGGAAAGATCAAATTCAAACAGGCTATATAAAGGAAACAGTGCCGTATCCGCCGCCGCGAGACGAAGCTGAAAGCCGGAATCAAGCGGACGCTGCGGCTGCACGAGGAAGCGGTGTTGAAGGTGAATGAGGCCGGCGTGCTGCAGTTTCTGCCGGGCTTCACCGGCGCGCCAATTTTCACCGCGCAGCCGCTGAATCGCGGCGCCGTTGCTGCCGAGCGACGGCCAAAACAAGCTGTCGCTCGCTGCGGCGGGCGCATCCTGCAAAACCAACAAGCTGTTCTCATTCAAATTCTGATGGCGCTCGGCGAATTTCAGCGCCAGCAAGCTCGGGGCTTTGGTGATGGCAAAAAGATCGACGAGCGATTCCCCGCCGTATTCCAGCGCGCCGAACGGCAAATAATGCAGACAATCATCGGGAATGATGATCAAGCGGCGAAACGCCTCCAAACCTCGAACCTTGCCGAGAACCAGCGCCGATAGCTTGCGGCACAGCGCGCGGCTGTCATCGCGGCGTTCTTGCCAACTCTGCCGCAAATCTAAAATCAGCATTTGCAAACGCTGCCGCGTCACCGGCACGCGAATTTGCTCCAAACGGCCGCGGCTGATCAACCAAACGATCAGCTCGTCGCCGGTCACAAAATAATTTAGAATTGCGGTTTCGCTGTCAAGAGAATCTTGCAACGCTTTGGTGTCAACCGCTTGAATGCTGAAAAAACTCGCGAGCTCGGGATCTTCAGCCAGGGCGATTTGAACCACGCGCTGATATTCGGCCTCGGCAGCGGCCAGCTCGTCGCGCTTGCTGTTGATTTCTTTGGGACGCAACGTTTCTTCCGCCTCGAGCTTGGCCAGCTCGCCGCGCAAGCGGCTCACCTTGCGCTGCACGAACAGCGCTTCGCCGCCGCCGCCGCCCCAGATCAAACGCTGGCGCTCTTTTTTCGGCAAAATGTAGCGCGTCGAAATGAGATTGACAAAACGATTGCCGCGGGCGCGCTCGGCCAATTCGAGCGACGCGCGAACCTGTTCCTGCTCCGACAACAGCGCGATGGCATTTTCATACAGCGCATACTGCTCTTCTGTGGCGGCGAGGCGTTGCTCGCTGCCTTCCGGCTCTTCGGGCAAACCTTCGAGAATTCGAATGGCGCTCAGATGCCATTCGAGCGCGGATTTGGCCGCCAGCGGATGTTCCGGCGGGTGATGAACGAATCGGCAAACCGCGCCAATCGCGTGTTCCACCCGCCACGCCAGCTCGCTCAAATTTTTTTCGAGACAAAGATCGCGCGCGGTTTTGAGCTGCGCCAGCGCCGGCGCATAGTCGCGCGAGAGAACGAACAAATTTGCGAGATTGCGGCGCACGACGATTTCTTCTCGCGGCAGGCGGCTGGTTTGCGCCACCGTGAGCGCGGTGTCGTAAGCCGCGCGCGCCCGCCCCAAATTTAGCAGCGCGCGATACGTGCGCTCTATGTCGCTCGCGAGATCGCCATTCACTGCAGCCGAATCGCTTTGATTTTCCAGCACGCGCTGCGCCGCGCCCAAATACAGATTGCCGAGCATGTTCATCACCGCCAACTTTTGCCGCGGCGCCTGCGGGCCGATTTGCTCGACATCAGCCGCAGAAAATTTCAGCAGCGAATCAACCGCGCTCAGGCTTCGCTCATTCTCGGTGAGCAGCGCGATGTTGCCCATGTTGATCAAGTTGATGATCTTGCCGGCCGGTGCGTTGAGATGATCACACAACTCGAACGAGCGCTCGAAACAGCCGTATGCCTTGTCGAACTCGTGATAACTGTACCACAGCAAACCGAGATTGTTGAAAGCGCGCGCCTCGCCGGCGCCGTTTTTTTGCCGGCGAAACGCCTCGGCTTTTTGCTCGAACACGGCGATGGCATTGGCGAAATCCTTGGCTGCAACATAGCTTTCGCCGGTGATGCTGAGCAGCAGCGCCTTTTCCTGCGCCAACGTCAAGCCTTCGGTGTTCGATTCGCCGAAGGGATCGATGCTCATCCAAAAAATCGGCAGCACGTCGAACAACTTGACGGTGAGCTTGCCCTTCTTCGCTTGTGGAAACGTTGATCGGTCACGCCGCTCGAGCAGCGCCGCCGCGCGCCGGCTTTTGGCGATGGCTTCGTCGCTTTCTCGATTCTGCTGATGATTGTACGCCATGTTCCGCCAGACCAGCGATAAATTCTCCGGGCGATTTTCGCGCCGGCTCACGGTGTCGACTTTGGCAAAATGCTCGATGGAGGTGTCGAACTCGCCTTTGCTTTGATACACCAATGCGAGACGATTGAGATTGCGCAACTCGCCGTCGGCGTCACGCAGATCGCGGCACAGGCTGAGCGCCCTTTGCAGAAACGACACGGCTTCATCGTAACGAAGGCTGGCCCAGGCGCACTCACCGATGCGCTCATAAATAATCGCCTGCTGGCGCGGCGAAACAAACGTGCTGTCGTAGCGCAGCTTGCGCTGAAAATATTGCAGCGCGTATTCGGGATCGAAGCCAAATTCGATGAGATGGTAATAGTTGTTGGCAAGATTAAGCGCCAGGCGCGCTTCCATTTGCGGATCGCTGTTCTCGTCGTTGAGCGCAATCGCGATGGTCAGCACCTCGATGGCTTTTTCGTACCATCGCTCCGGCGGTTTCGGCGGCCGCCGCGTTATCGTTCGCAGGGTTTTGTCGATGATATCCGGCGCCGCCAAAGCGACTTTTTCAAAAAACCCTTTTTTGCGCTCGCGCTCTTTTCGCTCCAAATTTTCAATCGCCTCATAATTGAAACCCAGCGTCAAATACGCCGGAATCATGCGATAATCGAGGCGCAGCGCGCGCTCGATCAAATCAGTGGAGTGCCGCAGCAGGCCGAGATTTTTTTCGCCTTTATATGAATACGCTAGGCCGAGGCCGTAAAGCGCCGTTTCGTTGGGCGCGGCTTCATCCTGCGCCGGCGGCGCGAAGCGCGCAAAGGCCGGATGCGCTTTTTCATATTCGGCAATCGCCTCATCGATATCGCCGAGCGCGTGCATCGCCTCGACGTAGCCGCGAGGCGCCTCGAGATTTTTCGGATCGTAATCTCGCGCCTGCCGAAACAGCGCCAGGGCATACTCGTAATCCTGGTTACGGGCGAGCAACTGCGCGCGCCGGATCAACGCGCCGGCCAGTTCACGCCGCGCCACGCTCTTTTCCGGCGAGTTGGATTGAGCCTCAAAAAATTTTTGATAAATCTGCGCCGCCGCCGGAAATTCGTTTGCCTCGATGTGCAACCGCATCAACTGCCGAGAGGCCTGGCCGCGCAGCGTTTGCAAATACGGATCGGATTGATTTTCCAGCAACGCGATCAAGCTTTGATATTCATTCACCGCCAGCTTGATTTCGCGGTCGCGGAACAGCCGCTCGGCAAATTTGAAATGCGCCGTCCGCGCCACCGCCGGATGCGCCGCATAATCCTGCATCGCGCGCCGATAAGCGGCCAGCGTATCATTTGTCGGCGCCCGTCGCGGCGCGAGATCGAGCAAACGATTGATCGCTGTGGCGCGCCAATCCTGCCGATCAGGATAAGTCGTGACGATTTGCAAATAAGAGGCTGCCGCCAACTCGAGACGATCCAACGCCGTGAGAATATCGCCGGAACGCAACAGCGCTTCAGAGCAAGCAGTAACTTGCAACTTGCAACTTGCCCCTTGCTCCGGAATTTTTTGAAAAATTTGCAGCGCCGCTTCGAGCTTGCCTTCGCTTTGCAAGGCTTTTCCGGTTTCGAGCGCGCAAAAGGCCTGCACCGCCGGCCAGGCTTGGCTTTTGCCGCTGATTTCGGCGAAACGTTTCGTCGTGCGCGCGAGCTTCGCCAATTCCAACTCGGCAAACGGCGCCGCCTCGGAGCGGCCGGCGTGCGCGCGAGCGGTTTGCGCAAAAACCGCTTCCGCTTTCGCCGTATCGCCGAGGCTGAGATGGCGCCGGCCGATTTCCAAATCAGCGCGGCCCAGCCAAATCGCCGAATCGGGAAAATAAAAACGCAGCGCCGCCAAAGCGAGCCGGCTCATTTCCGGATCGCTGATTAGCTGCGCCGCGGCAAATCCCTCACTTGGCGATGGCGGCGCCGCAATCAAACCGGACTCCAGAATCCGCCAAATATCGAGATTACCGTAATGATCAGCCGCATAGTAAATCGCGTTGTCATAACCCCAAAACGGAAACAGCGCTGCTGGTTGCGACGGCGTGATTTGCAGCTCGCGACGAGGCTCGCTTGACGTGATGATTCGCAGGTGCGAGCGCCGGCCTGCTCCCTCGAAACGCTGCGCCAGAATTTTTTGGCCGTCCGGCGACCATGAGGGAAAACTGTTGTCACCTTCGAAGGTCATTTGCAAGCGTTCGCGATCAGCTTCGGCAGTATCCGCTTTGACGAGAAAAATTTGATTGCCGCCGGCATTCGAGGCCGGGCGTGCAATTGCAAGTTGCTTCCCATCCGGCGACCAGGCCGGTTGCGCGCCGCCGTTTTTTGTCAGTTGATATTTGCGCTGCGTTTTGATTTCATAAAGCCAAATTTGCTCCCGGCCGCTTGGCCCCAAGCTAAACGCAATTTTTTCGCCGTCGGGAGAAAAAGCCGGATGCGCTTCACGATCGAGATTGTGCTTCAAGAGCCGAGTCCTGCCGGGCGTGATCGTACCGCCGCCGTATTTCAAGTCGAGCAAATAGAGATTGCCTTCGGCATCATCGCGCCGCGAAATAAACGCCAGTCGCTTGCCGTCCGGCGACCAGGCCGGGCTGAAATCGTCGCTGGTGTGTGTCGTCAACGGTGTCGCCAATCCGCCAGCCACAGGTTTTACCCAAATGTCATAATTCTTGTTCGCGCGCGAAACATACGCGATCCACTTGCCGTCCGGCGACAGCGCCGGCATGAGATCGGATTCGGGATGGGTGGTGATGGGGTAGGGTTCGGCGAGAGAGAAAGTAACTTGTCTATTATGACTGCTACTCGTTATGAATCTTAGATTCTGAGCCTCTGCGCTAATGGTGAAAAGCTGGAGAATTACGGCAAATACGGTGGCAATGAAAAAGCGCACGACGATTCCTAATTTTAGGCTATTGCTTGTATCGCAATCATTTCATAAATCCAGCCTGCTGTGCGGCCCCGCAATCCCCGCTGCGGCAAGCCTTCTACTGTATTTGCTGTTTTTGGTAATTTTAATCCCGTTGCTTGAAATCCAATGATATGAACTCTTATTGCCAAGACTTTCAAAAGCCAAAGCTTGCTTTCGCCATTGCTTTAACCAGTTCAACTTGGCGATGACAACGCCAACTTCGCTCGTGCCAGCAGGATGGATTTCAACATAGTAAACGCGGCTTCTATAGCCAAAAACATAATCCCATCGCTGGTCATTCGGATACTTATTTTTAACACAATTATCGAGATCAACACTTCCTTCCAGATTTCTGGTCTGATTCTTCGGCACCGAAATCTTCTTGCTGTTTGTTCCCAAGGCTTGCAAGCCAGCCTTAAGACATTGAGCAATATCATTGGTCCGACGAACGGCTTCCGCAAAACTCATAGTTCCCCTTGCGCGGCTTCTGAAACCACTTCCGACACTCTTGTGCTGAATGAAGTCAATCCTCCCCATTCAGAAACCGCCTCATTCATGCTTCCCGGATCTAAAGTTGAAATATCTATCGCCTTGAACTTTTTATAGTGTTTAGCAAAATAGTAAGTCTTGAAGGATTTGCCGGTGAGAATATCTTCACTAAGTTTAGATAAGAATCCCGTTTTCTTTAAGCCAAACATTTTCAAAAATGCGTCAACGCTTGGTAACTTTGAGAGATTTTGTATCGCCCAAACCAACTCCAATATTTGAGGTGAATGTGTAGAGATAATGACTTTGTATCCTCGATGCATCAATTCAAGAAAGACAATAAGCAACGCTGAAATCGCTTGAGGATGTAATCCCATTTCCGGTTCTTCAATAATAACCCATTCAATATTCTTTTTCTTTCTTGTCCTTTTGGATGGCATCAACCAGTATAATCCCATAAGCAGAGGGATAAATTCTCTTTGTCCGGCAGACCAAACCATGAATGGCAAACGATAATTTCCTACTTTCAATACAATGCGTTTACGCATCGTCGTCTTATCAAGTCGAACCTCGGCGCCATTGAAGATACTTTCGTCGATTGCTTTACGAATGACTTCATTCATTCGTCCAATTTGTGGGAAGATCGCTCCTCTGCCGGCACCTAATCCGCTCTCCATAAGCTGACGCAGGTGCTCGCTGAATTGTCTAACCACGTATGGATCCCCTGCCGTATAGTCTAGGAAAGTTCTTGGCCAGCCATCCTTCAATGTTATTACCCGCTGAGCGGGGATGAGAAGAACGGCTTCATCCCTTTTCGGGCCTTTTCGAGATAAAATACTTAAATCAAATTTATTACTATCATCCAAAACTTGCGTAGAATCGTGCCAGATTCCTCGCATGCCTTCGCCAAAATATAGTGATAAAAAATCATTTATGTTGCCTTTCCAATCATAATATCGTTTCAAGGTTTTGGTTATATGACCATAATCAAGGGTAAGCTTGAAAAGTTGAAGAAGAATGCTTTTGCCGCTCGCCTGCGGCCCTACAAGAATCGTCATGTCTCCAAAATCAATGTCAGCCTTGGCAAGTTGCCCCAACGAGCTTATCGAAATTTTTTTCATGGGAATGCCGATTAAATAACTTACTCAGTCCACGTTAATAAAACATTTCTGACATACCAAAATATAACTCTTTCAGCAATGAAAAGCAAGGACAGCTCCATGGTAAAAGCGAGCCATCTTTAATTTTAAAAAAGATCGCCGCTTGACTATCAAAATTGAGTTTGAAATAGAAAAATCAATCTTACTATTTTTTCCTCACCCACTCCCCCTCCGGCAATTGAATCCATTCCCCCGGCTTGGCGCTGTCGCGGTTTAATTTGGCAAAGACTTTTTCAACTTCGCTCACGCCGGTGGCTTGCACGGCCGGATTGATGTCCATAATACGCTGCATGATGATTTGGCGGTCGCGGTTCTCTTCGGCGACGATTTCTTCGACGAGCTTGCGGTAATCGGCGTCGCTTTCGAGCCGCGGCAGCGGTCGAATCTCCAGCAAGCCTTTGGCATTCTCGCCGGCAGCGCCGTCGCGCTTGAACTCGTCAATGTCGTCTTTGTTGAACTCGCGGTTTTGAATCGCCGTGAGCACGGCGCGTTTCTCGTCGGAGAGCGTGATCTGGCTGTCGGGATTGGCGGCGCGCACCGAAGCCACCATCCACACGTCTTCGCGCACCTGATTGTACGTGCCGAGAATCTGATTCTCCAGCGCGGTTTTCTCGCCGGTGAATTTCATCTCCGGCGGATGAATCGTGCAGGCGGGGAAAATAAATATTGCTGATAAAACGATCAAGCGGACGGCGGCGGAAAAAATATTGCGTTTCATAACACACTTTGCCTACTTTAAAAGTTTTTGAATCTCACTCAGAAAATAGCGTTTTTGCCAAGAATAGTCAAGACGAAATCTGCATTCTTTATTGCCCAGCCAGAACCTTCTCGACTTCCCGCTCGACCGCCGCGCTGGCGTCTTGCGCTTCCTGCAGCAAGGCGGAAAGCTGCGCCTTGATGTCGTCGGCAAATTTGTTGTCTTTGATCTGCGGCAAGTTGATCCGCACGTTATAAATCGCGCCTTTGACGCCGGCATGGGCCATCAGCGCGCCGACGCCGGCGTCGCTGATCATCTGCGTATTGCCGCACCGCGCCGCGGCGAGGCAAAGATCGAGCGCTTCGCGGCACAATTTTGCCGTTTGCAGCGGCACTTGCGTGGCGTGTTTATAGCCGGCTTGCATCGCCTCGCGGCGGCTCGCTTGCTGCTCCGGCGTGTCCTTGGGCAAACGCATCGCCTCGAGCACGGCGTTGAATGCTTGCGTGTCTTCATCGACCGCCGCGAGCAGTTGATCTTTGAGCGTCTGCGCTTTTTCGGCCAACTGATTTAGCTCTTCATATTTGCTGTCAAATTCGGGTTTGCCAATCGAAAGATTCGCCACCATCGCGGCCAGCGCGGCGCCGAGCGAGCCGGCGAGCGCGGCAATCGAGCCGCCGCCGGGCGCCGGCGTGTCGCGCGAAACTTCGTCAACGAAATCCGTTACTTTTTTATTCACCAACGGGCCGTCAAAAGTCGGCAAACCGATCACTTTTTTGTCAATGTCAAATTCCGCCACGTCACGCAAGCCCAGCGATTGCACGGCGGTTTCGATGACATCGCGGCAGGGAATGCCGGTGGATTTCTGCATCCGGCGTAGATAAAACCTACCGGATTCGAGCATGGCTTCGTACGGCACGACGCCGACGATCTCCGAGCCGGTGACGACGATGCCGCGCTGCCGCGCCTGCTCGCGGGCGGCTTCGAGCACGAGATGCGCCGGAGAAATTTTGTAGTTGGTCAAATTGATGGAGATTTGCGCGCGGCGATATTTTTCCACCACCCAGCCGACGGCTTTGACGTGGGTGAATTGGCCGTCGTCGTAAACTTCCTTGCCGGCAAACTCGCCGTCGCGATAGCCCAGCTCTTGGTAACGCGCCGTGAGATCTTTGCCATGCGCCTCGCGGTAATGCGCGGCCAGCTCGTCGAAGTTGCTCGCGACAAAATCGCACGGCCCGCAGGGGAATTTGCCGGCTTCAAATTTGACGAGTTTTCCTTTATAATAGAAAGGCGAAATATTGCCGCGGCGTTTGTGCCGCCCGCGCTCGCGTAAAGCGTAGGCAATGTCGTCGGCGTATCTTTTATCCGTGGTGTTGAGGTTGATATTGTAAGCAATCAAAAACTCGCGCGCGCCGACAACCGTGGCGCCGCTTTTTATGTTGAACGTCCGAGGCCCGAAATCCGGCGTCCAATTGGGATCGGCAAGCTTTTGCGGCAAGCCTTCGTATTCGCCGGCGCGAATCGTGGCGAGATTTTTCCGCTCCGGGCGGGTGGCGGCGTATTCGTAAAGATAAACCGGAATGTGCAATTCTTCGCCGAGGCGCTGGCCGACTTCTTTGGCTATCGCCACACATTCATCCATCGTCACTCCCGAAACGGGAACAAACGGGCACACATCCAACGCGCCGAGGCGGGCGTGGCTGCCGCGATGTTTAGACATGTCGATCAGCTCACTGGCGCGCTTGGCGGCGCGGAAAGCCGCTTCTTTCACGGCTTCGGGGCTGCCGATAAACGTCACCACGACGCGGTTGGTGTCAGCGCCAGGATCGACGTCGAGCAGTTGCACGTCTTTGACGGCTTCGATCTGATCGGTGATTTGCTTGATGATGCCGTCGTCGCGGCCTTCGGAAAAATTGGGGACGCATTCGATGATTTTTTTCATTTTCGATTCCTCGCTTAGTGAAATTGTGCGTAAAGAATAAAATGGTGAAACAAACGGAAAAATTCAAGTGACGATGAGATTTTCCCATGACGATGAGATTTTTGTCTTGACTATTTGAGTCAGCAAGCTTATTTTTGGACATAACCTGGACATAACCGAGGCGCTGGTTTTAAGTTTTTTGTGGAGTCTAATCACTGTACTTTCGCGTGAATGAAACGGGCTAAAAAATAATTTGTAAAGCGGAAAAATTTTGATTATCCTCTGCCCAATGGCAGAGATTCTTTCGATTTATCATGAACGCCTCGATGACGTCCCG
>Ga0187892_10002542_pt1 | contig 36027 bp, 38 predicted proteins | sample MA1701073metaG_FD_139345 | JGI IMG/M metagenome (GOLD analysis project Ga0187892, IMG submission 139345) | Bio-ooze microbial communities from a basaltic lava cave in the Kipuka Kanohina Cave System on the Island of Hawaii, USA - MA170107-3 metaG ... | reverse complement strand
GCCCGGCAGGGCGGACGCGCCTTCGTCCGCCCTGCCGGGCGGGGAAAAATGTTGGGGCCCAACGACCAGGGCCTGAAGGCCCTGGCTACCATCGCGCGCCCTACGGGCGAAAAAAAAATCGGCTGTCTTACTGCCTCGGCATCGGCCCAACTCCTAATATGTAGATATTTTAACGAAACGATACACTAGCTGCGATCGTCAACGCCAATCGACTTCGTCAGCGCGGCATGCCGGGGTAAGGTGCGGACTTTTTCCACTCGTCCGGGACGTCGACTTGCTCAAAGCTCTCGAGCAGATAGGCCCGGTCCAGCGGCGAGAGCTCGTACAGAACAAGACCGCCAACCACTCGGTAAAACTGGTTCAGACCGCCATCGGGCGGCGGCTGGCCCGGATCGTCCTCGAGCCGGTCGGCGAACACGAGCACTTCCGTGCCGCGAACGCGGGCCAGCAGCAGCGTCGTCTTGGGCGAGATCGCGCGGCCGTAGTCGACGCCGAGCGCCTCGACGCCCTCGGGCAGATTCGCAACGATCATGCCCTGGCCGAGGATCCACCAGTAGGTGCTGGCGAACTCCTGATCGTTCTTGCACACCCATTCCGGCTTGAAGCCATCGGCGACCTGACGGCGGTAAACCTCCGCCAGCGGGCGCGTCGACGATGCGGCTATCACCGGTCCAGGTGGCTCCGATGGGCGCGTGACCACGAACCACCGCACGCCGACGGCCAGCAGCGCGATCGCGGCGGCCGCCGCCAAGCCACGCCACCACCACGCGCGGACAGCCCGCTGTGGAGGCTGCGCGGCTGGGCGTGCGGACGAGCGCGTCAGCTTCGCGCCGACCGAGCCGTTCTGCGCGGGCGGCGCGTGCAGGCGGGCGAGCATCTGGTCTGCGGACGGTGGCACGAAGAGCCGGCCGAGCGCGGCATCGAGGGCACGCTGACGCTCGACTTCGGCACGCAGCCGATCATCGCCCTCAGTCTGCCGTTCGAAGGCAGCCCGCTCGTCGGCACTCACGCCGCCGTGCAGATACGCGTCAAGGATGGGTTCTTGCTCGTCCGACATAGGCTCGTATTACCGCTTCCGTGCTCCGATTATCACATATCAACTAACGTAGCCGCGTGGGCCGGTCACATCGCCCAGCTTCTGCCGCAGCGCCACGCAGGTCCGATGTACGTGGCTCATGGCCGTTCCCTCCGGAATCTCCATCAGCCGGGATATCTCCGCGTAACTGAGGCCCTCAAGCACCCGCAGCAACAGGCACGCGCGGGCCACACCGCTGACGCTTGACAGGGCCTGCACCAGACGATCGTCGAAATGCCGCTGGTCGGGCGGCAGCTCGCCCCGCAGGCTCAGGCGCAGGTTACTCGCGTCGTTCGCCGCGGGGGCTGGGGCCGACATCTGCTCCATCGCTTGCGGGTCCATCATGGTCGGCCGCCGGCGCCGCTCTGTACGGCTCTTGTTGAGCGCAACGTAACGAACGATCTGACCCATCCAAGCCGTAAAGTCCGTCCCGGGCTGGAACTGATCGAGCTTGCCCATGGCGATAATCGCCGCTTCCTGCACGATATCCTCGGCCAAGGCCGAATCGCCGATCACTCCGGCGGCAATCATCCACAGCATTCGCGACGAACCGGCGAACTGCGCGGCAAAATCCGCGCTGGCGCCCGGCCCGGCCGCGGACCCACTCTGGTTGCTGTGCCCAGCGGGCAACCCTACGTCAGGAACCCCGGCACGCTCATGCCGAGCCGAAGGTTCTGGGGGAGATGAGGCATTCTGACGGCTCATTCGGCGCTCGTACTTATCTATGTTGCGCTGGAAGCGCCGGATTGCAAGAAGCGAGGGCTCAGGGTTCAGGGTTCATGGTCGAGCCGGTCTTGCGAGCGTGAAGCGAACGTCGCGCGACCGGCATCGCTAGTGTGGGCTATTGAAACCTGGCGACGGTGCTATCAGAATACGTTCCGATGGATCGGCGCCACCTGGCTCAAAGGAGTGAACCATGTCTCGCAATCACATTCTGTCGTGCCTTGCGTTCGTGATCGTCGGCTGGACGGGCTGCCAGAAGCCGCCCGAGCCGCTGGCCTCACCGCGTCAGGAAGACCTGTCCGAACCGAAGAAGGACTACAATCGCCCGCTGGGTCCCGGACAGTTAGCGTTGCGCAAGATCACCGACCCGGCCGAGATTCCGGACTTCTCGCATGCCTACGGCATGCGGGCCGGGCTGTCCGAGGCCATCGGGCGGAGCCTGAATTACCTGTCGAAGCCTTCGTCCCGGCAGTTCTACCCGTACGGCGAGATCACGCACCAGCAGGTGATCGACAGCCTGCACGAGTTCGGCCGTCTGCTGGCCGAGGCGGGCTCGGGTGACGATCTGAACACGCTGATCCGCGAACGGTTCGACGTGTACACGTCGGTCGGCTACGACGGCGAAGGCACGGTCTACTTCACCGGCTACTACACACCCATCTTCGACGGCCGGCTTCAGCCCGATGGCACGTTCCGCTACCCGCTCTACCGCACACCCCCGGACCTGGTGAAGGACTCGTTCGGCAACACGGTCGGCCGGCGCATGTCCGGTGGATCGGTCACGCCCGGCTATATGGACCGCCGCCAGCTTGTCAGCAGCCCGGCGCTGCAGGGCCTCGAGCTGTGCTGGCTGAAGGACCCGTTCGAGGCCTACATCGTGACCGTGCAGGGCAGCGCCAAGCTGCGGCTGGAGAACGGCCAGTTCTTCGAGATCGGCTACGACGCCAACAACGGTCATGAGTACGCCTCCGTCGGGGCCAAGCTGATCGAGGATGGCAAGATCAAGGAAGATGAGCTGTCGCTGCGGCGGCTGATGGAGTTCTTCCGCCAGTGGCCGAACGAGATCCAGTACTATACCAACCAGAACCCTCGCTACATCTTCTTCGCTGAGCGCAGCGGCGGGCCGTTCGGCTGTCTCAACGAGCGCGTGACGGCCTATCGCACCATCGCGACCGACAAGCAAATCTATCCGCGGGCAGCCGTGGCCTTCATGCAGACCACGCTGCCGACATCGGCCAACGGCGCAATCGAGCAACGCAAGTACGACGGCTTCGCCCTGGATCAGGACGCGGGCGGCGCGATCCGCGCCGCCGGGCGCTGCGACGTGTACATGGGCGTCGGCGACGCGGCCGGCGAGCTGGCCGGCCGGACCGCATCGGAGGGGCGCCTCTACTACCTGTTCGTGAAATCGCCGGGCATAGTGGCGCAATCGGGGCCACAGTAATCGCCGACGCGCCCTGTACCGCAGGTCTCCAGACCTGCACGGAGCGCGGGTGTCCCCGCCCGCCTGCGTGGAGCGCGGGCGTCCTCGCCCGCGACTTGGAACTGCCGCACAGTCGCGTGAAGGCACACCGGCCGGGGCCGTCTATTCGGATTCGGACCCGCGTCCCGGCGCGCCGGAACGGCCGAGTACTGAATCACGCCCCTTTGTCCTCCGGAGTGGGCCCGAAACGCCAATAGCGGGCATACGCCGGCGGTACGTTCATCAGCACCAGCTTGTGGCCGATCTCGTGACGGGCAATGTGCTCATCGAGAATCCGCGATACCTCGCGGGCCTGCGGCTTGCCGCTCAGCGGTGAGCCGGCCACACGCAGCTTCCGCAGCGCGACGTACTCGAAATAGCTGAAGACGCCGGCCGGCGAGATCAGCGCTTCGATGGTCTGCAGGATCGTGCGCACCAGCTCGGGCGAGAACGACGTCAGCGGCAGGCCTGAGACGATGTAGTCGTACGGCTGGTCGCGAGCGATGTCCTGGACCGGGCCACGGATCAGGTTGATGCGGCCTGTGGCGCACAAGCCCGCAACGGCCGGGTCCGCCAGGACGGTCCGCTCGAGGATGTCGCCGAACGCCGGCTGGATCTCGCAGATGTCCAGGTGATCATCGGGCCGCAGCAGCGTGACCAAGTGTCGCGTGACAGCCCCCGTTCCCGCGCCGACTTCGAGCAGCCGCGCGGGGCGAGTGCGTGCCGCGAACGGCGCGCCCAGCGCGCGAGCCAGCGCCCGTGAGCTGGGCGCCACCGCGCCAACCACCTCGGGCTGGGCCAGATAGCTCCGGAAAAACGAGTACCAGTGGGCCGCGTCCATGCGCAGAGTTTACCGGCACCGGTCCCGCCAGATAAGCGGGGCGCGGTTCAATCTCGTCGCAGCGCAACGGCCAACGGCATACCCTCGATTTGGACATCCGTGCGACCGCTGGCGTCTGCCAGCGGTTCATGCTCAATCTGCACGGCCAGCGTCTCGTCCACGATGAAGCTCTGCCAAGCCTTGATCGCGGCCTGGAGCACGGGTGCGTCGGTGTCGAGCGACAGGCGAATGCGGTCTTCGATGTTGAGGCCGGCGTCTTTGCGCAGGTTCTGGACGTTGCGGACGACGTCGCGGGCCAGGCCTTCGCGCTTGAGCTCTTCGGTTACACGGCGATCGAGCAGGACGATGGTGCCGCCGTCCTCGGCCCCGGCCCAGGCTTCGTCGTACGACTTGGTCACCAGCAGCTCGTCCGGCGAAATCGGAATGATTTCGCCATCGACCTGGACCGGCACGGCGTCGTTGCCGGCCACGCGGGCGGCCGTTTTCGCGGGGTCGACCGCCGCCAGCGCCTTCTGGATCGCCCCGACCTGCTTGCCATACTTGGGGCCGGCCAGCTTCAGGTTGAGTTTCACGTCGACGCGGCACAAGTCGCCGACCCCGGCGCGAACGGAGACATTCTTGACGTTCAACTCCTCGAGCAGATCGCCGCGAAACTGCTCGATCGCGGCCCGCTCGTCATCGCCGCCCGGCACCACCAGCAGCTCGGCCAGCGGCTGGCGCACTTTGAGCTTGTTCTCCGTGCGCACCGAGCGGGCCAGCGACACCACATGCAGGAACGCGGACACTCGCCCGGAGAGCCCCTCGTTGACGAGCGCGCGCTCGGCTGTCGGGAACGGACGGTGATGGACGGAGGAGGGAACGGGGATCTGGGAACCGGGAACCGCGTTCCCTGTTCCCTGTTCCCTGTTGCCTGTTCCCCGGTCCTCAAACGCCACACCACCACGGCCGCCCACGACCAGATTCTGATACATTGTCTCGGCCGTAAACGGCAGGATCGGCGCCACGAGCTGAATGAGCGTGTCGAGCACCTCGTACAGCGTGGCGTATGCGGCCCGCTTGTCGGCCGGCCAGCCCGTGTCGTAGAAGCGGCGGCGCGAGCGGCGGACGTACCAGGTGCTCAAATCGTCGACAAAGCGTTCGCATTTCTGGCAGAAGTCCTGCACGTCGAATGAGCTGTAGGCCCGATCGGCCGCCTCGATCAGCAGTTGGAGATCGGACAAAATCCAGCGATCCAGGTCCGATCGCTCGGCTACGGGAATCCGTTCGGCGTTCGGGTCGAACCGGTCGACGGCCGCCAGGTCAGCGAGGAACTTGTAAATGTTCCAGAGCGGGATGACGATCCGCTTGCGCGTCTCGTCGGCGTGCTTCGGGCCGAAGGCCAGGTTCCGCTCGGGCGCGTGCGAGCAGAACATCCAGCGCATCGTGTCCGCCCCGATCTGCTCAGCCGCGTCGTCAAACCAGATGGCGTTGCCCTTGCTCTTGTGCATCTCCTCGAAGTTGTCATCCAGCACCAGGCCGTGACCGAGCAGCGTCTTGAACGGCGATCGGTCGACCATCATCGTGCTGACCGCCAGCAGGGCGTAGAACCAGTTGCGGAACTGGCCCGGCAGGCTCTCGACCACGAAGTCGGCCGGGAACCACTTCTCCCAGTAAGCGCGGTCCTCGAAGTAACCCATGGTGCTGAACGAGACCATGCTGGCGTCGAGCCACGGGTTGCCGACGTCCTTGATGCGCGAGACGCTGGCGTTGCCGCACTTACCGCACTTGATCTTGACCGCATCGACATACGGCCGGTGCGGCGTGTGGCCGTCGAACTCGGCCCAGCCGGCCGTGGCCCGCTCGCGCAGCTCGTCGCGGCTGCCGATCACCTCGAACGCCCCGCAGCCGCACTCCCAGATCGGCAGGGCCAGGCCCCAGTAGCGCTTCTTCGAGATCATCCAGTCGCCCATGTTGCGCAGCCAGTCGAGCTCGCGCTCCAGGCCCCACTCGGGAATCCAGCTGGCGGTGCGGGCCGCGTCCATGATCCGCTCGCGCCAGTTCATGTTGATGAACCACTCGTCGACCAGGCGATAGACCAGTTCCTCTTTGCAGCGCCAGCAGTGCGGATAGCGGTGGACGTAGCGTTCGCGGGCGACCAGCAGGCCGCGCGACTTCAGGTCGTTGGCGATCGTCTCGGCCAGCTCCCTGAACGACTGGCCGCTCAACTCGCCGAAGCCGGGCTTGAAGCGGCCGTTCTCCTCGAGTGGCGCGATCGACGGCAGGCCGAGCGACTTGCCCAGGTGATAGTCCTCGCTGCCACAGCCGGGGGCGATGTGCACGATCCCGGAACCCTCGCTCTCGGTCACCTGGTCCCAGGCGATGACCTGATGAGCCGAAACAGCCGCGGCCGCGCCGGGCAGGTGGTCGAACGGACCGTCGTACGTCAGGCCCACCAGCGCGGCGCCGTCGACTTCGCCCACGACTTCGAAGCCGCCGGCGTTGCGGAAAATGGCCTGGAGGCTCATCAGGCTGGGCGTGTTCGACTTGTCGGCGTTTTCGATCGGCTGCTTGCGCGCCGCTTCGAAGTTGGTCTTGCCGACGTAGTAGGTCCACTCGCCCGATTTGACTTTGACGTACGGCATGCCCGGCCGCACCGCCGCGGCCACGTTCGACGTGAGCGTCCACGGCGTGGTCGTCCACACGAGCAACGCCTCGTTCGTGCGGCCGCCCAAGGGAAACCGCACGAACACCGACAGATGCTCCGTCTCCCGATACCCCTCGTTCATCTCCATCTGACTGATGCCCGTGCCGCAGCGCGGGCACCAGGCCATCACGTCGGAGCCTTTGTAGATCAGTCCCTCGTGGTGACACTTCTTCAAGAAAGCCCAGATGCCGTAGTTGTTGCCCTCCGACATCGTGTAGTACGAGTTGTTCCAGTCCATCCAGTAGCCCAGCCGGATGGACTGCTGCGACTGGATGGCGGCGAACTTCGTGGCCCGCGCCTTGCATTCCTCGACGAAGCGGCCGATGCCGTATTCCTCGATCTGCCGCTTGTCGGAGAAGCCGTGCTCCTTTTCCACCTCGACCTCGACCCACAGTCCCTGGCAGTCGAAGCCGTTCTGGTAGCGCTGGTCGAAACCCTTGGCGGCGTGGTAGCGGCAGAACACATCCTTGTATGTGCGGCCCCAGGCATGGTGAACGCCCATCGGGTTGTTGGCCGTAATCGGCCCGTCCAGAAACGACCAGCGCTTCCGGCCGGCATTCTGGGCACGCAGCCGCTCAAACGCTTGAATCCGCTCCCAGAACGCGAGCACATGACGCTCCTGCGCGGGAAAATCGACCTTGGGATCAACCTTCTCAAACGGCATCGCTGGCTCCAGCCCGCCGAGTTCACGGCTTGTACAGGGCGGGGAGAGTATAGCGGGGGCACTCGCCTTCGGCGAAACCACTGTTCCACGGAGCACGACGGGAGTTGTCCCGATTGCGACAGCCGTGCCGCGTGGGGCTGATTCGCCCGGAGGGCGCGCGACTCGTTGCCAGGGCCTTCAGGCCCTGATCGACGGCCTCAGACTCTCCCACCCGGAGGGTGGACGAACGCGTCAGGTCCTGGCACGCGCGTCCGCCCTACGGGCGGGGGTCCATTAGGGTCTGTTAACCAGGGACTGAAGTCCCTGGCAACGGTCGCGCGCCCTGCGGGCGAAGGCCAGGCGTCGCCCCGCCGTGTACCACCTGGATATCCAGCCTTGCACGGCCGAATTCCGCCTTGACGCCATCGACCGACGTGTATAGTCTTTGACGATACAGGAGAACTTGCCATGACACGAGTTGCGTTGGCGCGCTGGGGAAACAATTTGGCGATCCGGCTACCAAAGGCCACCGTCCAAGCGCTGGGCGTCTCGGACGGAGCCGAAATCAGCCTGAGGGTTGAGGACGGCGCGCTGATTGCCAAACCCATTCGCACGCGGCCTAGGCTGGAAGACTTGGTTCGGAAGATCACGCCCCGCAACGTCCACAAGGCCACCGACTGGCGCCAGCCTGTGGGACGCGAGGCGTGGTGATGGCCCGACCTACGTATTACCCCGAGCGCGGCGACCTGGTGCACATGAATCTCAATCCGGCGGCCGGCCGTGAGCAGGCCGGCCCGCGCTACGCGATCGTGCTCAGCCCGAGGAGCTACAGCCGCGCGTCGGGGCTGACCGTGTGTTGCCCGATCACTTCGCAAGTGAAGGGCTACCCTTTCGAGGTCCCCATCGACGGCGGGACGGTCCACGGCGTGGCCCTGGCCGATCACGTGCGGAGCGTCGACTGGCGTGAGCGGGACATGCAGTTTGCCGAGAAAGCGTCGACGGACGCGCTCGAGAGCGTCGTCGATCGCGTCACAGTGCTGATCGGCAGCGTGTCTGGCTGACGTTGCGGATCCGGCGAGTTTCACGAGGATAATCGACCGCCTTGTGGATGATAATCCACCACCAAGTGGTGGATTATCATCCGGGTCAATGCGGTTTTGCCGCACGGCCGAGGCTCGTGTACACTTCGCTCGCCGAACTCGACAGGTGCCGCACGAGGCGGCGCGTATTGCGCTCGGCTGGGAGTAGCGCCGTATGGCAGCGAAGGCTTATCCACGTCAGTTTGTTCGTCCCGGCGATCCACTGTCGGACTGGAACCACATCGATCCATACTTCGACCAGCTTCGCGACCGGGTACTCGGCGACGTCAAGCAGCTCAACCAGTGGCTGCTCGATTGCAGCGAGCTGATGGCGTGCGTGGACGAGGTCGGGACCGATCGCGAGGTGCGCTACACGTGCCAGACCGACGATCCGCAGCGCAAGGCCGCCCACCTGGACTTTGTCGAGAACATCGCGCCGCGCTGTAAGCCGCGCTGGCACGAGCTGAACCTCAAGTACGTCGGCTGCCCGGTTGCCCCCGACTTGCCCAAGCAGCGATTTTTTACCTTCGACCGCAGCGTCCGCAACACCGTTGAGCTGTACCGCGACGAGAACGTTCCGCTGCAGGTGGAAGAGTCCAAGCTCGAGCAGCGCTTCCAGGAAATCAGCGGAGCGATGACGGTGCACTTCGACGGCCGCGAGCAGACGCTCCAGCAGCTTGCGGTCTACAGCGAGCAGACCGACCGGGCCGTCCGGCAGTCGGCCTGGGAGGCCGCGTCGAAACGCCGATTGCAGGATCGCGAGCTGCTTGAGGACCTCTTCGATCAGCTTTTCAAGCTGCGGCATCAGATGGCGCTCAACGCCGGCATGAGCGACTTCCGCGAATACATGTTCAAGGCCAAGGAGCGCTTCGACTATACGCCGCAGGATTGTCTGGCGTTTCACGAGGCCATCGAAGAGTCAGTTGTGCCGCTGATGCGCAATCTGCAAGATCGCCGCCGTCGACTCCTCGGCGTCGATCCGCTGCGGCCGTGGGACTTGGCGGTTGATGTAAAGGGCCGGCCGCCGCTTAAGCCGTTTCAAACGTCGGCCGAGTTGTGCGATCGCTCGTCGCGCGTCTTCCAGCGCGTCGATCCGGACCTGGGCGAGCAGTTCGACCAGATGCGGGTGGCTGGCTACCTCGACCTCGATAGCCGCAAGGGCAAGGCGCCGGGCGGATATCAATCGACCTACTACGAATCGCGTCACCCGTTCATCTTCATGAACGCCGTCGGCCTGCAGCGCGACGTGCGGACCATGATCCACGAGGGCGGCCACGCGTTTCACTCGTATGCCTGCCGCGACGATCCGCTCATGCACTATCGCCACGCCCCGATCGAATTCGCCGAGGTGGCCTCGATGGGCATGGAGATGCTGGCCTACGACTTCCTCGATGTGTTCTACCAGGGCGAGGAACTCCGCCGCGCCAAACAAGCTCAGCTTGAGGGCATCATCATCTTCTTCCCGTGGATGGCCACGATCGATGCCTTCCAGCACTGGATGTACACAAACCCGCAGCACACGCGCGACCAACGTCGTGAGATGTGGCTGAAGCTGCACGAGCGCTTCGGCGGACCAGAGGATTTTTCCGGCTACGAGGAGACGCTCGCCTACCTGTGGCAGCGGCAGCTCCATTTGTTTACGGTGCCGTTCTACTACGTCGAGTACGGCATCGCACAGATCGGTGCATTGCAGGTGTGGCGCAACGCACGGGCCAACCGCGGCCGCGCGGTGCGCGATTATCGCAACGCCCTGAAGCTGGGCGGCAGCCGCCCGCTGCCGGAGTTGTTCGCGGCGGCCGGTGTGAAGTTCGATTTCACACTCGACACACTTGGCCCGCTCATGGAGATGGTACAGGCAGAATTCGAGGCCCTGGGCGAGTAATCGGAACCCCGGCCGCCAAGGCCGAGGGCCGCGGGCGCTGAAGCGCCACTCGCCCCTGGCGCTCAGGATGTGGTTGGGGTGGCATGGGCAAGCGGCCTTATCGCTTGCCCGTGCGCTCGAAGCAAGCCGAAACGAAGCGTCAGGTTGACTTATGCCCGATCTGCTCAAGCAACTCGATGACCGTGTTCTGGTCCTGACGCTCAATCGGCCGGACAAGCGCAACGCGCTGTCGTCGGCGCTCATCGTCGAATTGCATCGAACCATCCAGGCGGCGCTGTCGGATGCCAGCGTCGGCGCGATTGTGTTGACCGGCGCCCCGCCCGCCTTCTCGGCCGGACTCGACCTCAACGAAGTCGCCGCCAGCCGCTCGGACCCCGGGGCTGCGCAAGCCCGGGCCGACGCACTGTTCGACCTGCTCAACGGCATTCACCTGGCCACCAAGCCGACCGTCGCGGCCGTTAACGGCTCGTGCGTGGCCGGTGGGGCCGGCCTGATGTCGGCCTGCGACCTGGTGATCGCCGCCCGCTCGGCCAAGATCGGGTACCCGGAGATCAAGCGCGGCCTGGTGGCGGCCATCGTCATGAGCTTTCTGCTGCGCCAGGTGGGCGAGCGGCACGCCAAGTATTTGCTGCTGACCGGCGACGTGCTCGACGGCCAGGCTGCCAAGGAAGTCGGGCTGGTCAACGAAGTCGTCGACGACGACCGGGTCGTGGCCCGTGCCGTCGAGCTGGCCAGGCAGGTGGCCGCCTATCCGCCCAAGGCCTACGCCGACAGCAAGCACATGATGCGGGCCATCGCCGGCCTCGACCCAAGTGAAGGCATGGACAAGGCCCGCCACATGCACACCCAGATGCAACTCACCGGCCAGGCCGACGCTGCCATCAGCAGCTTCCTCAAGAAGTCGTAGCGAACACGCCAGGGCTGCTCGCCGGTCGCCCGAGTGCCGCAACCGCTGCGTCCACGACGTCACTGGGATGGATCGACCTCATGCAATCATGGTTGTATGGGCACTGTCGCAGGCGGCGCAGGTAGCACGGTGCGCAGGGCACGCCTGCTTGTATGACCCGCGCCGTGGCGCCGTACGGCCCCGTGCGCCGCGGATTGGTCGGCCCGATCAAACAAACCATCGGCCGGCCCAGGGCGGCGGCGATGTGCATCGGCGCCGAGTCGTGGCAGATGACGACACTCGCCTGCTCGATGATGGCCACCAACTCGCGCAGCCCCGTCTGCCCGGCCAGGTTGGGAGCCGTCGCTCCCATGCAAGCGGCCAGCCGTTGCACTTGCGCGCACGCGTCGGCCTCGTCGGGCGCACCCAACAAGATCGATGCCGTCCCGGTCTGCCTCGCCAGTGCAGCGATCACATGGGCGAATCGGTCGGGAAACCAGCGCTTCGTCTCCCACCGGGCGCCGGGCAGCACCGCCGCGAACGGCCCCGCCGGATCGACGCCGGCCTGGCGAAGCGCTTCGTTCGCCCGCTGGCGCTCGGAAGTTGAGATCGCCAGATCGAACGCGATCGGTACGTCGGCGAACCCCAGCATCTGCCCGACGGCGTAGTTGCGCTCGATGGCATGCGTGTCCATGCCGCCGACCTGCACGCGATGCGTGTAGAACGCGCCGGCCATTTCCCGTGCGTCGGACGGTCCGATGCGAACGGGCGCGCCGCTGGATCGCGAAAGGAAGCCGCTGCGAAACAGCCCCTGCAGATCAACGGTCAGGTCGAACCGCCGCGTGCGCAGGCTGCGCATCAGCCCGGCGAACTGCCGCGAGGCGCTGAGGCTCCGCCCGATGCGGGCGTACGTACGGCGGTCGAACTCGATCACCTCGCTGAGCTGCGGATGCGTGGCAATCAGCGGGGCGTAGGCCGTGTTCACCAGCCAACTGATGTGCGCGGCCGGGTAGCGCCGCCGCAGCCCATTGAGCACCGGCAAGGCGTGTACGATATCGCCCAGCGAGCTGGGCTTGATGAGCAGGATGCGCTCGAACTCGGTTCGGGCCAGCGGATGCATTGATGTTCGGGGGTCGGTCGGCATCGCTCAATAGGCCCGCCGTTCGACGACCGGTTCGGCAACCTGCTGCCAAGTTCCATCCTCGCGCAGCAGCTCGTGCGGCGCGAAGCGGGCCTTATAAGCCATCGCCCGCGAGCCGGCCACGTAGAAACCGAGGTAGTAGTAGGCCAAGCCCGCCTCGCGGCAATGATCGATCTCCCACAGCACGGAGTAAGTTCCCAGGCTGCGTCGCGCCTCGGCCGGGTCGAAGTACATGTACACCGAGCTCCAGCCGCCGGGCACGGGGTCGATCACGCTGACGCCGATCAGCCGGCCATCGAGCCGGTAACACACGTCGAGCGACTCGACGCACGGATTGTAGAGGAAATCGACAAACGACTCAGTCGTTCGCGGCATGGCATCGTCGTGCCGGCTGTTGAGATATCGAACGTACAGCTCCCACTTCTCTCCCGTCGCGCGGCATGGCTCGATCGACACACGCAGGTCGCGGTTGCGCCGCAGCACGCGTCGCTGCGAGCGCGACGCCGCAAACGTAGCCGTCGGAACGCGGAGCTGGCGGCACTCGCGGTAGCCACGGCAACTCGGCCGGTAGATGACGCGGCCGCTGCGGCGGAAGCCGCGGTCGAGCAACATGCGATACGTCGCGCCATTCAACGCCTCCGTAAGGAAGCCTTGACTGCGCGCCAGCCGGCCCGGCAGATAGGTGCAGTCCGCCTCGCCACTGAGCGCCAGCAGCGGCTCCAGCGTTTCCCACAGCGGCAAAGAGACCACCACCGACGTTGCGGCACGTTGTTTGGCTGCGGGCCTGGCCATTCGGCCGACAGCCTAAATCGAACCGGCTTGAAGTCAACGCATCGACCAGCGCACGGGCGATACGTGTTCGTCGTGGCGCCGCATCGCGATTCTCCGCTGGGCCCCGCCGGCGCCGGCCAATCGACGTCACAAGTCGCTCGCTGACCAACGCGGTTCCGCCGAGCGCAGTGTGCGTTGACATATGCTCATATCGGAATATTATGAGAAACGAATGCCACGCGCGGCCACGAGCAGCGATGTATTCAACGCGATCGCCGAGCCCCGGCGGCGGGAGATTGTCCGGCTGCTGGCGCACGGCAAGCCGCGGCCGGTTGGAGTGCTGGTGGCAGCACTTGGGCTGCCGCAGCCGGCGGTCTCGAAGCAGCTGGCCGTTTTGCGTCGGGTGGGCCTGGTGTCGGTATACAAGCGCGGCCAGCAGCGGCTGTACCGGCTCAACCCGGCGGAGCTGAAACCGGTGTACGACTGGGTCAAGCCGTTTGAACGATTCTGGAGCCAGCAGCTCCAGCGAATCAAGCGGCGGGCTGAGCAGATGAACGAACGACGGACTGGCGCGGGCCAGCCCCGAGCGCAAGACAAGGAGAATCGACCGTGTTGACTGACACCGAAGAAGCGATCGAAACGCTCAACATCCTTCGCGAAGTGGACATTGCCGCGCCGATCGAGCTGGCGTTCGAGGCCATGCTGGAGGAACTGGGGCCGGGCAGTCAACGGCCCGACGGCAAACCGTTTCCGATGAAGCTCGAGGCTTGGCCGGGCGGGCGCTGGTATCGCGACTTGGGCAACAACACCGGCCATCTGTGGGGCCACGTGCAGGTGATCAAGCGGCCCACGCTGCTGGAGATTTCCGGACCGCTCTTCATGTCGTATCCGGCCACCAACTTCGTGCAATACCGGCTCACCGCCGAGCACGACGGCACGCTCCTCACGCTCACGCACCGCGCGATGGGCTTGATCGCGCCCGAGCATCGCGAGGGAGTCGTCGAGGGCTGGGGCCACGGCCTGCAGAGAATTGGCGAGCTGGCGGAGCGTCATGCGAAGGCACAGGGCGGGCGGACCCACTGATCCGGCGCCACCTGCCGCGCGCCAAGGTCAGCGAGCTTCCTGCGCACGACGTCAGCCACTTCGCGTTTCGGATGTGTCGAGCTTGACAAGATACCGACTGGTTGGTATGTTTCTAGCATGACTCAGAAGCGGGCTGAGACGACGCGACGGAAGCTCCTGGCGGCAGCCACGCAGGCCGTGCGCCGGCACGGCTACGTCGCGACCAGCGTGGACGAGGTCTGTGCCGCCGCCAAGGTCAGCAAGGGGGCGTTTTTTCATCACTTTGAGACCAAAGAGGAGCTGGTGGCGGCATGCCTGGCGAACTGGGACGAACAGGGAGCGGCGATGGAGGCGACGGCTCAGTTTCAGACGATTGCGGACCCGCGTGAGCGCGTCCGAGCCTGTATGGATTTCTTCATCGAGTGGTTCGAGAACCCGCGGCTGCTTAAGTCATGCCTGGCGGGAACTACGGTGCAGGAAGTGGGCCGGGCGATTCCGGCCTTGCGGCGAGCGGCCCATCGCTGCTTTTCCAACGCACAGGGCCGGCTGCAAAAGCTGCTCGATGCCGCCTGCAAAGGTTCGCGCCGCCGACCCGATACATCGTCGCTGGCAGCACTGTGGATCGCCGCCGTGCAGGGGTCGCTGATCTTGTGCAAGGCGTCCGGCGACCCGACGGTCATCCGCGAGACGCTCGAACACACGAAGACGTACATCCTGAGCGTGCTTTCCAAGACTTGACGGATGTTCGCCGAGCGGGCGCTGCGAGGAGGCGTCCGACGTAGCGGAAGCGTAGAGGCGGATGCCGCAGGCTGCGATCGGATTCGTCAGCCTACGCGTGACATCCGCAGACTTTGATAGACATTGATAGAAGGAGCCCACGGTATGTCGATTGCACAGTCGTTTCTGGCTGAGTTCGAGCAGGAAGCCAAGACTACTCGGAAGTTTCTTGAACGCCTTCCGGAGGACAAGCTGACCGGGAAGCCGCACGAGAGGTCCATGTCGGCCGGACAGCTTGCGTTGCACATTGCGGCATCGCCGGGCCGCGTCGTGCAAATGGCGAGCGCGACGGCCGCCGAGGCGCCGAACTTCGACGGGGCCCATCCTCAACCGGCGAGCCGTGCGGAGATCCTCCAGACCCTGGACCCGTCGCTCGCCGCGGTTCGCGAAGTCCTCCCGACTCTGGACGATAATCGAATGCAGGCGACGTGGTCAGCGCAGAAAGACGGCCGCGTGGTGCTATCCATGCCGCGCACGGCATTCCTGCGCAGCATTTTGCTCAACCACGGGTACCACCATCGCGGCCAGTTCGGCGTCTACCTGCGGCTGCTGGGCGCAAAAGTGCCTGCCGCCTACGGACCCAGCGCCGACGAAATGCCGGATTTCATGGTCCGAGCGGCGAGCTAGCCCGAGCCCAGACGGCGAAGCGACGGCGCGACGTACACCGCTCAGCGGGGTTCGGCGCCGTGCGTCGAAGTGAGCACCGGCAGGCGTCGGTCCGGCGGCACGTCGAACGGCTCATCGAGCTCGGCCATGAGCCGCGCGATGACGGCATCGGCGACCAGCCGACCGGCGCGCGTCAGACAAAGCCGCTCGTCGCCAGACATGCACAGTCCAACGGCGGCCAGTGCCCGCGCCGCCGCTTCAAGCTGTTGCCAAAGACCGTGGCCGTGCCGCGCGACGAACCCTGCCGAATCCAGTCCCTCGTTGAGGCGGAGCTGCGTGATCAGCGTGTCACAAGCCGCAGCCGCCCCGCTCAACCGCTCCGACTCGATCACGGCCTGGCCATCCCGAGCGATCATGCGTTGATACGTCCCGATGTCGGCCACGTTCTTGTAGCGCACGCCCCCGAGCCAGCCTGCGGCCGAGGGTCCGACACCGATGTACTCCTCGTTTCGCCAGTAAATCAGATTATGCCGGCACTCCTGCCCGGGCCGGGCGAAGTTGCTGATCTCGTACTGTGCGTAGCCGGCCTCAGCCAGCCGGTCGATGGCCCATTCGTACATCTCGGCTTCCAGCGCGTCGTCGATGGGCCGGATTCGGCCGGCCTGATGCTGTCGCGTCAGCCGCGTGCCCGGCTCGTAAGTCAGGCCGTAACAGGCAATGTGGTCGACGTCGAGTGCGATGGCGCGCTCGAGCGAGGCTCGCCAGCGTTCGAGCGTTTGCCCGGGAATACCGAAGATCAGGTCGAGGTTGATTCGACGGAGGCCGTGCCGGCGGGCCAAGTCCACGGCGAGGCCGATGTCGTCCGGGGAGTGCAGCCGCTCCAAAACGGCCAAATCGTCGGCGTGGAACGATTGTGCGCCCATCGACAGTCGGTCGACGCCGGCGGCGGTAAGCAAGCCAAGCTTTTCGTCGTCGAGTGTGGCCGGGTTGGCCTCGACCGAGAACTCAGCGCACCGATCTTGACGGCAAATGCGGCCGAGGGGCGTCAAGAGTCGTGTGAGCTGGTCGGCAGCCAGGAGGGTCGGCGTGCCGCCGCCAACAAAGATGGTGTGTATAACAGATGTCCGCTGCGACGTTCGGCCGTCGAGCTCGCGCAACAGGCAGTCGAGCAGTTTATCTGACGGCCGATCGTGATGGACGGCGACCGAGTAGAAGTCGCAATAGCCGCACTTGGTCTGGCAGAAAGGGATATGGATGTACAGGCCGAGGCGGCTCATGGCCGACAAGTATAGTGGCCAGACACACTCGTGCGAATGGGCGCACTTCGCGTGATTGCACGGCCGTCGCGTGTCGAATAGAATTGGAGTGTCCGACCCCGCGCATGGCGGGTGAACCCCTGTCTTCGCCGCTTCCGACGCAAGTCGTTTCCAGGCACTTCGGGGCGGCGCTCATGGAAGGGTGTCGTCGCATGAACGCACAACTTGTGATGTTTCGTCCGAACGGCGAGCGGCAAGACGTGGCCCTGAAGCGTTCGAGGATGCTCATCGGCCGAGACGAAAGGTGCGACATTCGCATCGCGTTACCCGAGGTTTCCCGGCGGCACGCCGAAATCCGTTTAGCGGACGGCCGATTGACGTTGACCGACCTGGGCAGCGCCAACGGCACGTATGTCAACAACGTGCGTGCGGACCAGCACGCGCTGCGGGCGGGCGACTACATCATCATTGGCCCGCTGGTGTTCACGGTACAGATCGACGGCCAGCCGGCCAGCATCCGGCCCGTGAAGACGAAGTTGCGCCGCCGACTAGCGCTGGCGGCGCAACCCGTCGCACATGCTGGGCGAGGCGCGGTCGCGCTTGATGACGATGACGATCCGATCGCGGCGCTCGAGGCGCTGGCCGGCGACACCGCCCATGCCGACGTGGCCCACGAGGCCGTGCACGATCCGCCGGGCTGATCCCTACCGTGGGCCATGCGGATCGATCGGGCATGGTCGACGGCCGGCTGGCTCCAAACCGGTGCGTCCGAGTCGGTCTCACGCCTGCAGTTGCCCGCTCGCGGGTTCGCCGCTACTGTAATATGGGTAAACGCGAGGGCGGCATGCGCAGCACCACCGCAGCCAACGAGAGCGTCAATCAGCCGGCCGAGCCGGTCGTCAGCGCCGCACAATACGAGCGAACGCAGTCTGCCCGCAGGCGTGTGCTAGCCCTGGGTGCGTGGGTGGTGTTGCTGGGGTTCGGCTTGGCCGTGCTGATCGTGTGGCGGCGCGACGCAGTTCGAGTCGAGCACACCACGCAAATGGCCGAGGCGTACGCACGGGCGTTGTCCGAGTTCGTAAGTCCCGGCGCGCCGTGGCCGACGACGTTCCCGCCGCCTGGGTCCGTCGGCGGTGTACCCGGTGGGGCGTCGATGACCTACGTGGGCCCGCAGTCGAATGTCCGTACGGCAGACGGCAAGCAGGTGCTGGCGTACTCGAGCGTCCCGCTGACTTCGTTCACGCGGCCGAGCGGCCGGGCCGCCGTCGTTGTCGAGGGGAACAACCTGACGGTGGAATGGCTGACCGAGCGACTGCTTGCGCGTCAGCACGCTCCGGCGTCCGGAGTTCCGCGTTGAGCGCCGCTTGGCGCGGGCAAATTCCAGTCGCCTGATTCGTGCGACCCAGGCAAGCCGATCGTCAGAACTTGAGCGGCGTACCGCCCCAGTCGAAGTGTGAGCTGAGCCCGCCGCGCAGCTCCTTCTTCCGCTTCTTGGCGGGTTTGGCTGGGCCGGCGGCGGACTCGACCGGCTCGGGGCGCGCCGCGGCCGACTTGATCGACAACGACACGCGCCGCGCTTTGCCATCGATCCCAAGGACTTTGACCTGCACCTGCTGGCCGGGTTGAACGATATCGGACACTTTCTTGACGCGCTGGTCGCTCAGTTCCGAAATGTGGACGAGCCCTTCGACACCGGGCGCGATCTCGACGAACGCGCCGAACTCGGCCAGCTTCGACACGTTGCCGTTGATGACAGAGTTGACGGGGAAACTCTCAAACACGCCGGCCCACGGATCCTCGGCCACCTGCTTCATGCTTAGGGCGATGCGGCGCTTCTCGGGTTCGACGCGGATCACGACGGCGTCGACGACCTGACCTTCGCTCACGACGTCGGCAACCGACTTGACGCGCTGCGTCCAACTCATTTCGCTGATCGGGATCAGGCCATCAACCCCCTCCTCCAGCTCGGCGAAGGCCCCGAAATCGGCCGTGCGGACCACGCGGGCGCGCAGGCGCGTGCCGATCGGATAGCGCTCTTCGACGCCGATCCACGGATCGGGTTTGACCTGCTTGAGTCCGAGCGAGATGCGTTTCTTCTCGGAGCTGATCTTGAGGATCTTGACCTCGACGGTCTGGCCGACCGAGACCACGTCGCTGACCTTCTTGACCTGCGCGTAACTGAGGTCGCTGATGTGAATCAGGCCCTCAACGCCGCCCAGGTCGACGAACGCGCCGAAGTCGGTGAGGTTTCGAACGGTCCCGCTGCGGAATTGACCCTCGGCCAGCTCGCCGATCAGGCGCAGGCGATGCTCCTCGCGTTCCTTCTCGACGACGCGGCGGCGGCTGAGGACGATACTCTTGTGGCGGCGGTCGAGCTCGGCCACTTCGCAGCGGACGGTCTCTCCAATGAAGATCGAGATGTCCTTGATGTGGGCCACGTCGACCTGTGAAGCCGGAAGGAAGGCGCGCACGCCCTTGAGGTCGACTTCGAGTCCGCCCTTGTTCATGCCGGTGACGCGGCCCTCGACGATCACGCCGACGCTGAGGTTGTCCCAGTGGGCGGGCCGCACGGCGCCCGGCAGGTGTACGAGCAGCAACCCGCTGGCGCGGTCCAGCCGGTCGATCACGACGTCAATCATCGCGCCGACGGCCGGTTGATGCTCAGCCCCGCCGAACTCGCCCAGCTTCACGGCGGCCTGGTTCTTGCCGCCCAGCTCGATGAACACGTCGTCGCCGTGTACCGCAACCACGCGGCCGCGCCGCACGCCGTCGCGCAGTGCGTCGGCGCTGGGGGCGGGGGTGAGCGGCGCCTCTCGCCCGGCGAGCTCGGCCAAATCCTCGCTCGACATCTCAGCCATGGCCGATGCGATCTCCGCCTCGAGCGCGGAATCGAGCCGCGAGTCACCGGCCACTGAGGAGGGCGGACTGACCGTTTCGGGTGCGGCCGTGCCGGCATCGTGCGTCGTCGGGGCGGGTTCCGCGGGTGATTCGCTCATGTCGTCATCAATCGTATTCGTGCCGAGCTGATCGTGCGGCAGAGCGGCACTCTCTGCACGAACGTTGGGCGTCGCGTGCCACGCATCGATTCGGTCTATGCAGACATAAGTCTAAGCTGAGGCTGTGCTGGTTCGATTGGATCGTTCCGAAAGGTCTGGCGGTCTTGCAGGTTCACGCTACGGGTCGGGCGCGATCGACGCTCCCCAATTCCCATGCTTGTACAAACCGCGCCATGCGGTGTCAAGCGGCGCCGTATGGGGCACCTAGCCGAAAAAGACCTCCGGTGCCAGGCCGTAGCCCGATTGTCGGAAGCGAACCAGCCGCTCGCTCAGGTCGGCGGCCGTTGCGAGCCGGAGATCGGGGTCGGCCAGGTGCGAAGCCAGATTGTCAGGGTTGCTGCAGAACTCGACGAGCGCGTCGACGCTCCGCAACTCCTGGTCGCCGAGCAGCGCCCGCAGCACGGCGTCGGTTTCGTGGGCGCGCACGTCCTCCGCATCGGTGGTCGGAAAGCGCCGGACGTGAGCCAGGATGTCGCGCCGGGCGACGATCACGTCATCCCTCCAACGAGATCGGTTTTCCCCTCGGCGGTTGACGTCCAGCATACCCACGGCCGCCGGGCGAGTCAAAGGAAATGTGCGAATCGTGCAAATTGGCTCGGCGCGGCCGAGCGGTTCGCCGCCTGCCCGGCGGACGTCGAGCGCGCCGCCCAGTCGGACTCAACCCGCGGGCGAGCGTTGCGGGTCGGGAAAGTCGCGGTACAGCGCGCTGCGGAAGTCGGTCACCACGGAGTAGACGCGCGCGTGCAGCGCTTCGAGCTCGCCCGCCCGCGCGGCGACGCTCGCGAGTGCCTCGTCAAGCTGAGCCAGCGATTCGGTGCGGATGGAGATGTGGAACTCGCCCAATTCGGCAGGGCCGAAACCGAGCTTGCGGCGGGTCAGGCTGAAACCGGCGATGCGTCCGGCGCGCTGCAGGTGGCCCAGATAGGCATGGACGTGGCCGGCGAACTCGACGTCCTTGTGCGTGTCCTTCAGATTGACCCAAATCTCGTAGTGATCCATCGTTCCCTTCACCGTATCCTATCCTGCGGCAAGCTGCGACGTGCAGTGTCCGCAACGGGATGCCTTGATCGGGATCGACGTGCAGCAGTAGGGGCAATCCTTGGTCGTCGGGGCGGCAGCCGGGTCGGGCCGCGATGTCAGCTTTTGAAGCTTGTTCATGCCCTTGATGAGCAGGAACACGCAGAACGCGATGATCAGAAAGTCGATGACCGTCTGCAAGAACGCGCCGTAGGCGATGACGGCCACGCCCTCCGCTTTGGCCTGCGCCAGCGACGTGACCGAGTCGGCCTTGCTCCGGTCCAGGGTGATGAACAGGTCAGCGAAGTTGACGTTGCCGAGCAACCTGCCGATCGGCGGCATCAGCACGTCGCTGACGGTCGACGACACGATCTTGCCGAACGCACCGCCAATAATGATGCCCACGGCCAGGTCGACGACGTTGCCGCGCATCGCAAACTCTTTGAACTCTTTGAGCATACCCATCGGGTGGACTCCTTTTTCGAACGCACGTGCCTGTCGACGCGTCACGCGAGCCAGCCGCCGGCGCTGCACCGGACACTCGCGGAGCGCTGGAACGTACGCGGAATTGTAACCCAGCGGACACCGGCGGGAAGCTGGCGAGCGGGCGGGCGTGCATGGCCGCTCTTGCGGTGCAGGGAGACATGAGCTGGAATGGGCACGCAGCCTCATCGTTTGCCCATGCTGCCGCGCGGGACGCTTGCCCATGCCACTCTGCCGAATGCGGAGGCCGACCGAGTCGGCGCTAGGCGCTGGAGACCTAATGGACGCGAGGACGCGCCTGTTCTGCATCGAGACTGGACTCCCGGGCCGATTCGCCATCGCAGCGCGGCCGCGGCCGGGCGAATGGATGGATGACGACGTTCACGGATGGCGTGCGTCCGGATTAGACTGGGTAGTCTCGCTGCTGGAGGACGCGGAAGTTGCCGAGCTGTCGTTGCACGCAGAAGGCGATTCGCTGCGCGCTGCGGGTCTTGAGTTTGCACGCTTTCCGATCGCGGATCGTGGCGTTCCGTCATCTCGCGCCGACTTCGACGTGCTCCTGTCACGCATCGAATCGGCGCTTCGTAGCGGGCGGAACGTGGCCGTTCACTGCCGAATGGGGCTCGGGCGGTCGGCCCTGCTGGCGGCGGGTCTGCTGGTGCGCCTCGGTCACCAGCCCCGCGCCGCGTGGGTCATCGTCGCCAAGGCCCGCGGGCAATCCGTGCCGGACACCGATGCACAGCGCGCGTGGGTTGTGGGCAGCGGATGACGGGGGCTGGTGACCTCGAACGCCAGCGCACGCTAGTTGTCGACCAGCCGGGCGGGATTGAATCGGGCTCGCTGTCGTGGTATCTATGATCCAAACGAGTCAGTTACGCGGTCCACTTTCAGAAAGGGGCAGACAAAATGGCAGCCAGCAAACATCGGATTCCCGAGGGGCATCACACGATCACGCCGCACCTGGTCATTAAGGGGGCGGCCAAGGCGATGGACTTCTACAAGAAGGCATTCGGGGCTGAGGAGCGTTTCCGGATGCCCGGTCCCGATGGCAACATCATGCACGCCGAGATGCAGATCGGCAGCTCGATCTTCTACCTGGCCGACGAGTTTCCGGACATGGGGTGCCTCGGGCCGCAGGGCGGCGCCTCGCCGGTCACGATCCACCTCTACGTCGAAGACGCCGACGCGGCGTACAAGCGGGGGGTGGACGCCGGCGCCAAGAGCACCATGCCGCTGCAAAACATGTTCTGGGGCGACCGCTACGGCAAGCTGGTCGACCCGTTCGGGCACCACTGGTCGATCGCCACCCACTTGGAAGATTTGACGCCCGATGAGATCGGCCAACGGGCGGCCGCGGCATTCGGCGGCAAGGGCTGCGGGGCGTAGGCGGCCGAAGGGTTTCGACATCGCGAGGTACGAAGGGAGGAGCTTGACAGGCTCCTCCCTTTTTTTCTGATCGCGTCCGTGCGGAAATTTCAGCGCTACGGTTTGCGCATTGATACGGCCGGCCAGTAGAGACCGAGCCGTTCGCGCCGCCACCAACTGCCCGTGGTGCTGCGCGCGGCCGCGTCTGTAAACGCGTAGTGGTAGAGCACGGCGCGAACGTAGCGCGGCGGTCGATCGGGAAATGGATTCTCGCCGAGCAAGCCGAGCACCTCGGGCGTGCCGCGTAGCAGATGGCCCAGAAGGCTGCCAAACCAGGCGCGTTCGCGCTGGCCGCCGAGCGCGGCAAACCACATCTGCCAGTCCAGACGCGGCATGTGCGGCGCGACGAACCGGGGCGCACGACGCAAGTCACCCGGCTTCCAGCGAAACGCATATTCTCGCCAGCTCACGCCGTCGTCACTGCCTTCAATGACAATTTCGGGCCGGGTGGTCGTCATGACGCGGAACAGGCCGTAGGCGTTGATCGTGCGGAACGGCGCGGTCGCGTCGAGGACCGTCGCGATTGCGCCGCTGAAGCGGACAGTCGGGAATGACTCGTTGATCCCGCGCAGCGTGCTGATGGCCACGACCAGCAGTGCGAACACGCCTGCGACGAGCCGTCGCCACGCCGGCGCGTGTCGTCGCGCGTGCGGCACGTCGCGCCAGCGGCGCGGGACGAATCGGCGGATGAACGCATCGTCGAGGAGCAGTAGGCACAGCACGGCCGCCAGCAGGTTGAAGAATGCGTAGTTCCCCGTCGCGGCGATGGCGCCTTGCAACAGAAGCAGCCCGCCGGCCGCCAGCAGACGCAGCCGGCGCGGCGCGAACATCAGGAATGGCAGGCCCAGCTCGATGACGAACATGAGACCGCAGGAGAACTTGCCGAACCAGGCGGGGACGTTGTGTGCGTACCAGCTCGTCCAGATCGGCAGCGGCTGCGTCTCGTAGTGATGCTGCAGGGCGCTCAGGCCGTGCCAGGTCGGATCGTGGAACGTGAGCTTGGTCAGGCCCGACAGGAACATCAGGCGGAACAGCAGCCAACGAAGCAGGAAGAGCGCCACGGCCGAGGGTGTTCGCGCGAGCGTGGGTCGATGCAGCAACGTCGCCGGTGCCAGGAAGATCGCCAGGAAGCCCGTCTCCAGCAGCAAGGCATCCCACTGAAACGACAGAAAGTTCTGACCAATGTTCACCAGCGACAGGTACAGCGCCCACAGCACAGCCCGCACGAGCTTCGGCGTGATGCCGGCCACGAGCAGGAGCGACAGAACGACGCCCGTAACGCACAGGCGGCGCAGCACGGCGTCGCTGGCGCCGAACCAGCACAGCGTCGGCACGCGCCAGTAGGCTTGCGTTCCGATCTGCCGCTCGACGGCGTCGAGCCACGGCGCGGCCGGCGTGATGCCATTCGCACCGACCAAGCCGATGATCTGGGTGGCGAGTGAGGCGAACGCGATCAGGTAGACAAGACCCAGGACCCGGACGAACAGCCAGGTCGCCAGCCGCCAGGTCGGGCGCTCGACGTGGCGGCCCCAGAGCAACCGCGTGAGCGTCGAGAATCCCTGGCGATGTCGAGCCACGAAGCGATAGGCGAGTTCGCTGGCCGGCGCGATCAGCGGCACGTGCCGGTAGGCCCACAGCGATGCCGCATGACCACCGTGTGCGAGCGCCCGAAAAACCGCGTCGGCGCCGTTCGCGACCGACCCGTCCGGCTCGACCCACTGCACCGAGCGCTTGAACGCGTCCGCGGGTATCTGCGGAAACTGATCGGCGACCTCCTGAGCCGGAGCATACTCGACGCGGTCGCCGGTCATGTCCTGCCAGCGGCGCACCCACGCGCGGCAAAAACCACAGTCGCCGTCGAAGATGAGCACGGGCCGCTCGCGCATCGGTGTGAGTGTACCGCGCGCGTCGCCGAACCCCAGACGCGTATCTGCCCGGCGCGATCAGGATTGCGGCAACGAGTCGCGCCTGGGCCGACGCCAGCCGCCCGTTAGCCGCCGGCCAGCTTGAGTTTCGCACGGGCCCGCGCCAGGTCCTGCTCGCGCTTGAGCTGTCCCTCGGGATCGGTCGGATGCGTGGCCGTGGCGGCCTGCAGCGAGGCGGTGGCGGCGGCCGTATCGACTTGTTCCGGTGCCAGCGCCTGGGCCGTGAGCACGGTGACCTCGTCGTTCAGTACTTGTGCGAAACCGCCGTCGACGAAGAGCCGGTTCTGCGCCGAGGGCGTATCGACCTTGAGGATGCCGATGCCGAGCTTGCAAACGAGCGGCGCACGGCCCTTCAAGATGCCGATTTCGCCGTCGTGCGCAGGAAGGACGACGAACGTCGCGTCGGTGTCGAGCACCTCGCGGTCGGGAGTGATGACGGTGCAGTGGAAGGTTCCAGGCATGGTTCAGTCCTGAGTCCTGAGTCCTGAGTCCTGAGTCCTGAGTCCTGAGTCCTGAGTCCTGAGTCCTGAGTCCTGAGTCCTGAGTCCTGAGTCCTGAGCCGGCTGAGTGATTCGACACTCAGGACTCAGGACTCAGCACTCAGGACTGGCCTATTTCATTTTCTCGGCCTTGGCCGCCGCTTCCTCGATCGCGCCGACGTACATGAACGAGCCTTCCGGCAGGTGGTCCCACTTGCCGTCGCACAGCTCTTCGAAGCTGCGGATGGTGTCCGTCAGCTTGGTGTAGTTGCCCGGGAAGCCGGTGAACTGCTCGGCCAGGTAGAACGGCTGCGAGAAGAACCGCTCGATCTTGCGGGCACGGGCCACGATCAGCTTGTCTTCTTCCGACAGCTCGTCGACGCCCAGAATGGCGATGATGTCCTGCAGGTCGCGGTAACGCTGCAGAATCGTCTGCACCTTGCGGACGACGGCGTAGTGCTTTTCGCCGACGTATTGCGGGTCGAGGATGCGCGAGCTGGAGGCCAGCGGGTCGATGGCCGGGTAAATGCCCTTCTCGCTGATCTTGCGATCGAGCACGATAAAGGCGTCCAGGTGCGTAAACGTGGTAGCCGGAGCCGGGTCGGTCAAGTCGTCGGCCGGCACGTAGATGGCCTGCACGCTGGTGACGGCGCCGGTCTTGGTCGACGTGATGCGCTCCTGAAGCTCGCCCATTTCGGTCGAGAGCGTCGGCTGGTAACCGACGGCTGAGGGCATGCGGCCGAGCAGAGCCGACACTTCCGAGCCGGCCTGCGAGAAGCGGAAGATGTTGTCGACGAACAAGAGCGTGTCGGCCCCGCTCTCATCGCGGAAGTATTCGGCCATCGTCAGTGCGGACAAGGCGGCTCGGAGTCGCGCGCCGGGCGGCTCGTTCATCTGGCCGAACACCATGGCCGTGTGCTCGATGACCTTCTTAGTCTGGCCCTTTTCATCCTTGAACTCGGCTTCCTGCATTTCCAGCCACAAGTCGTTGCCTTCGCGGGTGCGCTCGCCCACGCCGGCGAACACGGAGAAGCCCGAGTGCTCGCGGGCGATGCGGGCGATCATCTCCTGGATAATGACGGTCTTGCCGAGTCCGGCCCCCCCGAACAGGCCGATCTTTCCGCCGCGCACGAACGGCGCCAGCAGGTCGATGACCTTGATGCCGGTCTCGAGCATCTCGGTCTTGGGCGTCAGGTCGGCGAACTCGGGCGGCTCGTGATGGATCGGCTTGCGGACCTTGACATCCACCGGTCCGCGGCCGTCGATCGGCTCCCCCACCAAGTTGAACACGCGGCCCAGCGTCGGCGCTCCGACCGGCACGCTCACCGGTCCGCCGGTATCGAGGATGTCGGCCCCACGCTGCAACCCGTCGGTCGAGCCGAGCGCCACCGCCCGCACCCGCCCGCCGCCCAGATGCTGCGCAACTTCGCACCAGAGAGTCTCGCGTTCGGTGTGGCCGAGCACGGTGCGCTCGACATTGACCCTCAGCGCGTTGTAGAGTTTCGGCAGCCGCTCTTCGGTGAATTCCGCATCAAGCGTGGAGCCGATGACTTGCGTGACCTTGCCGGTATTCTTGTCATTTTCAGCCATGTGAGACCTCCGGGCGGGCTACTTCAGTGCTTCGACGCCGCCAAGGATATCCAGAAGTTCCATCGTAATCTGCGACTGTCGCGCACGGTTGTACTGCCGGCTGAGTTGTTTGATCATGTCGCCCGCAGCGTCGGTCGCCGACTTCATGGCCGTCATGCGGGCCACCTGTTCGCTGACCGTGGCATCACAGAAGCACTGGAACAGGCGTACCTTGACGGTCAGCGGCAGCAGCTCGTCGAGCAGCGTCTTGGGATCGGGCGAGAAGTCGTATTGCACCTCGGCCTGCGGGCCGGCTGGGGCTGCTGACTCTCCGGCCTCCGACGGCTTGGCTTCTTCGCGGATCGGCAACAATTCGATCACGGTCGGCGCCTGCCGCGCGGCGCTGATGAAGCGCATGTACGTGACATAGATCGAGTCGTACGTCTGGTTGGCGTAGGCTTCGATGAACCCGTTGGCGATCGGCTCGACCTCGGCGAACTGAGGCGTGTCCGACATCTTCGGATACGCGTGCGTCAGCGGACGGTTCAGGAACTTGAAGTAGGCGATGCCCTTTTTTCCAACCACGCTGAGATCGGTGGTCACGCCCGCCGCAGACGTGCGCTCCATGTGGGCCATGGCCGTCCGCAGGATCGAGGCGTTGTATCCACCGCACAGCCCGCGGTTGGAGGTAATCACCAGCATGGCCGTGCAATTGGCGCCGCTGTTGACCTTCAGCAGCTTGTTATCGATTGTCACGCCTGCGGCCGAGAGCTGCGCCACCAGCTCAGTGATCTTGCGCGTATACGGCTGCGTCGCCACGGCCCGCTGCAGCGCCTTCTGAAAGCGCGCCGTGGCGATGAGCTGCATCGTGTGCGTGATCTTCTTGATGTTGCGGACGCTCTTGCGCCGCTTGACGATCGCTCGGGCTTTGGCCACGTTAACTTTCCCTTCGCTTGGAGTCTATCAAACTGCGAAAGCGCGGGGCCATTTCGTTGAACAGGCCGAGTACAGGAGCGAGGTAGCCATAGACTTCAATCGGCGTGACCTGCTCGTAGTCGTGCGTAAGCCGATGCGGAAGGCCAGCCATCGCGACCAACCGGCGTGCTGCGCCCGCGTCGATCAATTCCTTACTTGCCGCGAACTCGACGACGGCTCGGCAATCCGGAGTACTCAGAGAGAAACCAACAGTCGTGAGTGCGAGTTTGCACGAGTCGATTAGGCTCATAAGGCACATATAGATGGAGCGCTCCGCCGCCGGTAGGCAAGATGGATTGTCTGAGAAGGTGCCCTTGTCACGCAGGATCATGTCGATGAGCTCAGCCGCGGCGGCCCCATGATCGAGCTTCGTTTGCATCGCGGTGTCCGGATTCATCGCCACGTGTCCTCGCGACGCTCTGTCGTCAACAGCGTACGCAGCCATCCTCGGCCGGACCGCTGGCCATTGGGAAACGCAGGCGAGCTGAGGTCGTGGCCCTGAAAGGGCCAGCTTTGACAGCCCAGGCCAACGGCCTGGGTTTGCCGAGCGAGTGATAGCACAGCCCTGAAAGGGCGCGCTATTCGCGGTTGGCCGCCTAGCGCCGCCCTTTCAGGGCTGGCGGATCGCGCGTGGCCAGAGACCCAGGCCGTTCGCCTGGGCTGGCATAGCGCGCCCCCTACAGGGGCGAGTGCGGCCGGCTTGAACTCAATCATACGAACGCTCGATTGCTCTCGGCTGAACAGTGCTACCTGACTCACCGAATAACTTCTGCCCGGCGCAGGCTCGAATCTCAGCTACTTCATACTAGCCACGAACCCCGGCTTGAACTTGCCGATCAGGTCCTTGAGCTTCTCGGTCAATTCCTTGCTCAGCTCGCGCTTGGCCTCCAGCTCGGCCACGACTTCCGGATACTCGTCGTGGAAGTACTTGAGCAGGGCCTTCTCAAACGAACGCACCTGGTTGAGCGGCAGGTCGTCTAGGAAGCCGTTGCTGCCGGCGAAGATCGACAGCACCTGGTCGTTGATGTTGTACGGCTCGTATTGCGGCTGCTTGAGCAGTTCGACCATGCGGCGGCCGCGGTCGAGCTGGCGCTGCGTGGCGGCGTCGAGCTCGGTGCCGAGCTGGGCGAAGGCTTCCAGGTCGCGGAAGGCGGCCAGGTCGAGCCGCAGCGAGCCGGCGATCTGTTTCATGGCCTTGCGCTGGGCGTTGCCGCCGACGCGCGAGACGCTGATGCCGACGTTGATGGCCGGCCGCACGCCGGCGAAGAACAATTCCGGCTCCAGATAGATCTGGCCGTCGGTGATCGAGATCACGTTGGTCGGAATGTAGGCGGAAACTTCGCCTTCGAGCGTTTCGATGATCGGCAGCGCGGTGAGCGAGCCGCCGCTGGTCGGATCGACGCGAACCTCGTGATCGGCCTCGCCCAGCTTCTTGACTGCGTCCTTGGCTTCATGGATGCCAGGCACGCCAATGTAGCTCTTCTTGTCGACGCCCTCGCGCACGTTGGCAGGCGCACCCTTCTTCACGACGAAGCGGCGCTCGGCCACTTTGCAGGAGCGCTCCAGCAAACGTGAATGGAGGTAGAACACGTCGCCGGGATACGCCTCGCGGCCCGGCGGACGGCGAAGCAGCAACGAAAGCTGGCGATACGCCGCGGCCTGCTTGGAAAGGTCGTCATACACGCACAGGGTCGCCCGACCGTGGCCATACATGAAGTACTCGGCCATGGCAGCGCCGGAATAGGGGGCAATGTACTGCAGCGGGGCCGGGTCAGAGCTGCCGGCCGTGACGACGATCGTGTAGTCCATCGCGCCTTGCTCGCGCAGCACCTGCACCACCGAGGCGACCGTCGACTCCTTCTGGCCGATGGCGACGTATACGCAGATCACGTCACCGCCCTTCTGATTGATGATCGTGTCGATGGCGACCGCCGTCTTGCCTGTCTTTCGGTCACCAATGATCAGCTCGCGCTGGCCGCGGCCGATCGGGATCATGGCATCAATGGCCTTAATGCCGGTCTGCAGCGGCTCCTTGACCGGCTGTCGGCCGGCAATGCCGGGCGAGGCGGTTTCGAGCGGACGGCGGTGCGGCGTCTCGACCACACCGCGGCCGTCGAGCGGACGGCCCAGCGGATCGACCACGCGGCCGAGCATCGCCTCGCCGACCGGCACCGACAGAAGCTGGCCGGTACGCTTGACCTCGTCGCCTTCCTTGATGCCCAGGTAGTCGCCCAGAATGACGACGCCGACGGCGGTCTCTTCCAGGTTGAACACCTGGCCGAACGAACCGTTCTCGAACTCGAGCATCTCGCCGGCCATGGCGTTGCCCAGGCCGTAGACGCGGGCGATGCCGTCGCCCACCTCCAGCACCGTACCGACCTCCGAGATGTTCATCTCGGCCCGGTAGTGCTGGATCTCCTGCTGAATGACGGACGAAATCTCATCGACTCGGAATTTCATGTTCGCCTCATCAGAACCCCCATGCCAATCGGGGGCGATCTTCGGCCGCAGTCACGCCCGCCCTTGGCAGGGCGGGTTCTGACGCCGCGACCGAATCAGAACCCCGGCCGCCAAGGCCGCGGGTCTGGGACTGCGGTGGGGCAGCGCTCTTCGACGACGCCTGCCCCTCGACACTCGAGGCCCACCCCTTGGCGGGGTGGGTTCTGATCACACCGCCACGCCTTCGAAATACTGCTTGCCCGAATGAATCTCGCGCGAGGCCCGCTCCAGCAGCGAGCCGCGCATCGTGGCCAGCTTGTGAGCCACGCTGCCATCAATCTTCTCGTCGCCGACCCGGACGACCAGGCCACCGATCAGGTTCGGCTCGACTCGCTCAATCAACTCCGGCTTCTTGCCGGTATGCCTTCGCAGCACGTCAAGCAGCTTGGTGCGCAGCTCTTCGCTCAGCGGCGCGGCTGTGGTCACGTGCACATCAACTTCGCCGCGAACCGCCTCGACCAATAGCCGAAAGCGTTCATGCAGCGTCGGCACGATGCCGCTGCGGCCCTTGGCGTTCATAACCTGCAGCGTATCGAGCAGCACGTCGATGACCCGGCCGCGGAACAGCTTCTCCAGCGTCTTCTTGCGGGCTTCGGAGTCGACCGCTGGACTCTCCAGGAAGTTCCGGAACGCCTGGTCCTTGGCGATGTACGCGGCCAATTCGGCCAGCTCATCCCGAACCGCAGCTGACGTACCCGCCGCCTCGGTCAGGTTGAGCAGCGCCGACGCGTACACGTCAGCGACTGCAATCACTGTGTCGTCTACGGTTGGCATCCAGATAGTTCTGAGTCCTGAGTCCTGAGTCCTGAGTTCCACGCAGCGGCTCCCCGCTCAGGACTCAGGACTCAGCACTCAGGACTTGCCGTTTCCTCGGGCCGCCAGCTCATCAATCGACTCGCGGATCAGGCGCTCGTGCTCGCCGGGCGAGAGCTCCTTGCGAATGATGCGTCCCGCCACTTCGGTCGCCAGGCTCGCGGTCCGGCTATACAAATCCTTGACGGCCGTATCGCGGGCCACGCCGATCTCGCGCTTGGCCCGGTCGATCAGGACTTCGGCTTCGCGTCGGGCCTCGGCCTGGATCTTCGCCTTGACGACTTCTGCATCGCGGCGGCCCTCCTCAACGATGGCCGTGGCCTCGTTGCGGGCTGCCTGAATCTGCTCGGAGTACTGCTTGAGCAGCTTCTGCGATTCCTCTCGCTCCTGTCTGGCGTGCGCCAGCGAATCGGCGATGAACTTCTCGCGCTGCACCAGCACCTGCTGGATCGGACCCCACGCGAACTTGCGCAGGATCAGCAGCAGCAGCACGAAGACGACGATGGTCCAGATCGCAGTCATGGCATCCACAGTCAGCAACTCGTACTGCGGCGCCGCATCAGGTCCCTCGGCGGCCAGCAGCGGCATCGCGCACAACAGGTGACCTGCGATGGCTGCAACGGCAATGATCCGGCGCTGCATCTTTCGGTTCCTCATTCCAACGGCGACGCCTTCACGCGAAGGCTACCACCCAAAACCGTGCCTGATCCGTAGCCGGGTGTGGCATGGCCAAGCGAAGCGCGGCCATGACGTGCGTCGCTACCTCGTCATGCCGGCGCTGCGCTTAGGCATGCCACACCTGACGAGAGTTCGCACACGTTCATCTAGTGCGCAGGCGTCCCGCCGGTGGCCGTCACGACCTTCGTCAGGAAATTGCCGATGCCGGTACAGGTGACGATGGCGAAGAACGTGAAGCCTTCGATCAGGGCCGCCGCCAGCAGCATGGCCACGAAGATGCGGCCGCCGGCCTCGGGCTGGCGGGCCATGCCCTCGACCGAGTTGCCGGCCAGATGGCCGATGCCCTTGGCAGCCCCGATGACCGTCAGGCCCACGCCCAAACCCGCGCCCAGCGCGGCCAAGCCCTTGTCGCCGATAAGCTGCGTGGCTTGCGCTAACATGTCTTCCATAGATGATGCTCCTTGCTCAGGACGATGAATCTTGTTCCGGCCTTAAGTAGGGAATGGCCAGGGCGCCGGATGCCCCAACCGCAATCTGTGGCAGGCGCTGCTTGCAACCGCGTAGTCGTCCTAGCGCCATGATTTCGTCGATCGTTCGTCATCAGTGTTCCGGGTGTATCGCCGCGCCGATGAACATCGTGGTCAGGAACATGAAGATATACGACTGCAGGAACGCCACGAACAATTCGAGCCCGCTGAGCAGCACGCAGCCGATGACGATCGGCAGCGACGCACCCAGATAGCTGGCCGTGAAGCCTGCCGCAGCCGGGATCAGCAGCAGCAGCGAAGCGAGCACGATGTGGCCCGCAATCATGTTGGCGAACAAACGCATGCACAGTGCGAACGGTTTGACCAGCGCACCGATGGCTTCGAGCACAAACAGGAAGCCCCACATGGCCGCATCGGCCAGGTTCAGCGGGTGCGCCCCGCGGGCGTTGGCGCCGTAGGCGATGCCGAGCACGATGCCGGCCGGTCCGAAGATGCGGGCCGCCGTTTCGCCGAACAGACATCCGAACCCGTAGACCGTGCCGGCCACGATGGCGGCGTAGACCGGAAGCAGTACCAGCCGCAGCCCTTTCGACATGGCGCCGTCCCGCGCGAACACGTGCGGGGCGAAATTCCAAAGGTAGATGCCGATGGCTGAGATGGCGGCCAGCGGCGCCGCCATGCCTGGCACGGCGTGTCCATGCTCATGATGGCCGTGGCCGTGAGCGTCGTGCTCGGCAGGGTCGTCGTGGCCATGATGCTGGCCATACGTGCCGGCCACCAGTCCCGAGTACACCTCGCGGATACCCGAGAAATGGATGAGCAGGAACGCGCAAAGCGCCAGGCCACCGGTAACATTGACGTTGCCTGTCGCCGTTCCGGCCACGTGCTTGAGGCCGAACAGGTTCGCAATCGCCTCCAGCGGCACCAAGCCGAGCAGGTTATTGATCAGGATGAAGAAGAACACGGTCCACAGGAACGGCATGAACCGGTCGGTATTGGGGCCAAGCACGGGACGAACCACGCCGTTGCGCAGCGCGTCCATCAGCCCCTCGACCAGGCTGGCGAAGCCCTTGGGCACGGTGCGGGCCACGTCTCCGCCGGCCATGGCGAGTTGGTAGCGCCGCGCGATCATCGGGAAGACCAGCAGCATGATCGCGGCCGCGATCAGAGTCATCAGCAGGTGGTTGGTGAACCAGAACGAGCCGGCCTGATCGCCGAACAGCGGAAGCCGCACGTTGCCCGACCAGAGCTGAAACAGCCCGTGCGGAAGAACGTGATCTTCGGGATCGTGACCGGCAGGGGACCCCACCGCCAAAAGGCCGGCGGTGGGGACCCCGGCAGCGGCAGCCAGGATCAGCGTGTGTTCGTGCACTCGTCGATCGTCCGTCGGTTAACGTGCGAGTCTCTTAAGCCAATAACGGTTGCCGAGCCGGATGCAAATAGCCGTCTCGATGGCCAGGAGCGGCAGGTAGCAAGCCACCATCGCGTTCATGAACACCGCTCGCGGTGGCGAGAACCATGAGAAATACGCCGCGCCGGCCGACAGCGTGACGAGCATTCGAATCACGACCGTCGCCAACCCGGCCTGGATCAGCAGGTCGGTTTTCCGCGCTGCGATCACCACCATCGGCAGAAGCGCGAGCAGCGCCGCTCCAAGACAAATGGCGGCGGCGGCACAGATGGCGCGGGCCGACTCCGCATCCCAGTATTGCGGTGCCAGGCGCGCCAGTGCGAGCAGAGCGGCGAAACCCAGCAGGTTGAACCAGATCAGCGTCCGCATGTCGCCAGTCCGAAGGTGGCACGGGCTTGCGTGGCACGCGCTACCAGCCCCGTGGCACGGGCTTCCAGCCCCGTGGCACGGGCTTCCAGCCCGTGACCGTCGCACGGGCATCTTGCCCGTGCCTTTCATAGCCTGGAAGCCAGCCCATTGCCCGCTACTTGAACAAGTGCCGCGTCGTCTTGAGCACGCGGTAGATCCAGGCCACCAGGCCCAGAATCAGCCCGCTCATCAGCCCGCGGCCGTTCCAGCCATATTTCTGATCGAGCCACCACCCGCCGTAGCCGAGCACGCCCAGATACGCGAGCAGCTCGATCGCCAGGTTGCTGTAGCGGCTCCACTCGCGCGCCTGACGGCGATCCTCGTCCTCGGACGGCCGGCGATCGGATGGGCGCTGTTCGTCAGCCATACACCCGATCGTAGCCGTTGGCACTCGCGTTCGCGCGGCCGCTACGAGCCCCGTCGTCCGCCCGCAACTTCGTACCAAAGTGATACGAAGTCGTCGCTCAAAAAGGGGTCATCCGACCCCGTGCCCACCGCGCCTCGATCTGCGGCGGGCGCATGACTCTAGCGGCGGACCAACGCCGGTCAAGTCATTTTTTGACATGAACTTGCCATAGTTTTCGCGGTGCGGGTGACGATCGAGTTTGACGTTTGGCTTGCGGGTCGTTAGCCTCTAACTTGGCGAAGGGTTTGGATTTATGCATGGTCATGTCGCAGTGGTCGGCGCTACCGGCGCCGTGGGGCAAGAGTTCATCGCCATCATGGCCCAGCGCGGCTGGCGGGCCGAGCGCTTCTCGATGCTGGCCAGCCGGCGTAGCGCGGGACAGTCGATTCAGCTCAACGGCTCGCAACTGACCGTCGCCGAGCTGCGCGAGGACTCGTTCCGCGGTGTCGATCTGGCGCTGTTCAGTGCCGGTGGTGACATCAGCAAGCGGTTCGGACCGATCGCGGCCGAGTCGGGCGCAACCGTGGTCGACAACTCATCCGCGTTCCGGATGAAGCCGGAGGTGCCGCTGGTCATCCCAGAGATCAATCCCGACGACGCCCGGTCGCATCGCGGCATCATCGCCAACCCGAACTGCTCGACCATCATCATGGCCATGGCCGTCTGGCCGCTGCACCGTGTGAATCCGGTCCGCCGCATGGTGGTCAGCACATATCAAGCCGCCAGCGGGGCCGGCTACTCGGCCATGCGCGAATTGCAGGAGCAGTCGCGAGAAGTCCTGGCCGGCCGGCCCGCCACGCCGAAGCTCTTCCCGCACCCGATCGCGTTCAACCTCTTCAGCCACAACTCGGCCCTGCGCGACAACGGCTACAACACCGAAGAGATGAAGATGGTCGAGGAGACGCGCAAGATCTTTCACGCGCCCGACCTCCAGATCACGGCCACGTGCGTGCGTGTGCCGGTCATGCGTGCCCACAGCGAGGCCATCAACCTGACGTTCGCGAACCCGATCACGGCCGACGAAGTGCGCGACATCCTCAGCCGGGCGCCGGGCGTTCGCATCGTGGATGACCGTCAGGCCAACCGCTTCCCCATGCCGATCGAGGCCTCCGGCGCCGACGACGTGCTGGTCGGCCGCATCCGCCAGGACATCTCCCAACCCGTCGGCCGCGGCATCGACCTGTTCGTCAGCGGCGACCAGCTCCGCAAAGGCGCAGCGCTGAACGCGATTCAGATTGCCGAGCTGCTTCGCCAGCCCGCGTGACGCGGCCACCTGTTCGGAACGCGAAACGCTATCCCGGATTCTTCATGAAAGTGCCCGGAAAGCGAATTCGACCGGGCGATGCCCGAATTGTGCACCAGGCGCGTTGTCGAAGCGCAGAAAACCCCCTTTCCCCCACCGCCAGGCCCGGTTTTTCAGAGTGTCGAATGGGCGTTGTATACAGCTAGTTGGTGGCCGGGGTCGCCAGCGCGGCGATGCGCTCACACACGCGATTGAACCAACTCAG
>Ga0187892_10002540_pt1 | contig 36066 bp, 17 predicted proteins | sample MA1701073metaG_FD_139345 | JGI IMG/M metagenome (GOLD analysis project Ga0187892, IMG submission 139345) | Bio-ooze microbial communities from a basaltic lava cave in the Kipuka Kanohina Cave System on the Island of Hawaii, USA - MA170107-3 metaG ... | reverse complement strand
TCGCCGCAGGTCAGCAGCGGCGTTGCCCTCCACCATGTCGATGAGGACCCTGGCCTCGAGATCGACCAGGCCGGTGGCGTAGATGGTGGGATGGGTGGGCTTGGCCGACAGGAACGAGGTCTCGTCGACACCGAGCTGGCGCACGGCGCCGATGCGGCCGGGATCGTCGACCAGCGGTGTGCCGTGCTCGATGACGGCGTTCATCACCGTCCACCAGCACACGCCCAACTCGGCCGCCACCCGAGCCACGGGGCGGGCTTCCTCGCCCACCAGCCGGCAGGCCTCGGCTCCGGCCCGACGGGTGATCACCGCCTGGGCATCCACGGCGTCGGAGTGCTCGGTCCAGGTCCGGGCGTCGCAGTCGGCCTCTCGACAGCGCCATCGCCGCTTGATCCAGCGCAGCCGCGCCGGACGGCCGAAGCAGGCCAGATCTCGGATGTCGATCACCATCCGGTCCTGGGCCTCGGCTCGCACCCCGCACCGCCCGCAGCCGACCACGGTGGCAGTGGTCTCGATGGTGAGCACCAGCTCGTCGGGGCCCTCGTCGACCGCCAGCACCCTGAACCCATCGAGTCCCAGAAGCGCCTCCGCCAGCCCGATACCGTCGCTCATCGTCAGGGGTCTCCCATCGTCGCAGCCTTCGAACAGCCGCAACGATGGCGGGACCCCTGGCCCGCGTGGTGGATGCTTCCGCTACCTCACTCCCCAGTCCAACGCGGAGAGCCGCATATGGTCGGCCAGCGCCCAGCCCACCACTTTGGGGGAGGCCAGGTCGATCACGGTGGCTGATGGGTACGCCCATCCCTCCCGGGTGGCGATGTAGGTGATGTCGCCTATGTAGCGGCGGTCGACCTCGGCGCAGGGCCCGAAGTGGCACTGGATGAGGTCCTTGGCTGCTCGGCGTCGGGGTCGACGACGGTGGTTCTGCGCCAACGCTTCTTGCCGCGCCCTTCCAGGCCGGCCAGGCGCATCAAGGCGGATGACCCGCCGTCGCCCGCACCCATCGAGCTCCGACCGAGGAGCTCTCGGTGCACCCCGGGGCGCCCGTAGACGCCCATCGACCCGGTGTGGATCTCGGTGATCCTGCGGTCAAGGGCGGCCCCCCTCAACGTCCAGCCACCTCGGCGCCAGCGTCGACCTCACCAGCGGGTCGCTACCGCGTAGGCCTCGAACGCTCGATCTCGGGTGACGATGGTGAGGTCGTCGGTGCGAGCCTGTGCGATCAGCATCCGGTCGAACGGGTCTCGGTGGTGGTCGGGGAGCACGAAGATCTCGGCCGTATGGGCGAGGGTGACGGGCAGTTCGGTCAACCGAAGCTCCGCCAGCATCGCTCGATCGACATCGGGGAAGCGGAGGCGGCCGCGCGTCCGCTTGATGGCGATCTCCCATCCGCTCACAGCACTCACGAAGACGTCGTTGCCCGGATCGCGGATAGCCGCTGCCGCCGAGTCCGACAGCTGATCGGGGGCGGTCGCCGACCAGATCAGGGCGTGGGTGTCGAGCAACAGCTTCACGACGGGTCGAAGTCGTCATCGATGTCGGGGAGCGGCGCATCGAAGTCGTCGCTCATCCAGTAGTCGGCGACCCGAACTCCTCCGAGCGGCCGATCCTGTTTGCCTCGGTCGATGGCCACGAGGCGCACCTCGGCCCTGCCACGACGTCCAATGGCGATCTCCTCACCGCCGAGCACCCGCTCGAGCAGATCGCTCAACGTCGCCTTCGCCTGGGACACGTTGACGGTTCGCACGCCGTCATCATATCAGACCAGACCAGACCAGATCCGACCAGGACGTTCGGCGTGCCTGTGACAGGCCTGACCCCGGAGGTCCGTCGTCGAGCAGGGCCCGTCGGCGTCGGAGGCGTCGGAGGCGTCGGAGGCGCGCCCGACGGGCAGGTCGGCGTCGAGGACGTCGCTCCGATGGTGGCGAGGACCTTGCCCAGCTCGGCCCGGGCCCAGACCGCGCCGAACAGCCCGGTCGAGGCGCCCGCCACGGCCACTGGCCTTGCCCGCAGCGAGTCGGCAGGGAAGGGCGTGATGCCCTGTCGAGGGCGTCCTTGAGTTGGCCGGGCACCGAGGCGTTGTACTCGGGCGTGGCCACCAGCACAGCGCCGGCGGCCACGATGGCCTCCGTCAACCTCGCCACCACCGACAGCGTGGCCCGCCCTCGACGTAGGGCGGATCGTCCGACCAGCGCTCCCGCGCCGACGGAGACGGCTGGATCGAGCCCCCAGGAGTGCACCCGGTCGAGATGGATGCGGATCAGCGACGGCGGCCCGGCGACGGCCTCCGCGCGCCCGACCACTTCGATGGCCCAAGGTCGCCACCCCTCACCAGGCGCGATCCCATGGAGCCGGCGTTGGGGGCACTCCGCGCCAGCGAAAGCCCCGCGCCTTCTGTTGGCAAGACGGGCGAGTCTCAACGCCAGACCCGTACGGCGATCCGGGCGCGTCGCGCATCGCGTCGATGACACCCCCGCATTAAGGCTTCGGACATCGAATCGTCGCCGCGCGGGACAATGGTCGGCGTGACTGCGGAGCCGGCTGCCGCCGGCTTTGGCGCTCTGGCTGAAGGCCGATGGAGTGACGCCCGTGCCGCGTTCAAGGCTGCTTTGGCTGGCGGGGAGACCGCCGAGGCGTCGTTCGGCTTGGCGATGGCGTTGTGGTGGCTGGGCGAGAACCGCGCCTGCGTCGAGCGGTGCAGCCGCGCCTACGCGCTGTTCCGGGAAGCGGGCGACGTGCAGCGCGCGGCGCAGTGCGCGGTGTGGTTGGCCATTACCTACAAGGCGAACTTCGCCAACTTCGCGGCCGCCAACGGTTGGATCAGCAGGGCGGAGCGGCTGCTCGAGCGGTTGGACCCGGGTCCGTTGCACGGATGGGTGTTGGTCGCCCGCGGCTATCGGATGACCGACTTGGATGCGGCCGAGGAGCTCACCGGGCGGGCCGTCGAGCTGGCCCGCGACGCCGGTGACATCGATCTGGAACTGGTCGCGTTGGCGCAGCTCGGGCTGGTGCGGGTCGGCAAGGGCGACATCGAGGCGGGGTTCGGCTTGATCGACGAGGCGATGGCGGCAGTCCTCGCGGGTGAGCGCTCGACCCTGGACACGGTCGTCTACGCGTGCTGCGACATGTTGAGCGCGTGCGAGCTGGCTACTGACCTCGAGCGGGCATCCCAGTGGTGCCAGGTCGCCGACGACTTCGTCGCCAAGTACGGCTGCCCGTTCCTGTACGCCGAGTGCCGCATCTACTACGCCAGCGTGCTGACCGCCAAGGGCCGCTGGCGCGACGCCGAGCGAGAACTGGGTGCGGGTGTGCGGATCACCGAGGGTGCCTGTCCGGGCCTGTACCGCAGGGCGCTGGCTCGTCTCGCCGGTCTGCGTGTGCGGCAGGGCCGCCTGGAAGAGGCCGAGCAGCTGATAGCCGGTCTTGGCGAGGGCGTCGAGGCGGAGACCGAGGTGTCGCTGCTAGCGGCGGCGTTGTCGTTGGCCCGGGGAGACGCGCCGGCGGCCGGTCGGCTGCTCGAACAACGGCTCCGTCACCTTGAAGAGCACCGATGGCATCTCGCCCGTGCCCTCGACTTGCTGGTCGACGTCTACCTCACCACCGGCGAACTTGAGGCGGCCGGTGGCGTGGCCGACCGGTTGGATGTCACGGTCGAGGCGGTGACCAGCCCGCAGCTGAACGCCGTGGCTGCGGGTGCCCGTGGTCGCGTGCTGATCGCACACGGGGACCAGCGCGGCGTCACCTATCTGGAAACCGCGCTCAAGGTGTGGTCGTCCATGGAGCTCCCGCTGGAGACCGCTCGCACCCGCCTCGAGCTCGCCCGCGCCTTGGCAGCCAGCGAACCGGATACCGCCATCGACCATGCCCGACGGGCGTTGTCGGCCTTCGAGGGCCTGGGTGCGTCGATCGACGCCGATCGGGTGGCCGCGTTGCTTCGCTCGCTCGGCGTCATGCCCCGCACGGGACCGAAGCGGGCGGGCGTGCTCTCGATGCGGGAGCGGGAGGTGCTGCGGCTGGTGGGGGCCGGGTTGTCGAACCCGGAGATCGCCGAGCGGCTTCATGTCAGCCGAAAGACCGCGTCCCACCACGTCAGCAGCATCTTGACCAAGCTCGGTCTGCGGAACCGGGCCGAGGCGGCCGCCCACGCTCTTGCCGTGCTCACCGAACTCGAACGCCCGACGGCCGCCCGCCCCTGAGGGCGCAGAACCAGACGTCAGATAGGGCAGCTGCCCGATGCTCCGTGGCTCGAGACGGCGGAGGATCCAGCCATGACCGCAACCGAACCGTCCGAGTCCTTCCCGATCCCGATCGAAGCGGCCGAGGCCTACGAGGCGGCCTTCGTGCCCGCGTTCTTCGCACAGTGGGCGCCGATCCTCTGCGACGCCTCCCGTGTCACCGCCGGCCAACGGGTCCTCGACGTGGCCTGCGGCACCGGGATCGTCGCCCGCACGGCCGCTGATCGCGTTGGAGCGGAGAACGTCGTCGGCGTCGACCTCAACGAAGCCATGCTGACCGTCGCCCGCCGCGTCCGCCCCGACATCGACTGGCGTCGAGGCGACGCCCTCTCCCTCCCGTTCGACGACGGCGCTTTCGACGCCGTGCCTTGTCAGATGGCCCTCATGTTCTTCCCCGACCGGGTCAAGGCGCTGCGCGAAATGGTCAGAGTCGCCGCGCCGGGCGGCAGTGTCGCCGTCCTCGTCCCCAGCAGCCTCGACGCCCAACCCGCCTACGGGCCCTTTGTCGACATGGCGACACAGCACGCCGGCGCGCAAGCTCGGTCCCTGCTCAGCACCTACTTCGCGTGCGGCGACCTCGACGAACTGACCAGAATGTTCGAGAAGGCCGGCCTGCCGTCGCCCACCACCGGCACGCATCTCGGCACCGCCCGGTTCCCGTCGGTGGACGCGCTCGTGGCCACCGAGGTCGACAGCACCCCCCTCGGCGAGCGCATCACCGCGGAGGTGCGAGACCAGATCCGCGATGGGGCCCGCACCGTCCTCGCACCGTTCACGACCGCCGACGGCAGCCTCGAAGCGACCTTCGAAGTCCACATCGTCGCGGCCCGCCGGCCATGACCGATCCGACTATCGCCATCATCCGGCGGCCTTCCTCGTCGAGCCGACGCACTGGCTCAGCTGGGACCTTGCAACCGAGGCCGACAACGGGTTCATCGCCGACGACCGACGATGCGGGGCCTCGCGCCACCCAAGCTGCGCTTCCCGACCTCGAGACGGGATTTCCGGCACGGCCGGGTATGTGAGAGCGGACAGCTCATACTCCCGGTAGGCGGACAAGAACCTCCCGGCTGACGGACACGAGATCTCCCGGTCGGCGGACAGGAGATCTCCAGGGTTCAAGGTCCACCACTTCGGTCCCCCCGGTGGGTTCGCTCGGGTTCCCCAACTCGAGAACCACCGGAGGAACCGTGACCAAGCCTGACAGGGAGATCATGGAGATACTCGCAGCGTTCGACCTCACGCGGTGCCCGTGGTCGGCGGCGAAGCTGTGCGGCGCCGACCCCAAGACCGTGCAGCGTTACGTCGACAAGCGCGACGCCGGCGCCAGCCCCTTCGAGCCGTCCCGCCGGGCCCGGCTCATCGACCCGTTCCTGGAGAAGATCGAAGAGCTCGTCGAGCGCAGCCACGTCCGCGCCGACGTCGTCCACGACGACCACATCGTGCCCATGGGCTTCGCCGGCGACGCGCGCACCACCCGCCGGGCGGTGGCGGACGCCAAGGCGGCGTGGTCGGTGGGGCGGCGCCGCACCTATCGGCCGTGGGTCCCCGAGCCCGGGATGTCAAGCCCGAGCCGAGCCCGGGATGTGGGCCCCCAGCTGTGGCCCCGGAGGGGAACCTGGCCGATGGAGCACCAAGTGGGCGGCGCCTCGACCAGGACCCCTTTTCGTGGAGAGCGGGCGACGAGAATCGAACTCGCGTTCTCAGCTTGGGAAGCTGATGTTCTGCCTCTGAACTACGCCCGCGGAGCCCCCGCACGCTACCAATCCGGGGCGCCGCCGGCGCCCGGCGCCGAACTCCTCGCGCTCATACCCCCTGTGAGGTGTACACACGCGAGTGGGAGCGTCGGGGGTCGGTCGGCGGCGAGTCTCCGTACGGTTCATGGTCGGGAAACAAGGCCGCAATGTTCGAACCTTAGGGTCGCGCCATGGATGTCGCGCTGCTCCGCTGGCCCGAGCAGGACGGCCAGCGACGGACCCTGAGCGAGAACGGCGACCCGCGGCTGCTCCTCGTCCCCGACGACGCGCCGCCACCCGCCATCACCGACTGCCTCGAGGACTGGGTCCGGGCGTCGGCGACCGACCGCGAGGTCCGGGCCCGGGTCGAGAGCCTCGAGGCTCGATCGAGGGCGCACCGAGACGACGTCCCGTCGCTCGACACCTTCGGCGTCATCCGCTACGGCGGGCGCTGGACGGCCTTGCCGCCCCTCGAGACCCGCCTCACGGAGGGCCTGCTGGCCCGCTACGGCGCCGTGACCAGCCGCGAGAGCCTCGTGAGGGCCGGCTGGCCGCACGGCGCCCCCGGCCGCAACGCCCTCGATGTCCACGTCCTGCGCCTACGGCGGCGACTGGCACCGCTCGGCCTGGCCATCCGGACCGTCCGCTCACGCGGCTACCTCCTCGAGGGCGACTGTCCGGCGGCCGGCGCTCACAGCGAGGATCCGCCGGCCAGCGGCTGAGCGTCCGGCCAGCCCTCCCCTTTCGCCGTCCTCGTAGGCTGGCGCCGTGACCTTCGACCTGTCGACCCTCGTCCAACCGGCCAGCACCAAGATCGTCATGGTCATCCTCGACGGCCTCGGCGGGTTCGCGCGACCCAACTGGGGCAGCGAGCTGGAGGAGGCCCACACCCCGAACCTCGACCGGCTGGCCGCCGAGGGTTGCTCGGGGCTGCACGAGCCGGTCGGGCCGGGCATAACCCCGGGATCGGGCCCGTCACACCTGGCTCTCTTCGGCTACGACCCCGTCGAGTTCCAACTGGGCCGGGGCCTCCTGTCGGCGACGGGCCTCGGCGTGGACCTCAAGCCCGGCGACGTCGCCATCCGGGGCAACCTGGCCACCCTCGACCGCGAGGGCCGCGTCACCGACCGCCGGGCCGGGAGGCTGCCCGACGAGGAGGCCTCCGAGGTGGTCGACCTCCTGTCGCGCAAGGTCTCCATCCCCGGCGTGGAGCTGCTCTTGGTCCACGAGGCCCAGCACCGGGTCATGCTGGTCTTCCGGGGCGCCGACCTCAGCCCCCACCTCTCCGACACCGACCCGCAGGCCGTCGGCGTGCCGCCGTCGTTCCCGATGGCGCACACCCGCTACGCCGAGCGCACCGCCGAGGTCGTGGTCGAGTTCGACCGGCAGGTCCGCGCCCTGCTGGCCGACCACCCCAGGGCCAATGTGGTCCTGCTCCGGGGCTTCGACTCGCACCGTGAGCTGCCGAGCATGCACGAGCGCTACGGCGTGTCGGCCGCGGCCCTGGCGATCTACCCGATGTACCAGGGCCTGGGGCGCCTGGTGGGCATGCAGGTCCTCGGCGGGGCCCACACCCTGGGCGAGCAGGTCGGCGTGCTCCAGGACCGGTGGAACGACTTCGATTTCTTCTTCTTCCACCACAAGCCGGCCGACAGCGCCGGCGAGGACGGCGACTTCGCCGCCAAGGTGGCGGCCATCCAGGCCCTCGACGAGGTCGTCCCCGACATCGTGGCCCTCCAGCCCGACGTGCTCCTCGTCACCGGCGACCACGCCACGCCGAGCCAGCTGGCGGCCCATTCGTGGCATCCCGTCCCCGTGCTGCTGTGGGGACCGAAGGTGGGGCGCGACGACGTCGTCCGGTTCGGCGAGCGCTGGTGTGCCAAGGGCTCGTTGGGCCGACGACCGGCCAAGGAGCTCATGCCGATCGTGCTCGCCTCGGCCGGCCGCCTGGCCAAGTACGGCGCCTGAACCCCTGAACCGTCCCTCCGACCTACGGCGTCGGCTGAGCGGGGCTCCCGCTTCTCAGGTCGAGGGTGGCGGCGGCGCCGTCGGGTTGAGGTTCCCGGACCGGAAGCCCTCCAGGTCGAGGGTCACATAGCGGTAGCCCGCCGCCTTCACTGCCGCCACCACCTCGTCGCGCCGGTCGAGCGCAGCCGGGAGGTCGGACACGTCGAGCTCGATGCGGGCCGCCTCGCCGTAGTGGCGCACCCGCACCTGCTCGAAGCCGAGCCGGTGGAGGCCGGACTCGGCGGTGGCCACGCGCTCGAGGGTACCCAGCGTCACGGGCGTGCCGTAGGGAACCCGCGAGGCGAGGCACGCGGCCGCCGGCTTGTCCCAGGTGACGAGCCCGAGCTGGCGGGATGTCGCCCGTACCGCCGCCTTCGTGAACCCCGCAGCGACCAACGGGAAGATCGCGCCCCGCGCCGCGGCGGCGTCCTGGCCGGGACGGTGGTCGCTCAGGTCGTCGACGTTGACCCCCAGCACGATCGTGGCGCCCTCGGCTTCTGCGACCGGCTGAAGGATCTCCATGAGCTCGGTCTTGCAGCGGGCGCATCGGTCGTGGTCGTTGGCGACGTAGAGCGGATCGGCCAGCTCGTCGGTGACCACGGGCCGCCACCGGAGCCCCCAAGCCGAGGCCAGACGCTCGCAGTCGAGCCGCTGCTCGGGCGCCAGCGAGGGCGAGACGGCGGTCACGGCCAGCGCCCGGTCGGGACCCAGCTCGTCGTGGGCCACCCACGCCAGAAAGGACGAGTCGGCACCTCCACTGAAGGCGACCACGACGCGACCCAGCGACCGGAGACCGGCCCGCAACGTCGCCAGCCCGGTCGTCGCCTCGATCGCCACGTCGGTCACCGGCTCACGGTAGTGCCGAGATCCGGCACCGCCCGAGGCCGCCCTGCACGCCCCTACGGTGCCGCCTCCGCCGGGCCTCCGAGGTAGGCGGTGCGCACGGAGTCGTCGGCCAGCAGCTCGGTCGACGTACCGGTGCGCACGACGCGGCCAACCTCCAGGACGTAGGCCCGCGAGCACCGGGCCAGGGCCTGCACCGCGTTCTGCTCGACGAGCAGGATGGTCGTCCCTTGCTGGTTGATCTCGGAAAGCACCTCGAAGATCGTCCGCACGAGCTTGGGGGCCAGCCCCATCGACGGCTCGTCGAGCAGCAGCACCTTGGGGCTGGCCATCAGGGCCCGACCGATGGCGAGCATCTGCTGCTCACCCCCCGACAGCGTGCCCCCGGCCTGGCCCCGGCGCTCGGCCAGCCGTGGGAAGAGGCTGAACACCCGGTCCCGCTGCTCGCCCTCGGTCGATCGCTGCCGCCAAGGCCGGGCGTAGGCGCCCATCTCGAGGTTCTCGAGCACGGTCATGCCCGGAAAGATCATCCGGCCTTCGGGCGCATGGGCGATTCCCAGCCGGACCCGTTCATGGGCGGGGACCCGAGTCACGTCGCGGCCGTCGAGGAGCAGCCGGCCGGACGACAGTGGCCGCAGCCCGGAGATGGCTCGCAGGGTCGTGGACTTGCCCGCCCCGTTGGCGCCGATCAGGCCCACCATCTCGCCGGCGTCGACCCCGATCGACACCTCGCGGATGCCGGCCACGGTGCCGTAGTGCAACGTGGCCGCCTCCAGGTGCAGGAGCATCAGGAGCTGGTCCCCAGGTAGGCCTCGATCACCCGCGGATCGTCACGGACCTGCTCGGGCGAGCCCTCGGCGATGGCCACGCCGAAGTCCAGGACGACGACGCGGTCCGACACCGGCAGCACGACGCTCATGTCGTGCTCGATCAGCACGATCGACAGGCCCTGGTCGCGCAGGGTCCGGATGAGGTCGATCAGGGCCCGCTTCTCGGCCTGGCCCATGCCGGCGGCGGGCTCATCGAGCAGCAGGACACGAGGGCGGGTGGCCACGGCCCGGGCGATCTCGAGGCGTCGCTGGTCGCCGTAGGCCAAGCTCGAGGGCGGGTCGTCGGCGCGGGCGGCGATGCCCATCATCTCGAGGAGGCCCAGAGCCTCGGCCTGGCTCCGGCGCTCGGCCCGGCGCTGGCGGGCCAGCCCCAGGAGGGTGGACGGGACACCGGCGCGGCAACGGACGTCGGCACCGACCATGACGTTCTCGAGCGCCGTCAGCTCCTCGAACAGGCGGATGTTCTGGAAGGTGCGGGCCGCACCGGCCACTGCGGCCGTGTGCGACGGGAGGCCCACGACGTCGCGCTCGACGATGCGGACGCTCCCACCGGTCGGCCGGCACATGCCGGTGACGCAGTTGAACACGGTGGTCTTGCCGGCGCCGTTGGGACCGATGACCCCGAGGATCTCCCCCGGGGCGACGACGAGGTCGACACCCGAGAGCGCCACCACGCCGCCGAACTCCATCCGCAGCCCCTTCACGTCGAGCACCGGGCTGCCGCCGGCGCCCGGCGACTCCGAGACGGCTGCGGCCGTCTCCGCCGAGACCGGCTCCACCCCGCGGCGGCCACGGTGCGACCGCCGGCGGCGAGCCGGGATGAGGCCCTTGGGCCGGAAGACCATCATGAGGACGAGGGCCGCCCCGAACAGCAGGATGCGGTACTCGGTGATGTTGCCGGCCCGCCCGCCCACCACGGTGTTGAGCAGCCGGGTGAGCGACTCCCCCGCGGCCGCGTCCCGGAGATACTCCGGTAGGAACGCCACTGCCATGGCGCCCGCGACCGCGCCCGGCACCGATCCGAGACCGCCCAGGACGACGCACGCCACGACCGTGAAGGACAGGAACAGGGGGAAGTTGTCGGGGCTGATGAAGCTGACGCGGCTGGCGTAGATCCATCCGCCGAGGCCGCCGAACGAGGCGCCGATGGCGAAGGCCCACAGCTTCATGCGGAACGCGGGCACGCCCATGGCCTCGGCCGCGTCCTCGTCGGAGCGGATGGCGGCCCACGCCCGTCCCACCGCCGAACGGTCGAGGCGGCGCACCACGAGGATGGCTCCCACGATGGCGGCCAGTGTGAGCTCGTAGTAGGGCAACGGGGCAAGGGCGAAGCCCCCTGCGGGATGCGGGATGTTGGTGATGCCCCGGGCCTCGCCGAGGAACGCCGAGTTCTGGGCCACGATCCGGGCGATCTCACCGAAGCCGAGGGTGACAATGGCCAGGTAGTCCCCCCGCAGCCGGAGCGTCGGGGCGCCCAGCGTCACCCCGGCGACCACGGCGAGCACGACGGCGATCGGGAGCGCCTCCCATGCCGTCCAGCCAGCGCCGGTGGTCAGCTTGGCCGTGGTGTAGGCGCCGACGGCGTAGAAGGCGGCGTAGCCCAGGTCGAGGAGGCCGGCCAGGCCCACGACGACGTGGAGCCCGAGGGCGAGCAGCACGAAGATGGCGACCGGCGAGAACAGCACGCCCTGCCACGACGTCTCCAGGGCGAGGGGCACGAGCGCCGCCGCGGCCACCACCACCACCGGGACGACCCGCCCCGGAGTGACCGCGATCGGCAGCGGTCTAGGCACGGGCCCGTCCCAGGGTCTCGCCGAGGAGGCCGGTAGGCCGCACCATCAACACCAGGACGAGCACCACGAAGGCGAACACGTCCTTCCACTCGCCACCGAGCACCGTCGCCCCCCAGTTCTCCAGCAGTCCGAGGGCGAGCCCTCCCACCAACGCCCCCCGAACGTTGCCGATGCCTCCGAGGACCGCCGCGGTGAACGCCTTGATGCCGGGGAGGAAGCCGATGTTGTAGCGGGCCGACTCGTAGAAGATCCCGAACAGCGTGCCGGCGGCCCCGGCCAGCACCCCGCCCAGCACGAACGTGAGCGCGATGACGCGGTTGACGTCGACGCCCATGAGCTCGGCCGTCTCGGCATCCTGGGCGGTGGCCCTGATCCCCCGACCAAGACGGGTCCGGGAGATGAAGGCGTCGAGGCCCACCATCAGGCCGACGGCGGCGAGGAACACGACCACCTTGTCGGTGCGGACCGGCGCGCCGAACAGCGAGAACAGGGGCTCCTTGGTCAGGACGCGCGGGAAGCCCAGCTGGTTGCGCCCGTATCGAAGGGCGAAGACCTCCTGTACGAACAGCGAGACGCCGATGGCGGTGATGAGGAAGGCGAGCCGCGGAGCGCCCCGACTCCGAAGGGGCCGGTAGGCGATCCGCTCCATCACGAACGCCGCGGCACCGGATGCGGCCATGGCCAGGAGCAGGACGACAGCCATGGTCAGGACCAGCGCCAGGCCGGTGCGAGGACCCTCGACCCCGACGGCGTGCATCGAGAACAGGCTGACGAACACCCCGATCATGAAGATCTCGGAATGGGCGAAGTTGATCAGGCGCAGGACGCCGTAGACCAGCGTGTAGCCCAGCGCGATCAGGGCGTAGATGGCACCGACCATCAGCCCGTCGATCGTCTGGGGCCAGAACTGATCCGCCAGGCAGCGGAAGCACGCGTCGATAGAGAGCGCTCCGGGATCGTCGACGGCCGCGGCGAACCCGGCGCTCCCCTTGGGGGACCGGGCCCCTTAGGCCGCCAGCAGCTCCTCGGTGGAGCCGAGGACGGCCAGCTTGCCGGCCTTGACCTCGTAGACGAAGACCCCGCTGCCCGTCACGTTGCCGTTGGGTGCGAACGAGATCATCTTCGACACGCCGTCGAGCGACTCGAACCCCTCCACGAACTCGAGCATCGCGGCACGGGTGGTCTTCCCCGCCTTCAGTCCTTCGACATAGACGCTGACGGCGTCGTAGCCCTCACTCGAGTAGGTGCCCGGCACTCGGCCGATGGCCGCCTCGTACGCCTTGGCGAAGGTGCCCAGCGCGCCCGGCGAGTCACTCGTGCCCAGCTTGCAGGGGCAGGTGATCTGGGCCCCCTCGGCGCTGGTCGCGCCGGCCGCCTCGATGAAACCGGGGTCGAGCGCGCCGTCGCCGGAGATGAACTGCGCGTCGAGCCCGGCGTCGGACATCTGCTTCTTGAAGCGCCCCGCCTCGGCGAAGTAGCCGCCGTAGAAGAGGAGGTCGGGCCTGGCCGCCTTCACCTTGTTGATCGCAGCCGAGAAGTCCTGCGCCTTGGGGTCGACCGTGTCGGAGACCGCGGTACGAACCCCCGCCGCCTCGAGCAGCTCCCGCGTGCCCTCGGTGAGGCCTTTGCCGTACTCGCTGTTGTCGTCGACGTAGGCGGCCGACTTGGCCGCCAGCTTCTTGGAGATGTACTCGGCGAGGCCCTTCCCCTGCTCACCGTCGTCGGGGATGATGCGGTGGAACACGGTCTGGTTCGGCACCACGTTGGGCAGGTCGACGTTGGTGGCCGACGGGCTCACCATCACCAGGCCCGCCTCCTGCAGCGAGGGCAGCACCGCCTTGGTCTCGCCCGAGAAGACCGGGCCGACGACGCCGATGATCGACTCGTCGTTGATGAACCGGTCCTTGAGCGTCGACGCCTGGGCCGGGTCACCCTGGGTGTCGAACTCCTTCAGCACGATGCGCACGCCCGCGCCCGCGGCCTCGGCCCTGTTGGCCTCGTCGACCGCCAGCTTGGCGCCGTCGCGGGCGTTGATCCCGAGGTTGGCGTTGTCGCCGGTGAGCGCACCGACGAAGGCGAGGGCCACCGTGCGGGTCTCCTCACCGCCGCCATCGCCACCCTCGTCGCCTCCACCACCGCATGCGCCGAGCACGAGCGCCGCCGCAGCCATCAGCACCATCGCGCAACGTCGCATCGCTCTGCCCTTCGCTCCAGGGCCGATCCCGTCCGGCCGGCCGCGTAAGCCGGAGTTTATGGCGCGCTCAGCCGGGGACGCCCACCCGGGCGAGCACCTGCTCGAGCGGCGCGAGGAGGCCGGTGACGAAGGGGCCGAACTCGGCGTAGACGGCGGACGCGAGGTCGAAGCGCATCTCGTAGACACAGCGCTTGATGGCCGCCGGATCCCGGGCGAACAGGGTGACCGCCCACTCCCAGTCGTCGAGGCCGGTCGAGCCGGTCACCAGCTGCACGACGTCACCGGCGAACGTCCGGCCGACCCGGCCGTGGCCCTCCATGAGGGAGCGACGCTCCTCGAAGGGGAGCATGTACCAGTTTCCTGCCGCCGACCGCCGCTTGGACATCGGATAGAAGCACAGGACCGTCATGCCGGCCGGGGGCAGGTCGGGGTGCAGGCGGGGCTCGAGCCGCTCGGGCGGCATGCCCTCGGCGTACTCGGACACCTCGGTCAGCGACACGTAGGAATCCGAGAGCTCGAGGCCGGCCGCCACCAGCTCGGCCTGCAGCCGTTGCAGCCGCCACAGGTCGGGGCCGACGGCGAGCACCCCGAGGTCGGCCTTGTGGCCGAGGACCACGAACGGCACCACCTGGTGGTCGTCGGCCTCGGCGGACTTGACCGCGGCCACCACCCCCTCGGCGTTCGTCGCGCTCGAGGCCTTGAAGAACAGGTGCAGCACGCCCCACCCCTGCCCGGGTGTGACCGGTGACGGCTCGTGCGGGGTGGCGCCCGAGCCGTCGACTCGATCGGTCAGGAGGACGCCTCGATCCCCTGGGCGCACTCCACGAACCCGTACGTCTCGGCCAGCCCGCGAGCCGCCTCGTCGTTGTCGCGGGCCGTCTGGACCGCCTTCTGGGCGCGGGCGCCGTCCTTCTGGATGCCCGCCTGGTTGGCGTCCTCCATGGCCAGCGCCGCGTTCTCGATCCGAATGAGCATCAGCTTGAGCGTCTGCGCGTCCTCGTCGGGCGCAGGGATCGCCTCGAGCTGGTCGACCCCGGCCTGGATCGCGTCACGGTCCTTCTCGGGCTCGTCGCCCAACGTGCCGACGGCGTCGCGCATGGCGGCGCAGATCGGGTCTCCCTGCTCGACGACCGCGGCCTTGGCCCCGCTGACGGGGGCGTCCTCCTCGGCACAGCCGGCCAGGAGGAGCGCGGGACCGAGGAACAACACTGCCAATCGGGCCTGCATGTCTGCCGTCCTTCCCTCCGAACGCGCCGGAGCCGGCGCCACCTCGGAAGGTAGCCCCGGCTCCCTGGAGGCGTCGAGCGGCGCGCAGGGTGATCTAGAAGTCGTCCATCCCGCCGCCACCGGGCATGGCGGGGGCTGCCGCCTTGTCCTCGGGCTTTTCGACGATCACGGCCTCGGTCGTGAGGAACAGGCCGGCGATCGACGACGCGTTCTGCAGCGCCGAGCGCGTCACCTTGGCCGCGTCGATCACACCGGCCTTGAAGAGGTCCTCGTAGTCACCGGTGGCCGCGTTGAGCCCGCTGGGGCCCTCCAGGTTGCGGACCCGCTCGACGACCACGCCGCCCTCGAGGCCGGCGTTGACGGCGATCTGCTTGAGCGGTGCCTCGAGGGCACGCTCCACGATGCGGGCACCGGTGGCTTCGTCACCGCTCAGCGAGCCGCTGAGCTCGGTGACCTTGGCCTGGGCCCGCAGCAGGGCGACCCCGCCTCCGGGCACGACGCCTTCCTCCACCGCGGCCTTGGTCGTGCTCACCGCGTCCTCGATGCGGTGCTTCTTCTCCCGCAGCTCGACCTCGGTGGCGGCACCGACCTTGATGATCGCCACACCGCCGGAGAGCTTGGCCAGGCGCTCCTGGAGCTTCTCGCGGTCGTAGTCGGAGTCGGTGGTCTCGACCTCGGCCTTGATCTGGTTGATGCGGCCCTTGATGTCGGACTCGGACCCCGCGCCCTCGACGATGGTGGTCTCGTCCTTGGTGACGGTCACCTTGCGGGCCCGGCCGAGCATGTCGAGCGTGACGTTCTCGATCTTGAGCCCGACGTCCTCGGTGATGACCTGGCCGCCGGTGAGCACGGCGAGGTCCTGGAGCATGGCCTTTCGGCGCTCGCCGAAGCCGGGGGCCTTGACGGCCGCCGACTTGAACGTGCCCCGGATCTTGTTGACGACGAGCGTCGCGAGCGCCTCGCCCTCGACGTCCTCGGCCACGATCACGAGCTGGCGCCCGGACTGCATGACCTTCTCGAGGATCGGCAGCAGGTCCCGTACGGCCGAGATCTTCCCGCCGCTGAGCAGCACGTAGGGGTCGTCGAGAACGGCCTCCATGCGCTCGGGGTCGGTGACGAAGTAGGGCGAGATGTAGCCCTTGTCGAGGCGCATGCCCTCGACCAGCTCCATCTCCATGCCGAAGGTCTGCGACTCCTCGACGGTGATCACGCCGTCCTTGCCGACCTTGTCGATGGCGTCGGAGATCGTGTCGCCGATCTCGGTGTCGGCGGCCGAGATGGACGCCACCTGCGCCACCTGCTCCTTCGCCTCGACCTCGACGGCGATCTCCTTGATCGCCTGGACGGCCCGGGCGGTGGCCGCCTCGATGCCCTTCTTGAGGGTCATCGGGTTGGCCCCGGCGGCCACGTTGCGCAATCCCTCGCGCACCATCGCCCAGGCCAGGACGGTGGCCGTCGTGGTGCCGTCACCAGCGACGTCGTCGGTCTTCTTGGCCACCTCCTTGACCAGCTCGGCGCCGATGCGCTCGTAGGGGTCCTCCAGCTCGATCTCCTTGGCGATGGAAACACCGTCGTTGGTGATGGTGGGTGCGCCCCACTTCTTGTCGAGCACCACGTTGCGGCCCTTCGGCCCGAGGGTGACCCGTACCGCGTCGGCCAGCTGGTTCATCCCGCTCTCGAGGGCCCGGCGGGCCGACTCGTCGAAACTGATCATCTTGGGCATGGGTGGCAGTACCTCCGTCGTGTCTGTCGGCGTCTGGGAGCCCGGCGGGCGCCCAGGGCGACGCCGGCTCCGGTCTCAACAAGCTCCCTGGTTCTCGACGAGCTCCTGGTGCGCTCCAAGCATAGGGCGAGTTAGCACTCTCGCTGTTCGAGTGCTAACCAGCAAACCACGCACGGTGCGCGAGCGCAACCGCCCGGGCGGGCCCGGCGCTGCGCCGGGTGGCCCGGCGAGGAGGGCGGCGCTCAGCCTCCGGCGACGGCCGGCACGATCGACACGGTCTGGCGTTCGCCGACCATGGTGTCGAGCCCGCTGAGGAACCGGACGTCCTCCTCGGCCACGAAGACGTTGACGAAGCGGCGGATCCGCCCATCGTCGTCGAAGAGCCGCTCACTGAATCCGGGATGGGCGGCGTCGAGGGCCTTGAGCAGCTCGCCGACGGTCGCGCCGTCTACGTCCACCTCGGCCGCGCCGCCGGTCAGCGACCGCAGCTGGGTGGGGATGCGGATGGTCGCCATCGGGCTCAGTCTGCCACTGGGCCGGGCGGACGTCGCCGACTCACGCGCTCTCGCCTGCGTGCGGGAGGGCTTCGTCGAAGGCCGCCAGCGTCGGGGCGATCGTGGCCGTGGGTCCGACGGCACCACTGACCGCCTCGAGGGTCTTGAGGCCGTGGCCGGTGACGTAGGCCACCACCCGTTCGTCGGTCCGCACCACGCCCTGGGACACGAGCTTGGCCAGCGTGGCGATGGTCACGCCGCCGGCGGTCTCGGCGAAGATGCCTTCGGTCCGGGCGAGGAGGACCATGGCGTCCACGATCTCGGCGTCGCTGACCGAGGCCAGGGTGCCCCCGCTCGTGCGCACGGCCTCGATGGCGTACGGACCGTCGGCCGGGTTGCCGATGGCGAGCGACTTGGCGATGGTCGCCGGCTTCACCGGGCGTACGTGGTCGTGGCCCTCGGCGTAGGCGGTGGCCACCGGTGCGCACCCCTCGGCCTGCGCGCCCGACACCCGAACGGACGGCACCTCGTCGAGCAGGCCCACCCTGGCCAGCTCGGCGAAGCCCTTGGCGATCTTGGTCAGCTGCGAGCCCGAGGCGACGGGCACGACGACGTGGTCGGGCGCGTCCCAGCCGAGCTGCTCGGCCGTCTCGAACGCGAGCGTCTTGGAGCCCTCGGCGTAGTAGGTCCGGAGGTTGACGTTCACGAACGCCCATGTCGGGTGCTCGGACGCCAGCTCGGAGCAGAGGCGGTTGACGTCGTCGTAGCTGCCTTCCACGGCGACGAGGTCGGGCCCGTACACGGCGGTGGCCACGACCTTGCCGGCCTCCAGGTCGGCGGGGATGAAGACCACGTGGCGCATGCCGGCCCGCGCCGCGTGGGCGGCGACCGAGTTGGCCAGGTTGCCGGTCGAGGCACAAGCCGCCACCTTGAAGCCCATGGCCCTGGCCCGGGCCAGGGCCATGGGCTTCAAGGTGGCGGCTTGTGCCTCGACCGGCAACCTGGCCAACTCGGTCGCCGCCCACGCGGCGCGGGCCGGCATGCGCCACGTGGTCTTCATCCCCGCCGACCTGGAGGCCGGCAAGGTCGTGGCCACCGCCGTGTACGGGCCCGACCTCGTCGCCGTGGAAGGCAGCTACGACGACGTCAACCGCCTCTGCTCCGAGCTGGCGTCCGAGCACCCGACATGGGCGTTCGTGAACGTCAACCTCCGGACCTACTACGCCGAGGGCTCCAAGACGCTCGCGTTCGAGACGGCCGAGCAGCTCGGCTGGGACGCGCCCGACCACGTCGTCGTGCCCGTCGCCTCGGGCTCGCAGCTGACCAAGATCGCCAAGGGCTTCGCCGAGCTGGCCAGGGTGGGCCTGCTCGACGAGGTGCCGTCCGTTCGGGTGTCGGGCGCGCAGGCCGAGGGGTGCGCACCGGTGGCCACCGCCTACGCCGAGGGCCACGACCACGTACGCCCGGTGAAGCCGGCGACCATCGCCAAGTCGCTCGCCATCGGCAACCCGGCCGACGGTCCGTACGCCATCGAGGCCGTGCGCACGAGCGGGGGCACCCTGGCCTCGGTCAGCGACGCCGAGATCGTGGACGCCATGGTCCTCCTCGCCCGGACCGAAGGCATCTTCGCCGAGACCGCCGGCGGCGTGACCATCGCCACGCTGGCCAAGCTCGTGTCCCAGGGCGTGGTGCGGACCGACGAACGGGTGGTGGCCTACGTCACCGGCCACGGCCTCAAGACCCTCGAGGCGGTCAGTGGTGCCGTCGGACCCACGGCCACGATCGCCCCGACGCTGGCGGCCTTCGACGAAGCCCTCCCGCACGCAGGCGAGAGCGCGTGAGTCGGCGACGTCCGCCCGGCCCAGTGGCAGACTGAGCCCGATGGCGACCATCCGCATCCCCACCCAGCTGCGGTCGCTGACCGGCGGCGCGGCCGAGGTGGACGTAGACGGCGCGACCGTCGGCGAGCTGCTCAAGGCCCTCGACGCCGCCCATCCCGGATTCAGTGAGCGGCTCTTCGACGACGATGGGCGGATCCGCCGCTTCGTCAACGTCTTCGTGGCCGAGGAGGACGTCCGGTTCCTCAGCGGGCTCGACACCATGGTCGGCGAACGCCAGACCGTGTCGATCGTGCCGGCCGTCGCCGGAGGCTGAGCGCCGCCCTCCTCGCCGGGCCACCCGGCGCAGCGCCGGGCCCGCCCGGGCGGTTGCGCTCGCGCACCGTGCGTGGTTTGCTGGTTAGCACTCGAACAGCGAGAGTGCTAACTCGCCCTATGCTTGGAGCGCACCAGGAGCTCGTCGAGAACCAGGGAGCTTGTTGAGACCGGAGCCGGCGTCGCCCTGGGCGCCCGCCGGGCTCCCAGACGCCGACAGACACGACGGAGGTACTGCCACCCATGCCCAAGATGATCAGTTTCGACGAGTCGGCCCGCCGGGCCCTCGAGAGCGGGATGAACCAGCTGGCCGACGCGGTACGGGTCACCCTCGGGCCGAAGGGCCGCAACGTGGTGCTCGACAAGAAGTGGGGCGCACCCACCATCACCAACGACGGTGTTTCCATCGCCAAGGAGATCGAGCTGGAGGACCCCTACGAGCGCATCGGCGCCGAGCTGGTCAAGGAGGTGGCCAAGAAGACCGACGACGTCGCTGGTGACGGCACCACGACGGCCACCGTCCTGGCCTGGGCGATGGTGCGCGAGGGATTGCGCAACGTGGCCGCCGGGGCCAACCCGATGACCCTCAAGAAGGGCATCGAGGCGGCCACCGCCCGGGCCGTCCAGGCGATCAAGGAGATCGCCGTCGAGGTCGAGGCGAAGGAGCAGGTGGCGCAGGTGGCGTCCATCTCGGCCGCCGACACCGAGATCGGCGACACGATCTCCGACGCCATCGACAAGGTCGGCAAGGACGGCGTGATCACCGTCGAGGAGTCGCAGACCTTCGGCATGGAGATGGAGCTGGTCGAGGGCATGCGCCTCGACAAGGGCTACATCTCGCCCTACTTCGTCACCGACCCCGAGCGCATGGAGGCCGTTCTCGACGACCCCTACGTGCTGCTCAGCGGCGGGAAGATCTCGGCCGTACGGGACCTGCTGCCGATCCTCGAGAAGGTCATGCAGTCCGGGCGCCAGCTCGTGATCGTGGCCGAGGACGTCGAGGGCGAGGCGCTCGCGACGCTCGTCGTCAACAAGATCCGGGGCACGTTCAAGTCGGCGGCCGTCAAGGCCCCCGGCTTCGGCGAGCGCCGAAAGGCCATGCTCCAGGACCTCGCCGTGCTCACCGGCGGCCAGGTCATCACCGAGGACGTCGGGCTCAAGATCGAGAACGTCACGCTCGACATGCTCGGCCGGGCCCGCAAGGTGACCGTCACCAAGGACGAGACCACCATCGTCGAGGGCGCGGGGTCCGAGTCCGACATCAAGGGCCGCATCAACCAGATCAAGGCCGAGGTCGAGACCACCGACTCCGACTACGACCGCGAGAAGCTCCAGGAGCGCCTGGCCAAGCTCTCCGGCGGTGTGGCGATCATCAAGGTCGGTGCCGCCACCGAGGTCGAGCTGCGGGAGAAGAAGCACCGCATCGAGGACGCGGTGAGCACGACCAAGGCCGCGGTGGAGGAAGGCGTCGTGCCCGGAGGCGGGGTCGCCCTGCTGCGGGCCCAGGCCAAGGTCACCGAGCTCAGCGGCTCGCTGAGCGGTGACGAAGCCACCGGTGCCCGCATCGTGGAGCGTGCCCTCGAGGCACCGCTCAAGCAGATCGCCGTCAACGCCGGCCTCGAGGGCGGCGTGGTCGTCGAGCGGGTCCGCAACCTGGAGGGCCCCAGCGGGCTCAACGCGGCCACCGGTGACTACGAGGACCTCTTCAAGGCCGGTGTGATCGACGCGGCCAAGGTGACGCGCTCGGCGCTGCAGAACGCGTCGTCGATCGCCGGCCTGTTCCTCACGACCGAGGCCGTGATCGTCGAAAAGCCCGAGGACAAGGCGGCAGCCCCCGCCATGCCCGGTGGCGGCGGGATGGACGACTTCTAGATCACCCTGCGCGCCGCTCGACGCCTCCAGGGAGCCGGGGCTACCTTCCGAGGTGGCGCCGGCTCCGGCGCGTTCGGAGGGAAGGACGGCAGACATGCAGGCCCGATTGGCAGTGTTGTTCCTCGGTCCCGCGCTCCTCCTGGCCGGCTGTGCCGAGGAGGACGCCCCCGTCAGCGGGGCCAAGGCCGCGGTCGTCGAGCAGGGAGACCCGATCTGCGCCGCCATGCGCGACGCCGTCGGCACGTTGGGCGACGAGCCCGAGAAGGACCGTGACGCGATCCAGGCCGGGGTCGACCAGCTCGAGGCGATCCCTGCGCCCGACGAGGACGCGCAGACGCTCAAGCTGATGCTCATTCGGATCGAGAACGCGGCGCTGGCCATGGAGGACGCCAACCAGGCGGGCATCCAGAAGGACGGCGCCCGCGCCCAGAAGGCGGTCCAGACGGCCCGCGACAACGACGAGGCGGCTCGCGGGCTGGCCGAGACGTACGGGTTCGTGGAGTGCGCCCAGGGGATCGAGGCGTCCTCCTGACCGATCGAGTCGACGGCTCGGGCGCCACCCCGCACGAGCCGTCACCGGTCACACCCGGGCAGGGGTGGGGCGTGCTGCACCTGTTCTTCAAGGCCTCGAGCGCGACGAACGCCGAGGGGGTGGTGGCCGCGGTCAAGTCCGCCGAGGCCGACGACCACCAGGTGGTGCCGTTCGTGGTCCTCGGCCACAAGGCCGACCTCGGGGTGCTCGCCGTCGGCCCCGACCTGTGGCGGCTGCAACGGCTGCAGGCCGAGCTGGTGGCGGCCGGCCTCGAGCTCTCGGATTCCTACGTGTCGCTGACCGAGGTGTCCGAGTACGCCGAGGGCATGCCGCCCGAGCGGCTCGAGCCCCGCCTGCACCCCGACCTGCCCCCGGCCGGCATGACGGTCCTGTGCTTCTATCCGATGTCCAAGCGGCGGTCGGCGGCAGGAAACTGGTACATGCTCCCCTTCGAGGAGCGTCGCTCCCTCATGGAGGGCCACGGCCGGGTCGGCCGGACGTTCGCCGGTGACGTCGTGCAGCTGGTGACCGGCTCGACCGGCCTCGACGACTGGGAGTGGGCGGTCACCCTGTTCGCCCGGGATCCGGCGGCCATCAAGCGCTGTGTCTACGAGATGCGCTTCGACCTCGCGTCCGCCGTCTACGCCGAGTTCGGCCCCTTCGTCACCGGCCTCCTCGCGCCGCTCGAGCAGGTGCTCGCCCGGGTGGGCGTCCCCGGCTGAGCGCGCCATAAACTCCGGCTTACGCGGCCGGCCGGACGGGATCGGCCCTGGAGCGAAGGGCAGAGCGATGCGACGTTGCGCGATGGTGCTGATGGCTGCGGCGGCGCTCGTGCTCGGCGCATGCGGTGGTGGAGGCGACGAGGGTGGCGATGGCGGCGGTGAGGAGACCCGCACGGTGGCCCTCGCCTTCGTCGGTGCGCTCACCGGCGACAACGCCAACCTCGGGATCAACGCCCGCGACGGCGCCAAGCTGGCGGTCGACGAGGCCAACAGGGCCGAGGCCGCGGGCGCGGGCGTGCGCATCGTGCTGAAGGAGTTCGACACCCAGGGTGACCCGGCCCAGGCGTCGACGCTCAAGGACCGGTTCATCAACGACGAGTCGATCATCGGCGTCGTCGGCCCGGTCTTCTCGGGCGAGACCAAGGCGGTGCTGCCCTCGCTGCAGGAGGCGGGCCTGGTGATGGTGAGCCCGTCGGCCACCAACGTCGACCTGCCCAACGTGGTGCCGAACCAGACCGTGTTCCACCGCATCATCCCCGACGACGGTGAGCAGGGGAAGGGCCTCGCCGAGTACATCTCCAAGAAGCTGGCGGCCAAGTCGGCCGCCTACGTCGACGACAACAGCGAGTACGGCAAAGGCCTCACCGAGGGCACGCGGGAGCTGCTCGAGGCGGCGGGGGTTCGTACCGCGGTCTCCGACACGGTCGACCCCAAGGCGCAGGACTTCTCGGCTGCGATCAACAAGGTGAAGGCGGCCAGGCCCGACCTCCTCTTCTACGGCGGCTACTTCGCCGAGGCGGGGCGCTTCAAGAAGCAGATGTCCGACGCCGGGCTCGACGCGCAGTTCATCTCCGGCGACGGCGCGCTCGACCCCGGTTTCATCGAGGCGGCCGGCGCGACCAGCGCCGAGGGGGCCCAGATCACCTGCCCCTGCAAGCTGGGCACGAGTGACTCGCCGGGCGCGCTGGGCACCTTCGCCAAGGCGTACGAGGCGGCCATCGGCCGAGTGCCGGGCACCTACTCGAGTGAGGGCTACGACGCCGTCAGCGTCTATGTCGAAGGACTGAAGGCGGGGAAGACCACCCGTGCCGCGATGCTCGAGTTCGTGGAGGGGTTCGAGTCGCTCGACGGCGTGTCGAAGATGATCTCGTTCGCACCCAACGGCAACGTGACGGGCAGCGGGGTCTTCGTCTACGAGGTCAAGGCCGGCAAGCTGGCCGTCCTCGGCTCCACCGAGGAGCTGCTGGCGGCCTAAGGGGCCCGGTCCCCCAAGGGGAGCGCCGGGTTCGCCGCGGCCGTCGACGATCCCGGAGCGCTCTCTATCGACGCGTGCTTCCGCTGCCTGGCGGATCAGTTCTGGCCCCAGACGATCGACGGGCTGATGGTCGGTGCCATCTACGCCCTGATCGCGCTGGGCTACACGCTGGTCTACGGCGTCCTGCGCCTGATCAACTTCGCCCATTCCGAGATCTTCATGATCGGGGTGTTCGTCAGCCTGTTCTCGATGCACGCCGTCGGGGTCGAGGGTCCTCGCACCGGCCTGGCGCTGGTCCTGACCATGGCTGTCGTCCTGCTCCTGGCCATGGCCGCATCCGGTGCCGCGGCGTTCGTGATGGAGCGGATCGCCTACCGGCCCCTTCGGAGTCGGGGCGCTCCGCGGCTCGCCTTCCTCATCACCGCCATCGGCGTCTCGCTGTTCGTACAGGAGGTCTTCGCCCTTCGATACGGGCGCAACCAGCTGGGCTTCCCGCGCGTCCTGACCAAGGAGCCCCTGTTCTCGCTGTTCGGCGCGCCGGTCCGCACCGACAAGGTGGTCGTGTTCCTCGCCGCCGTCGGCCTGATGGTGGGCCTCGACGCCTTCATCTCCCGGACCCGTCTTGGTCGGGGGATCAGGGCCACCGCCCAGGATGCCGAGACGGCCGAGCTCATGGGCGTCGACGTCAACCGCGTCATCGCGCTCACGTTCGTGCTGGGCGGGGTGCTGGCCGGGGCCGCCGGCACGCTGTTCGGGATCTTCTACGAGTCGGCCCGCTACAACATCGGCTTCCTCCCCGGCATCAAGGCGTTCACCGCGGCGGTCCTCGGAGGCATCGGCAACGTTCGGGGGGCGTTGGTGGGAGGGCTCGCCCTCGGACTGCTGGAGAACTGGGGGGCGACGGTGCTCGGTGGCGAGTGGAAGGACGTGTTCGCCTTCGTGGTGCTCGTCCTGGTGTTGATGGTGCGGCCTACCGGCCTCCTCGGCGAGACCCTGGGACGGGCCCGTGCCTAGACCGCTGCCGATCGCGGTCACTCCGGGGCGGGTCGTCCCGGTGGTGGTGGTGGCCGCGGCGGCGCTCGTGCCCCTCGCCCTGGAGACGTCGTGGCAGGGCGTGCTGTTCTCGCCGGTCGCCATCTTCGTGCTGCTCGCCCTCGGGCTCCACGTCGTCGTGGGCCTGGCCGGCCTCCTCGACCTGGGCTACGCCGCCTTCTACGCCGTCGGCGCCTACACCACGGCCAAGCTGACCACCGGCGCTGGCTGGACGGCATGGGAGGCGCTCCCGATCGCCGTCGTGCTCGCCGTGGTCGCCGGGGTGACGCTGGGCGCCCCGACGCTCCGGCTGCGGGGGGACTACCTGGCCATTGTCACCCTCGGCTTCGGTGAGATCGCCCGGATCGTGGCCCAGAACTCGGCGTTCCTCGGCGAGGCCCGGGGCATCACCAACATCCCGCATCCCGCAGGGGGCTTCGCCCTTGCCCCGTTGCCCTACTACGAGCTCACACTGGCCGCCATCGTGGGAGCCATCCTCGTGGTGCGCCGCCTCGACCGTTCGGCGGTGGGACGGGCGTGGGCCGCCATCCGCTCCGACGAGGACGCGGCCGAGGCCATGGGCGTGCCCGCGTTCCGCATGAAGCTGTGGGCCTTCGCCATCGGCGCCTCGTTCGGCGGCCTCGGCGGATGGATCTACGCCAGCCGCGTCAGCTTCATCAGCCCCGACAACTTCCCCCTGTTCCTGTCCTTCACGGTCGTGGCGTGCGTCGTCCTGGGCGGTCTCGGATCGGTGCCGGGCGCGGTCGCGGGCGCCATGGCAGTGGCGTTCCTACCGGAGTATCTCCGGGACGCGGCCGCGGGGGAGTCGCTCACCCGGCTGCTCAACACCGTGGTGGGCGGGCGGGCCGGCAACATCACCGAGTACCGCATCCTGCTGTTCGGGGCGGCCCTCGTCCTCATGATGGTCTTCCGGCCCAAGGGCCTCATCCCGGCTCGCCGCCGGCGGTCGCACCGTGGCCGCCGCGGGGTGGAGCCGGTCTCGGCGGAGACGGCCGCAGCCGTCTCGGAGTCGCCGGGCGCCGGCGGCAGCCCGGTGCTCGACGTGAAGGGGCTGCGGATGGAGTTCGGCGGCGTGGTGGCGCTCTCGGGTGTCGACCTCGTCGTCGCCCCGGGGGAGATCCTCGGGGTCATCGGTCCCAACGGCGCCGGCAAGACCACCGTGTTCAACTGCGTCACCGGCATGTGCCGGCCGACCGGTGGGAGCGTCCGCATCGTCGAGCGCGACGTCGTGGGCCTCCCGTCGCACACGGCCGCAGTGGCCGGTGCGGCCCGCACCTTCCAGAACATCCGCCTGTTCGAGGAGCTGACGGCGCTCGAGAACGTCATGGTCGGTGCCGACGTCCGTTGCCGCGCCGGTGTCCCGTCCACCCTCCTGGGGCTGGCCCGCCAGCGCCGGGCCGAGCGCCGGAGCCAGGCCGAGGCTCTGGGCCTCCTCGAGATGATGGGCATCGCCGCCCGCGCCGACGACCCGCCCTCGAGCTTGGCCTACGGCGACCAGCGACGCCTCGAGATCGCCCGGGCCGTGGCCACCCGCCCTCGTGTCCTGCTGCTCGATGAGCCCGCCGCCGGCATGGGCCAGGCCGAGAAGCGGGCCCTGATCGACCTCATCCGGACCCTGCGCGACCAGGGCCTGTCGATCGTGCTGATCGAGCACGACATGAGCGTCGTGCTGCCGGTGTCGGACCGCGTCGTCGTCCTGGACTTCGGCGTGGCCATCGCCGAGGGCTCGCCCGAGCAGGTCCGTGACGATCCGCGGGTGATCGAGGCCTACCTGGGGACCAGCTCCTGATGCTCCTGCACCTGGAGGCGGCCACGTTGCACTACGGCACCGTGGCCGGCATCCGCGAGGTGTCGATCGGGGTCGACGCCGGCGAGATGGTGGGCCTGATCGGCGCCAACGGGGCGGGCAAGTCCACGACCCTGCGAGCCATCTCCGGGCTGCGGCCACTGTCGTCCGGCCGGCTGCTCCTCGACGGCCGCGACGTGACTCGGGTCCCCGCCCATGAACGGGTCCGGCTGGGAATCGCCCATGCGCCCGAAGGCCGGATGATCTTTCCGGGCATGACCGTGCTCGAGAACCTCGAGATGGGCGCCTACGCCCGGCCTTGGCGGCAGCGATCGACCGAGGGCGAGCAGCGGGACCGGGTGTTCAGCCTCTTCCCACGGCTGGCCGAGCGCCGGGGCCAGGCCGGGGGCACGCTGTCGGGGGGTGAGCAGCAGATGCTCGCCATCGGTCGGGCCCTGATGGCCAGCCCCAAGGTGCTGCTGCTCGACGAGCCGTCGATGGGGCTGGCCCCCAAGCTCGTGCGGACGATCTTCGAGGTGCTTTCCGAGATCAACCAGCAAGGGACGACCATCCTGCTCGTCGAGCAGAACGCGGTGCAGGCCCTGGCCCGGTGCTCGCGGGCCTACGTCCTGGAGGTTGGCCGCGTCGTGCGCACCGGTACGTCGACCGAGCTGCTGGCCGACGACTCCGTGCGCACCGCCTACCTCGGAGGCCCGGCGGAGGCGGCACCGTAGGGGCGTGCAGGGCGGCCTCGGGCGGTGCCGGATCTCGGCACTACCGTGAGCCGGTGACCGACGTGGCGATCGAGGCGACGACCGGGCTGGCGACGTTGCGGGCCGGTCTCCGGTCGCTGGGTCGCGTCGTGGTCGCCTTCAGTGGAGGTGCCGACTCGTCCTTTCTGGCGTGGGTGGCCCACGACGAGCTGGGTCCCGACCGGGCGCTGGCCGTGACCGCCGTCTCGCCCTCGCTGGCGCCCGAGCAGCGGCTCGACTGCGAGCGTCTGGCCTCGGCTTGGGGGCTCCGGTGGCGGCCCGTGGTCACCGACGAGCTGGCCGATCCGCTCTACGTCGCCAACGACCACGACCGATGCGCCCGCTGCAAGACCGAGCTCATGGAGATCCTTCAGCCGGTCGCAGAAGCCGAGGGCGCCACGATCGTGCTGGGGGTCAACGTCGACGACCTGAGCGACCACCGTCCCGGCCAGGACGCCGCCGCGGCGCGGGGCGCGATCTTCCCGTTGGTCGCTGCGGGGTTCACGAAGGCGGCGGTACGGGCGACATCCCGCCAGCTCGGGCTCGTCACCTGGGACAAGCCGGCGGCCGCGTGCCTCGCCTCGCGGGTTCCCTACGGCACGCCCGTGACGCTGGGTACCCTCGAGCGCGTGGCCACCGCCGAGTCCGGCCTCCACCGGCTCGGCTTCGAGCAGGTGCGGGTGCGCCACTACGGCGAGGCGGCCCGCATCGAGCTCGACGTGTCCGACCTCCCGGCTGCGCTCGACCGGCGCGACGAGGTGGTGGCGGCAGTGAAGGCGGCGGGCTACCGCTATGTGACCCTCGACCTGGAGGGCTTCCGGTCCGGGAACCTCAACCCGACGGCGCCGCCGCCACCCTCGACCTGAGAAGCGGGAGCCCCGCTCAGCCGACGCCGTAGGTCGGAGGGACGGTTCAGGGGTTCAGGCGCCGTACTTGGCCAGGCGGCCGGCCGAGGCGAGCACGATCGGCATGAGCTCCTTGGCCGGTCGTCGGCCCAACGAGCCCTTGGCACACCAGCGCTCGCCGAACCGGACGACGTCGTCGCGCCCCACCTTCGGTCCCCACAGCAGCACGGGGACGGGATGCCACGAATGGGCCGCCAGCTGGCTCGGCGTGGCGTGGTCGCCGGTGACGAGGAGCACGTCGGGCTGGAGGGCCACGATGTCGGGGACGACCTCGTCGAGGGCCTGGATGGCCGCCACCTTGGCGGCGAAGTCGCCGTCCTCGCCGGCGCTGTCGGCCGGCTTGTGGTGGAAGAAGAAGAAATCGAAGTCGTTCCACCGGTCCTGGAGCACGCCGACCTGCTCGCCCAGGGTGTGGGCCCCGCCGAGGACCTGCATGCCCACCAGGCGCCCCAGGCCCTGGTACATCGGGTAGATCGCCAGGGCCGCGGCCGACACGCCGTAGCGCTCGTGCATGCTCGGCAGCTCACGGTGCGAGTCGAAGCCCCGGAGCAGGACCACATTGGCCCTGGGGTGGTCGGCCAGCAGGGCGCGGACCTGCCGGTCGAACTCGACCACGACCTCGGCGGTGCGCTCGGCGTAGCGGGTGTGCGCCATCGGGAACGACGGCGGCACGCCGACGGCCTGCGGGTCGGTGTCGGAGAGGTGGGGGCTGAGGTCGGCGCCCCGGAAGACCAGCATGACCCGGTGCTGGGCCTCGTGGACCAAGAGCAGCTCCACGCCGGGGATGGAGACCTTGCGCGACAGGAGGTCGACCACCTCGGAGGCCTCCTCGTCGGGCAGCCTCCCGGCCCGGCGGTCGGTGACGCGGCCCTCGCGGTCGAGGGTGGCCAGGTTGCCCCGGATGGCGACGTCGCCGGGCTTGAGGTCCACGCCGAGGCCCGTCGCCGACAGGAGGCCCCGGCCCAGTTGGAACTCGACGGGGTCGTAGCCGAAGAGAGCCAGGTGTGACGGGCCCGATCCCGGGGTTATGCCCGGCCCGACCGGCTCGTGCAGCCCCGAGCAACCCTCGGCGGCCAGCCGGTCGAGGTTCGGGGTGTGGGCCTCCTCCAGCTCGCTGCCCCAGTTGGGTCGCGCGAACCCGCCGAGGCCGTCGAGGATGACCATGACGATCTTGGTGCTGGCCGGTTGGACGAGGGTCGACAGGTCGAAGGTCACGGCGCCAGCCTACGAGGACGGCGAAAGGGGAGGGCTGGCCGGACGCTCAGCCGCTGGCCGGCGGATCCTCGCTGTGAGCGCCGGCCGCCGGACAGTCGCCCTCGAGGAGGTAGCCGCGTGAGCGGACGGTCCGGATGGCCAGGCCGAGCGGTGCCAGTCGCCGCCGTAGGCGCAGGACGTGGACATCGAGGGCGTTGCGGCCGGGGGCGCCGTGCGGCCAGCCGGCCCTCACGAGGCTCTCGCGGCTGGTCACGGCGCCGTAGCGGGCCAGCAGGCCCTCCGTGAGGCGGGTCTCGAGGGGCGGCAAGGCCGTCCAGCGCCCGCCGTAGCGGATGACGCCGAAGGTGTCGAGCGACGGGACGTCGTCTCGGTGCGCCCTCGATCGAGCCTCGAGGCTCTCGACCCGGGCCCGGACCTCGCGGTCGGTCGCCGACGCCCGGACCCAGTCCTCGAGGCAGTCGGTGATGGCGGGTGGCGGCGCGTCGTCGGGGACGAGGAGCAGCCGCGGGTCGCCGTTCTCGCTCAGGGTCCGTCGCTGGCCGTCCTGCTCGGGCCAGCGGAGCAGCGCGACATCCATGGCGCGACCCTAAGGTTCGAACATTGCGGCCTTGTTTCCCGACCATGAACCGTACGGAGACTCGCCGCCGACCGACCCCCGACGCTCCCACTCGCGTGTGTACACCTCACAGGGGGTATGAGCGCGAGGAGTTCGGCGCCGGGCGCCGGCGGCGCCCCGGATTGGTAGCGTGCGGGGGCTCCGCGGGCGTAGTTCAGAGGCAGAACATCAGCTTCCCAAGCTGAGAACGCGAGTTCGATTCTCGTCGCCCGCTCTCCACGAAAAGGGGTCCTGGTCGAGGCGCCGCCCACTTGGTGCTCCATCGGCCAGGTTCCCCTCCGGGGCCACAGCTGGGGGCCCACATCCCGGGCTCGGCTCGGGCTTGACATCCCGGGCTCGGGGACCCACGGCCGATAGGTGCGGCGCCGCCCCACCGACCACGCCGCCTTGGCGTCCGCCACCGCCCGGCGGGTGGTGCGCGCGTCGCCGGCGAAGCCCATGGGCACGATGTGGTCGTCGTGGACGACGTCGGCGCGGACGTGGCTGCGCTCGACGAGCTCTTCGATCTTCTCCAGGAACGGGTCGATGAGCCGGGCCCGGCGGGACGGCTCGAAGGGGCTGGCGCCGGCGTCGCGCTTGTCGACGTAACGCTGCACGGTCTTGGGGTCGGCGCCGCACAGCTTCGCCGCCGACCACGGGCACCGCGTGAGGTCGAACGCTGCGAGTATCTCCATGATCTCCCTGTCAGGCTTGGTCACGGTTCCTCCGGTGGTTCTCGAGTTGGGGAACCCGAGCGAACCCACCGGGGGGACCGAAGTGGTGGACCTTGAACCCTGGAGATCTCCTGTCCGCCGACCGGGAGATCTCGTGTCCGTCAGCCGGGAGGTTCTTGTCCGCCTACCGGGAGTATGAGCTGTCCGCTCTCACATACCCGGCCGTGCCGGAAATCCCGTCTCGAGGTCGGGAAGCGCAGCTTGGGTGGCGCGAGGCCCCGCATCGTCGGTCGTCGGCGATGAACCCGTTGTCGGCCTCGGTTGCAAGGTCCCAGCTGAGCCAGTGCGTCGGCTCGACGAGGAAGGCCGCCGGATGATGGCGATAGTCGGATCGGTCATGGCCGGCGGGCCGCGACGATGTGGACTTCGAAGGTCGCTTCGAGGCTGCCGTCGGCGGTCGTGAACGGTGCGAGGACGGTGCGGGCCCCATCGCGGATCTGGTCTCGCACCTCCGCGGTGATGCGCTCGCCGAGGGGGGTGCTGTCGACCTCGGTGGCCACGAGCGCGTCCACCGACGGGAACCGGGCGGTGCCGAGATGCGTGCCGGTGGTGGGCGACGGCAGGCCGGCCTTCTCGAACATTCTGGTCAGTTCGTCGAGGTCGCCGCACGCGAAGTAGGTGCTGAGCAGGGACCGAGCTTGCGCGCCGGCGTGCTGTGTCGCCATGTCGACAAAGGGCCCGTAGGCGGGTTGGGCGTCGAGGCTGCTGGGGACGAGGACGGCGACACTGCCGCCCGGCGCGGCGACTCTGACCATTTCGCGCAGCGCCTTGACCCGGTCGGGGAAGAACATGAGGGCCATCTGACAAGGCACGGCGTCGAAAGCGCCGTCGTCGAACGGGAGGGAGAGGGCGTCGCCTCGACGCCAGTCGATGTCGGGGCGGACGCGGCGGGCGACGGTCAGCATGGCTTCGTTGAGGTCGACGCCGACGACGTTCTCCGCTCCAACGCGATCAGCGGCCGTGCGGGCGACGATCCCGGTGCCGCAGGCCACGTCGAGGACCCGTTGGCCGGCGGTGACACGGGAGGCGTCGCAGAGGATCGGCGCCCACTGTGCGAAGAACGCGGGCACGAAGGCCGCCTCGTAGGCCTCGGCCGCTTCGATCGGGATCGGGAAGGACTCGGACGGTTCGGTTGCGGTCATGGCTGGATCCTCCGCCGTCTCGAGCCACGGAGCATCGGGCAGCTGCCCTATCTGACGTCTGGTTCTGCGCCCTCAGGGGCGGGCGGCCGTCGGGCGTTCGAGTTCGGTGAGCACGGCAAGAGCGTGGGCGGCCGCCTCGGCCCGGTTCCGCAGACCGAGCTTGGTCAAGATGCTGCTGACGTGGTGGGACGCGGTCTTTCGGCTGACATGAAGCCGCTCGGCGATCTCCGGGTTCGACAACCCGGCCCCCACCAGCCGCAGCACCTCCCGCTCCCGCATCGAGAGCACGCCCGCCCGCTTCGGTCCCGTGCGGGGCATGACGCCGAGCGAGCGAAGCAACGCGGCCACCCGATCGGCGTCGATCGACGCACCCAGGCCCTCGAAGGCCGACAACGCCCGTCGGGCATGGTCGATGGCGGTATCCGGTTCGCTGGCTGCCAAGGCGCGGGCGAGCTCGAGGCGGGTGCGAGCGGTCTCCAGCGGGAGCTCCATGGACGACCACACCTTGAGCGCGGTTTCCAGATAGGTGACGCCGCGCTGGTCCCCGTGTGCGATCAGCACGCGACCACGGGCACCCGCAGCCACGGCGTTCAGCTGCGGGCTGGTCACCGCCTCGACCGTGACATCCAACCGGTCGGCCACGCCACCGGCCGCCTCAAGTTCGCCGGTGGTGAGGTAGACGTCGACCAGCAAGTCGAGGGCACGGGCGAGATGCCATCGGTGCTCTTCAAGGTGACGGAGCCGTTGTTCGAGCAGCCGACCGGCCGCCGGCGCGTCTCCCCGGGCCAACGACAACGCCGCCGCTAGCAGCGACACCTCGGTCTCCGCCTCGACGCCCTCGCCAAGACCGGCTATCAGCTGCTCGGCCTCTTCCAGGCGGCCCTGCCGCACACGCAGACCGGCGAGACGAGCCAGCGCCCTGCGGTACAGGCCCGGACAGGCACCCTCGGTGATCCGCACACCCGCACCCAGTTCTCGCTCGGCGTCGCGCCAGCGGCCCTTGGCGGTCAGCACGCTGGCGTAGTAGATGCGGCACTCGGCGTACAGGAACGGGCAGCCGTACTTGGCGACGAAGTCGTCGGCGACCTGGCACCACTGGGATGCCCGCTCGAGGTCAGTAGCCAGCTCGCACGCGCTCAACATGTCGCAGCACGCGTAGACGACCGTGTCCAGGGTCGAGCGCTCACCCGCGAGGACTGCCGCCATCGCCTCGTCGATCAAGCCGAACCCCGCCTCGATGTCGCCCTTGCCGACCCGCACCAGCCCGAGCTGCGCCAACGCGACCAGTTCCAGATCGATGTCACCGGCGTCGCGGGCCAGCTCGACGGCCCGCCCGGTGAGCTCCTCGGCCGCATCCAAGTCGGTCATCCGATAGCCGCGGGCGACCAACACCCATCCGTGCAACGGACCCGGGTCCAACCGCTCGAGCAGCCGCTCCGCCCTGCTGATCCAACCGTTGGCGGCCGCGAAGTTGGCGAAGTTCGCCTTGTAGGTAATGGCCAACCACACCGCGCACTGCGCCGCGCGCTGCACGTCGCCCGCTTCCCGGAACAGCGCGTAGGCGCGGCTGCACCGCTCGACGCAGGCGCGGTTCTCGCCCAGCCACCACAACGCCATCGCCAAGCCGAACGACGCCTCGGCGGTCTCCCCGCCAGCCAAAGCAGCCTTGAACGCGGCACGGGCGTCACTCCATCGGCCTTCAGCCAGAGCGCCAAAGCCGGCGGCAGCCGGCTCCGCAGTCACGCCGACCATTGTCCCGCGCGGCGACGATTCGATGTCCGAAGCCTTAATGCGGGGGTGTCATCGACGCGATGCGCGACGCGCCCGGATCGCCGTACGGGTCTGGCGTTGAGACTCGCCCGTCTTGCCAACAGAAGGCGCGGGGCTTTCGCTGGCGCGGAGTGCCCCCAACGCCGGCTCCATGGGATCGCGCCTGGTGAGGGGTGGCGACCTTGGGCCATCGAAGTGGTCGGGCGCGCGGAGGCCGTCGCCGGGCCGCCGTCGCTGATCCGCATCCATCTCGACCGGGTGCACTCCTGGGGGCTCGATCCAGCCGTCTCCGTCGGCGCGGGAGCGCTGGTCGGACGATCCGCCCTACGTCGAGGGCGGGCCACGCTGTCGGTGGTGGCGAGGTTGACGGAGGCCATCGTGGCCGCCGGCGCTGTGCTGGTGGCCACGCCCGAGTACAACGCCTCGGTGCCCGGCCAACTCAAGGACGCCCTCGACAGGGCATCACGCCCTTCCCTGCCGACTCGCTGCGGGCAAGGCCAGTGGCCGTGGCGGGCGCCTCGACCGGGCTGTTCGGCGCGGTCTGGGCCCGGGCCGAGCTGGGCAAGGTCCTCGCCACCATCGGAGCGACGTCCTCGACGCCGACCTGCCCGTCGGGCGCGCCTCCGACGCCTCCGACGCCTCCGACGCCGACGGGCCCTGCTCGACGACGGACCTCCGGGGTCAGGCCTGTCACAGGCACGCCGAACGTCCTGGTCGGATCTGGTCTGGTCTGGTCTGATATGATGACGGCGTGCGAACCGTCAACGTGTCCCAGGCGAAGGCGACGTTGAGCGATCTGCTCGAGCGGGTGCTCGGCGGTGAGGAGATCGCCATTGGACGTCGTGGCAGGGCCGAGGTGCGCCTCGTGGCCATCGACCGAGGCAAACAGGATCGGCCGCTCGGAGGAGTTCGGGTCGCCGACTACTGGATGAGCGACGACTTCGATGCGCCGCTCCCCGACATCGATGACGACTTCGACCCGTCGTGAAGCTGTTGCTCGACACCCACGCCCTGATCTGGTCGGCGACCGCCCCCGATCAGCTGTCGGACTCGGCGGCAGCGGCTATCCGCGATCCGGGCAACGACGTCTTCGTGAGTGCTGTGAGCGGATGGGAGATCGCCATCAAGCGGACGCGCGGCCGCCTCCGCTTCCCCGATGTCGATCGAGCGATGCTGGCGGAGCTTCGGTTGACCGAACTGCCCGTCACCCTCGCCCATACGGCCGAGATCTTCGTGCTCCCCGACCACCACCGAGACCCGTTCGACCGGATGCTGATCGCACAGGCTCGCACCGACGACCTCACCATCGTCACCCGAGATCGAGCGTTCGAGGCCTACGCGGTAGCGACCCGCTGGTGAGGTCGACGCTGGCGCCGAGGTGGCTGGACGTTGAGGGGGGCCGCCCTTGACCGCAGGATCACCGAGATCCACACCGGGTCGATGGGCGTCTACGGGCGCCCCGGGGTGCACCGAGAGCTCCTCGGTCGGAGCTCGATGGGTGCGGGCGACGGCGGGTCATCCGCCTTGATGCGCCTGGCCGGCCTGGAAGGGCGCGGCAAGAAGCGTTGGCGCAGAACCACCGTCGTCGACCCCGACGCCGAGCAGCCAAGGACCTCATCCAGTGCCACTTCGGGCCCTGCGCCGAGGTCGACCGCCGCTACATAGGCGACATCACCTACATCGCCACCCGGGAGGGATGGGCGTACCCATCAGCCACCGTGATCGACCTGGCCTCCCCCAAAGTGGTGGGCTGGGCGCTGGCCGACCATATGCGGCTCTCCGCGTTGGACTGGGGAGTGAGGTAGCGGAAGCATCCACCACGCGGGCCAGGGGTCCCGCCATCGTTGCGGCTGTTCGAAGGCTGCGACGATGGGAGACCCCTGACGATGAGCGACGGTATCGGGCTGGCGGAGGCGCTTCTGGGACTCGATGGGTTCAGGGTGCTGGCGGTCGACGAGGGCCCCGACGAGCTGGTGCTCACCATCGAGACCACTGCCACCGTGGTCGGCTGCGGGCGGTGCGGGGTGCGAGCCGAGGCCCAGGACCGGATGGTGATCGACATCCGAGATCTGGCCTGCTTCGGCCGTCCGGCGCGGCTGCGCTGGATCAAGCGGCGATGGCGCTGTCGAGAGGCCGACTGCGACGCCCGGACCTGGACCGAGCACTCCGACGCCGTGGATGCCCAGGCGGTGATCACCCGTCGGGCCGGAGCCGAGGCCTGCCGGCTGGTGGGCGAGGAAGCCCGCCCCGTGGCTCGGGTGGCGGCCGAGTTGGGCGTGTGCTGGTGGACGGTGATGAACGCCGTCATCGAGCACGGCACACCGCTGGTCGACGATCCCGGCCGCATCGGCGCCGTGCGCCAGCTCGGTGTCGACGAGACCTCGTTCCTGTCGGCCAAGCCCACCCATCCCACCATCTACGCCACCGGCCTGGTCGATCTCGAGGCCAGGGTCCTCATCGACATGGTGGAGGGCAACGCCGCTGCTGACCTGCGGCGA
>Ga0187892_10002539_pt1 | contig 36068 bp, 33 predicted proteins | sample MA1701073metaG_FD_139345 | JGI IMG/M metagenome (GOLD analysis project Ga0187892, IMG submission 139345) | Bio-ooze microbial communities from a basaltic lava cave in the Kipuka Kanohina Cave System on the Island of Hawaii, USA - MA170107-3 metaG ... | reverse complement strand
GCCAACGCCGACTACGGCAAACCGGGTTTCACGCGCGATTGCGGCCTGCGGTTCCATCGCGGGGCAGACATCGCGCCGGTCGCGGTCACTCCCACCGGGAAGACCACGCGCGTCGTATTCACCGACTGCGCGGCCGGCCGCGACTACGAGAGCGTCGAGCCGACTTTCGTTCCCCACGACGAGGTGTTCTGCGTGCTCGAAGGCTTGGTCCGGGAATTGGTGGACGACGAGACGCAGTCGGATTTCGGGAAACACGTCGTCATCGAGCATCGTTGGCCGCGTTCCGGGGCCAGCTTCTTTACACTCTATGGCCACCTCGCCGAAGTGCGCGTCTCGGAAACGACGGTCCACATTCGGCAATCGGCCATCCTCGGCCTGATGGGCCAGACGAGCCGCAGCGCCGACGCCCGCAACTGGCTGGCCATCGCGCCCCATCTGCACTTCGAGGTGTGGAACGCGGAAGGCGAGCCGTACAACCCACGGGAGTTTCTGGAGCGGTTTGCGCCGCGTTCGTGAAGGGTCGTAGTAGCGCAATTCATTGCGCGGTTTGACGGCCCGCCCGCGCAATCAATTGCGCCTACGAACCCGCCCTTGCAGCGGCCTCCCGGCTCCGACTCCCGGCTTTACGTTTCGGCGTTTCCAAATTAGTTTCCAGCGCTATGGCCAACGGCGTTCCGAAACAGGTCAAGATCACCTGCCCTGCTTGTGGACAGCACCTCGATGTCACCGGGCTGAAACCGTTCGAGATCGTCGCCTGCGTGACGTGCAGCGAAAAACTGCTCGTTCCGATGCAACTCGGCAATTACCGCCTCCTGTCCACCATCGGCGGCGGCGGGATGGGCATGGTCTATCGCGCCGTCGATATCTCGCTGGGCCGGCAGGTCGCGGTGAAACTGCTGCGCAAAGACCTCTCCGAGAACAAGACGTTCGTGGACACGTTCACCCGCGAAGCGCGCGCGGTCGCGGCGTTGAACCATCCCAACATCGCCACGCTGTACTCGTTCGGCTCCGAAGACGGCCAGTATTATCTCGTGATGGAACTCGTCCCGCGCGGCAGCCTCGACGACATGATTACGCAGCGCAAACGCGTCCCCGAGGCCGAAGCGCTCGATATCGCGATCCAGATCGCGTCGGGGCTGCGTCACGCCCACCAGCGCGGGTTGATCCATCGCGACATCAAGCCCGGCAACATTCTCTTCAGCGACACGGGCATTCCCAAGCTCGTGGACTTCGGGCTTGCCGAGTTCCACACCGAGGCGAAAGTCATGGAGAAGGAGGGCATTTGGGGGACGCCTTACTACATCGCACCCGAGAAGGTGGCCGGGGAGAAGGAGGATTTTCGTAGCGACATCTATAGCCTGGGCGGGACGCTGTTCCATGCGCTCGCGGGACGCGCGCCGTTCGAGGCCAACACCGCGACCGACGTCGTTATCAAGCACCTGACGACGGCGGCGTTGTCGTTGAAGACCTTCGCGCCGGACGTGAGCGATGACACGTGCCGGATCGTCGGGCGGATGTTGGTGAAGAACCGGACCGCCCGGTACAACTCCTACGATACGCTGATCCAGGACCTCCAGCGCGCAAAACACCAGCTCACCACCAAGGGCGTGCATCGCGTCTCGAAAGACGTGCAGCAAAAAGTACAGAAGAGCATGATGCAGGCTGCGGTCATCATCGCGGCGGTCGTCGTCGGCATCGGGTTCTGCGCCTACCTGCTCTGGACGCAGCGGCACCAGATATTCGGGTATCCGCCGCCGCCGGAGGGCCAGCAAGTCACCGCGACCAACGCGGTCGCGACGGGAACCAGCGGCACGGCCAGCCCGGCGCCGTCGTCCACGCGCCAGCCGGCCGCCCCGCCATGGCGTGTGCAATGGGCCAGCGCGACGAGCGGATTGAACCAGGGCAACTACACCGGCGCCATCGGACATTATCTCGACGCGCAGAAACGGATGGACGACGTGAACCCGTTGCGACCGTGGGCGATGGCGCAGGTCGGCGTGTGTCACCTGCTCGCGCATCGAACGAACGAAGCGGCCACCGTTTATGCGTCGCTGGTCCCTACCAACGCCGTCGCGCCAAGCGTGAACGCCGACATCCAGTCCGAACAACTCGCGCAGTTGGTAGCGATGGCGATGATCGATCATGTGCCGATGAAAGACCTGCTCGGGCGGTTGGATGAGATGCCCGATTGGGCGAGCGCGCTGGTCCGATTCCATCTGGGGGCGAAAGCCCTGAGCCGGGAGGAGTTCACCCTGGCGCAGAAGTTGTTCGCCGACTACGCCGCCACTGCGCCGTCCGACGACGCGAACTGGGGATGGGTCAAGGCGTTCGAGACCCGCGCCAACATCCTCGGCCTCGAATGCGAGAGCTTCAACAAGGACTTCCCCCTGGCGCTCGAAGACAGGAAGCGCGGCGACTTCGACTCGGCGGCGTTCAAGTTGCAGAGCATCCGCAACTCGGTCACCTATCCCACCCTTGTGGCCAAGGTCCAAGCGACTCAGGCGGCCGTGCAGAAGGAAGTCGCCGCCCTGGCCGCGGAGAAACAGCAGGCGGAAGCGGCCCGGCTGAAAGCGCTCGTGGACAAGGACCGGGAGTTGATCGGCAAGATCGACACGACGGTCCCCGCCTATCTCGCGGCGTACGCGTTCTCTCCCGTGGCCAACGCGTACAAGATCACCCAGGAAAAGATGCAGACGGACCAGGGGAAAGAGGAGGCGCAGCAGCGGTACAGCCGCTATCAGGGGCTGAGCGAACTGAAGCGGTTCGCGATCGAGCAGATCAACCAGAAGTCGTGGACGGGCGGCGCGGTATCGACTCGCACGGGCGGAGAGGTCAAGGGGACGTTGTACAAGGCCGACGACGAGAAGCTGTATTTCAAGATTGCCTATGGCGACATTCCGCAGACGTGGCGAAACCTGGCGCCGGCCGAGGTCGCCCGCATCTTCCAGGTTTGCATCGCCAGCGTGTCCGACCAGGAGCAGAAAGCCAAACTCGAAGCCGGCCTGGCAACGTTTCGGGAAGAGTTGAAGGTCAACTGAGCCGGGTTGTCAAGATGGCGGCCCCGTTCGTTCGTAAGTAGCGCAATGCATTGCGCGGTTCGACGCCTTGGATCCGCAGTCACCCGGCCTTCCTTCGGTGGCACGCGCCAAAGATTCCGGAGCCTTCGAACCTTCTTGAGTCGCCCAGCAGAGTTGGGGGGTTCCGCGCAATGAATTGCGCTACTACCTACGAACCCGCTGCCGGCGTCGATTCCAGTTCCAGCCCGCCACCCGGTTGGCCGGGCTGTTGTTGCTGTTGCTGCTGTTGTTGCCGCTGCTGCTGTTGTTGCTGTGCTCGCTGCCAGGGCGGAGGATTGGCCCGCTGGAACTCGCGGTTGAACCAGTCGTTCAGCACGATGTCCTTTCGGCGGTCGGTCAACTGTGCCAGGAATTGCGGCCGGTCCTTTTCGAATTCGGCATTCGAGGGCAACACACGTTCCTTCATCAGCAGGAACAACCCGCCTCGCGCCGTCTCCACGAACTCGCTCACTTCGCCCGGGCGCATGGCAAAGGCCGCGTTGAGCAGCGCGAACCGATCGTTCTGCTCGGTCGCTGCGGTGCGCAGGTCTTGCTGCGAAAACGGCGGCGGGCTGACGACCTCCAGGCCAAGCTTCTGCGTTTCCTCGGTGAACTTCTTCGCCGCGACGTCCATCGCGTCCGGCTTATCGGTGGTGGCGGCGAGCACGGCGTTGCGGACCTGGCGCGCGGCGTCGCGGCCCTTGACCCGGGCCATCTCGAGCGCCTGGTCGCGGACCAAACGCAGCACCACCTTGTCCTTGACCTGTTCGAGCGGCGGCTGCTCGGGTTCTTTGCTGCCGAGGAATTGCAACACGTACACGCCATCCGCGCAAACGACCGGCTCCCCAAACGGCTCCTCGACGGTCAACGCGTAGGCGGCGCGGAAGAAATTGAAGCCGGGATCGATGCCGGGAATGGTGTTGGACGGCTCGACGTAGTCGGTCTCTTGCACCGTGGCCTTGAACTTCTGGGTTAGCGCGGCGAGATCGATCTCGGCAGGTTTCTTCTTTTCCTCTTCGCGCTGCGAGGAAATGTCCAGCATGAGCTGCGTGGCGAGTTCTTGAGCGTGACGGCGAAGGCGCGCTTCGAGCAGGTCCTTGCGGATGTCATCGGCGACCTTTTCGAAGGGCAGTTGCTTGCCCGCGTCATTGCGAAACAGGTTGCTGTTCTTCTCGTACTCGTCCTTCACGTCGAAATCGGCGACGCGGATTTCGTTGGTGTAGGCCTGCGGATCGAACCGCACGTACTTCAGCTTGCGCCGCTCGGGGATTTCGAACGCGGTCTTGTGCTTCTCGTAATAGTCCTTGAGGTCGGCCTCGGTGTGCTGGACCTGGTTGGTGAACTTCGCCGCGTCGAACGTCACGACGGAAACGCCGAGCTTCTCGTGGGCGAGATTGTACAACTGCCGCGCCTCGCCGGGCGTGATCTTGGTGGTTGATCCGACCATCTCGTTCATCTTCTGGACGGCGAGGTATTCGCTCATGATGCGTTCGAAGTCGGCGGCGGAATATCCGCGCGAGCGAAGAAACTGGTTTGCGAAATCATCGTACTTCTGCCGGTCGGGCTGGCCGTTGGTCAGGAACATCGGCATCGTCCACACGTAACGCCCCAGTTCTTCGTCGGTGACCGTGACGCCCCATTCTTCGATCTTCTGGCGTTGAATAAGGCGCAACCAGGTCTGTTGTTCCATGAATGCCTGGCCCTGTTCGCCGCGCTCCGGGTCCTGGCCGGTGAACAGCAGCACGGTCAGATATACGGTCCGGTAGGCGTCGCGGTATTGCTCGTAGCCGACGTTCTTCCCGTAGATCGTGCCTGGGCTTCCCGACCGCCGGCCCGAGAGATCGGGTCCGCCCCAGATGACGAAGGTGATTACGACGACCACGATGATCACGCCCCACACGAGGCGCTGATTTTTCCGCATGACTGCCTGTACCATAGAAGTTCTCTTGGCGATGTTTGAAAGACGGCAGAAAATACGCGGCGGAACGAAGAGGGTCAACCAGCAAATGCCCACGGCGGGAGGCGAGCAGCGCCGCTGCAAGATCGGCAACTGCGTTCGGATCCACGGTGTGGTGGCCGCCGTCCCCGGCGGCTTCGGGCGGTTTTTCCTCGGCACCCGAGGACGGGCGCCACCACACCGCCGATCTTGCGCTACCACCGAGTTTGTGGAAGCGCCGCGGTAGCCGCCCGCGCCGAGGGCGGTCTTCTTGAGCTACTGCCCGGGCTTGCGAAATCCACTCGATCACCACGCTGCGTCGGCGACTGCCCCCGGCTCGCCCCGTTGGCGTGACAAATCCAGCCACGGATCGCGCGTGCGCACGCGGAAGTCCATCAGCTTGCGGCTCATCTCCGACGCGACGGGCTGCAGCGCGGGATCGCCGGTCCCGTTCCTGCGGAGTTGGGGATGCTCTTTGCAGCCACGCCATTCTCGGATGCCCCCGATCGGTGTAGCCTTCTACGCGAGAATCTCCCCTGGTGAACTGCCGTTCCAATACGCGGGAGAGCGTCCAGTGTGCCGATTTCAGTCGGTTATCTTCCCGGTTGCTGGGCTGCTGGGCGAAAGCGAATGACGAGTCAGCCTGAACGCGCTATGTTCCGAACACGTGTTGCCCAGGAGAAAGAAACGAATGCAAACCGCGCTGGTGTTCCTCGCCTTGATTGGCGGGTTCCTGCTGTTCCTCAAGTTGATCGAGAAACGGATGATCTACTACCCCTCACGCGATACGTTCTGGACGCCGAGCGAGGACAAACTTCCCTTCGACGACCTGCGGCTCCAGTGCGCAGATGCGGCGGCCATCCACGGCTGGTTCATCCCGGCGGCGCAGAATCCCCGCGCCACCATCCTGTTTTTCCACGGCAACGCCGGCAACATCAGCCACCGCGTGGACAAGATCCTCCTCCTCCACGGGTTCGGTCTGGACGTGTGCATTGTCGATTACCACGGGTACGGCCAGAGCGAAGGGAAACCGAGCGAACGGACCACGTACCTCGACGCCGACGCCGCTTACGAGTGGCTGACGAAGGAGCGGCGCGTCCCGCCGGAGAAGATCATCCTCTGGGGCGAATCGCTCGGCGGAGGCATCGCGACCTACCTCGCCGCGAAACAGCCGGTGGGCGGGCTGGTGCTGGAGAGCACGTACACGACGTTGCCCGATGTCGGCCAGAGCGCGTTTCCTTTCCTGCCGGTGAAGCTGATCATGTCCACGAAATACGATTCGCTGGGACGCATCCGGACCATCCGCGTGCCGGTGCTCAGCATTCACAGCCCGCACGACGAGGTGATCCCGTACCGATTGGGAAAGAAACTCTTCGACGCGGCGAACGAGCCGAAGCAGTTTGTGGAATTGGCGGGCGACCACAATGGCGGGTTCCTTCTGAGCGAAGAGGAGTTTCGCGGGGGAATTCGGGAGTACCTGGATGAACATTTCCCGGGCGCCGGGAAGCAAACGGGAAAGAACGACGCGGGCCGCGACCCGAAGGCGCGCGGCGCCGAATGACCGAAGCAACCGGCAGAGCCAGTCAGACGGCAGCGACCTTGGCCCGCCGGGTTCGAACGGTTTTGACCGCGGGCAGTTCTTCCGCGGGTTGTTCCCCGGGGTAGATGTAGCGCCCGCAATTCTCGCAGAGGTTCAGATCGTCCTGTCGAAGGAGTTGCTGGTAGGCGCCGGAGGACAAGCGAACGAAGCAGCCCTGACACACGCCGTTGCGCACGGCGACAACGGGGACTTTGCCCGACTTGGCAAAACGATCATAATGCCCAATGACCGGCTCGGGAATAAGCGGACGAAGTTTCAGAATCCGCTTGAGCTTTTCCTCCGTGCAAGCCTCCTTGCTTTTCCGACCCGACGCTTCCAGCTCTGCGAGTTCCTTGATGTACGCAGTGACCTGATGCATACGCTTGCTTTTCCATATACTTCGACCCGTTCGCGTGTCAACAGGAGTTTTTGAGAACACGTCGCTGGAAACGACGCCGTTGCCCCTCGGTGACGGTGGCCGCCCCGGGACCGCTTGAAATATTCACTTCCAAAGCCGTTGCGCCGCAGCGGCATCGCCGCACAGTTTACCGGCGTTCGCGGAACTTCTGTTGGGCCTGCTGCAGAAATTCCAGAGCGCCCCGGGCCGTACTGTCCCAACTGAATTTCCGCGCCCATTCGAGGGCCTGTTTGCCGAGCCGTTGCCGCAGGGCCGCGTCGCGAAACAACAGGCGGAACTTGTCGGCCATCGCCGCGATGTCTCCGTGGGGAACGAGGAACCCCGTCTCCCCGTCGCGCACGGACTCGCGCAAGCCGGGAGAATTGCTCGCAATCGTCGGCGTGCCGCACGAGCCGGCTTCGATCACCGAAAGGCCCCAGCCCTCCTTCGGCGACGGATAGGCGAGCACCCAGCACTTCGCCAGCAACTCGCGTTTAGCCGGGTAGTCCGCGAACCCGACGAACTCGACGTTCCGCTGCACGCCCAGTTGGCCGACCAGGTCGCTCAGCGCCGGCTCGTAGTCGCCCTTGCCGGCAACGAACAGTTTCAGCTCGGGAAACTCACGGCGCAGGTTGGCCACCATCTGGATGAGCAAATCGATCCCCTTGTATCTTTTCAGCCGGCCCAGATAGAGGATCGACGGGGCCGAGGTCTTCGGTCGCCCGGCAAACTCGTGGAAATAGTCGAACTCGACTCCGCCATAGACCACCGTGATCTGTTCCCGGCGAAACCCGCGTGCAATGAGATCGTCCGCCGTCGAGTCCGAGAGCGCCCAGAACGGGCATTGGCGATACATCGCCGGCAACGGGCGTTCCATCAGCCAGACATAAGCCGCGATCCCCCACGGCGCTTCGCGGAACACGGTCGTGCCGAACAGGTGCGGCACGTGGGCGGCGACGGGGATGTCTTTGATGAAGTGCGGCAGATAACACGGCACTTTGCTGATGTGTTCGAGCACGATGTCGTGGTCGCGCAGCAATTCCCGTTTCACCACGCCCGGCGCGCGGTAGTTGAACCAGCGCTCGTCGAACCGGCGGATCACCCGCATTCCCTCGGCGCTGGTTTCTTCGGGATTGCCGCCGGGAAATGCCGAGCACAGCAGCGTGACGCTGTGCCCCTGCTGAATCCAGCGCGCGGAAATCTTGTGGATGATCTCCTCCAACCCGCCGGCGGCCGGGTGCTCCAGATCGCGGTGGTTGACGTGCAGGATTCGCATCGATTGCATTCTCAAGCAGGATGGACGCCGGCGCGGGCAGGCGGAAACTTCATGGCGCGGGCCGCTTCACCCGGGGGCTGCGCCGAAACCCGTTCGAGGCCGCCAGCTTCCATACCACGACGAACGCTTCCCGCACGATGTCGCGCGAGATTTTCGACTGCCCTTCGCGGCGATCGACGAACACGATGGGCACTTCGCCGATGTGGAACCCAAGCATCCAGGCGTTGTAGGTCATCTCGATCTGGAACGAGTAGCCGTTCGAAGTCACCGCGCCGAGGTCGATCGCCTCCAGCACTTCGCGGCGAAAACATTTGAACCCGCCCGTCGGGTCCGTAACCGGCAACCCCGTGATGATGCGCACGTATTTCGCAGCGCCCGTGCTCAGCAACAGCCGCGACATCGGCCAGTCCACGACGCGCACGCCGCCTTTGTAGCGGGTGCCGAGGACGAGGTGGTGGCTCGCCGCGGCCTTGAGGAAGTCCGGGATCGACTTCGGGTCGTGGGAAAAATCGGCGTCCATCTCCATGAGCAGCGCGTAGTCCCGCTCCAGGCCCCACTTGAAGCCGGCGACGTATGCCGTGCCCAGGCCGAGCTTGCCGGGGCGATGCATCACGTGCAACCGCGGTTCGTTCTTGCGGAGATCGTCCGCGAGCTGGCCGGTGCCGTCGGGAGAATTGTCGTCGATGATCAACAACTCGATCCCCGGGTCCTGCGAGAGCACCGCCGGCACGAGACGCGGAAGGTTCTCGCGCTCGTTGTACGTCGGGATGATGACGAGGACTTTTTGCATCAGGGTCGATTGCCGAGGATTGAATGTGGGAGGCGCCTCCGTGCGCCGACTCTCGGTCCCAAAGAGTTTCCCAGCCCCGGTCGGCGCGCTGAGGCGCCTCCCACATTCCGTTGCGCGTTGTAGTTCACTTTTATGACAACAGGTTGAACTTCGGCGCCAGCCGCCGCACGGCGTGTTCGTGCAGATCGTCGAGCCGGTGACGAAGGCGGTTCACAAATTTGTCGTAGCGCGACGCGGACTGCGCCGCCGCCGCGATCAACCGCGCGAGGTTGTGCAGGTCGGACAGGCTCACGTATTCCGGCACGATTCGCTTCCTCGGGCCGATGTTGTGATAGTTACCGAGAGCGATGCAGAGCGCGCCAGCTTGATAGCCGTTCTCGCCGAACGCGGTGGCCTCGCACGTCCCGCCGTCCATGAGACAGCGCTGGGAACGGAATCGTTGATCGCGCTTTGCCAGTTCGGCGCTGACAATCGAAAGATAACGCGTCAATTCCGAGTCGAACACCGCCGCGCGATCGCCTACGCGCACGATCGGTCCCCCACCCATCCGCGCGCGCGGCGGGATTTCCTTGCTGGTCTCGACCGAGACGACCCGGACTGATCTCGGCAACCCGCCCGACTTGGCGAGCGCCAGCGCGCCGTGGAAGCCCACTTCCTCCGCGCGCGTAAAGACAAACCAAACGTCCGCATGGATTTTCCGCGACGCAAGCTCACGCAGCGCGCCGAGCATCGCCACGCAGCCCACGACGTCGTCGCACCCGCGTGAGTAGAGGCGGTCGCCGGCGATTGCGAACGGGCGAAGTCCCCACATTCCAAAGTCTCCCCGGCGCACCGGGCCATGCACCCGAAGCCGGACGATCTGTGGCCGCTTCGGCGCTTGCGGCGTTCCCCACGAGTCGATCTTCGTCACCCGGGCCGCGACTTCTTTGCTGCCGAAAACCCGGACCGGCGCACGCAGAACACATTTCCGGACGATCCCGCCCATAAATGCCGCGCGCACGGCGCCATTGCGCGAACGTTCGAGGACCTCGAAGCCGGGGTGGTCCATGTGCGCGACGAACGCGAGCGGATGCCGGAGGTGTTTGCCTCGACGGTAATGGATGAGAAGGTTCCCGAACCGATCGCGCCGCAGTGGCAGCCCGAGACGCTCGCACTCGGCGCGCACGCGCGCGGCGACGCGTTGCTCGTGATACGGCGCGGTCGGTTCGTTCAACACCCGTCGCGCCAGGGAAATGAGCTGAGTTCGGTTCATGTGCGGATCGGACCGGGCCACGCTGCGTATCGCAGCCGCAAAACGTGCCGACTATACCGAAGCGGGGCGGCAACACAAAACTAAAGTTGCACTCGCGCCCGCGTTTGCGCACACTGGCGGCCATGGTGAAAACGGCGCTGCTGTTCGCGGGGCAAGGCGCGCAGGCGGTCGGCATGGGCCGGGACCTGGCGGAACGTTTCGAGCCGTGCCGCGCCCTGTTCGCGCGGGGGAACGAAATCCTCGGTTACGATCTGACGAAAATCTGCTTCGAAGGCCCCGAGCCGGAGCTGACCAAGACGGAGCATGCACAACCGGGCATCTATCTGGTCTCGTTCGCCTGCCTGGCCGCCCTCGAATCTCAAATCTCAAATTTCAAATCTCAAATCGTCGCTGCCGCCGCCGGTCTGAGCCTCGGCGAATTCACCGCCTTGGCCGCGTCGGACGCCCTCCGCTTCGAGGACGGACTGAAACTGGTTCGCCGCCGCGGTCAGTTCATGCAGGAAGCCTGTGACGCGACCAGCGGCGCGATGGCCGCCATGATCGGCGCCGAAGAAACACAGGTGCGTGAAGTCTGCCGCGAAGCGGACGTGGACCTCGCGAACCTCAACGCGCCCGGCCAGATCATCGTCTCGGGCGAGAAGGGCAAGATCGCCCGGGCCATCGAACTCGCCAAGGCGAAGGGCATCAAGAAGGCAGTCGCGCTGAACGTGGCCGGCGCTTATCACTCGCGTTTGATGGCCTCCGCGCAGCCGAAGCTCGCGAAGGAACTGGGGGACATCGCGATCCGTCCGCCGAGACTGCCGGTCGTCTCGAACGTCATTGCCCGGCCAATCCAGGCACCCGACGAGATCCGCCGCGGGCTGATCCAGCAAATCACCGGTTCGGTCCGCTGGGAGGAATCGATGCGCTGGCTCATTTCGCAGGGGTTCACCCGATTCATCGAGCTCGGCCCGGGCAAGGTGCTCTCCGGCCTGATGAAACGGATCGACGGGAACGCCCAGATGCTCAATGTGGCAGACGCGCCGAGTCTCGAAGCCACCGTGAAAGCTCTCCAAGCATGAACCGACCACTCGAAAACAAAATCGCGCTCGTGACCGGCGCGGGACGGGGCATTGGCCGGGCCGTCGCGTTGAAACTGGCCGCCCACGGCGCCGACGTCGTCTGTTGCAGCCGCACCGCCGAGAACGCGCAGAAGGCCGCCGGCGAGGTCCAGGCCGCCGGGCGCAAGTCCTGGCATTACGCCGTGGACGTAGCCAACGGCGAGGAAGTCGCGCGCGTCGCCGAACAGGCGCTCAAGGACGCCGGCCGCGTCGATATCCTCGTCAACAACGCCGGCATCACCAAGGACGATCTCTTGATGCGGATGAGCGCCGAAGCGTGGGACGCCGTGCTGGACACGAACCTCAAAGGCGCGTTTCATTGGGTCAAGGCGCTGAGCCGGGCGTTCCTCAAACAGCGTTCGGGGCGCATCATCAACATCACGTCGGTCATCGGTTTGATCGGCAACGCCGGGCAGGCTAATTACGCGGCTTCCAAGGCGGGCTTGATCGGCCTGACGAAATCCGTCGCCCGCGAACTCGCCTCGCGCGGTGTCACCTGCAACGCCGTCGCGCCCGGGTTCATCGCCACCGACATGACCGCCGCGTTGAACGACGAGCAGAAAAAACTGATCCTCTCGAAGGTCCCGCTCGCCCGCTTCGGCGAACCCGACGACGTGGCGAACGTGGTCGCATTCCTCGCGTCCGATCTGGCCGGGTACATTACCGGGCAGGTGATCACGGTGGATGGAGGCATGGTGATGTAGTGATCAGTCATCGGCGATATCGGCGATCGCTGATTCCTGATTCACCTGGTCTCTGAACAATGCCTCTCGACAAAGAAGTCGGTCCGGAAGTGCTCGCCCGCGTGCAGGCCCGGGCACGCGAGATGTACGACAAGCACGTCCGCAATAACCCGAACCGGGCGCTGACGAAATCCCGCGCGGAATCGCTGGCGTTGATGGAGAGCTGGGTATCGTCCGACGCATTGCGCAAGCACATGCTTGCGGTCGAGGCGGCGATGATCGCTTACGCCGGGAAATTCGGCGACGACCTGTCCCTCTGGGGCGCGACGGGGTTGCTGCACGACTTGGATTACGAGAAGAACCCGACCATGGAGACGCACGTGTTCGCCGGCGTCCCCGCGCTCGCCGAGCAGGGCTACCCGGCGGCGATGCTCGACGCGATCATGGGCCACGCAGATTACTTCGGACTGCTGCGCGAAACGAAACTGGCGAAGACGTTGTTCGCGGTGGATGAACTCTGCGGCTTCCTGACGGCGGTCGCCTACGTGCGTCCGACGAAGAACCTCGACGGCATCGAGTTCTCGTCGATTCGGAAAAAGCTCAAGGACAAAGCCTTTGCCCGCGCCGTCAGCCGCGAGGACATCCAGAAGGGCGCCGACGAACTCGGCGTCCCGATGGAAGAACACGTGATGTTCGTGGTCAAAGCGGTGGAAGCGTTGCTCCGGTAGTCAGCGAAAGGAATGGACATGATCAAACTTGGCATGATCGGCTCGGACAACTCCCACGCGGACGCCTTTTCCCAGCTCTGCAACCTCAAGCAGGGTTACTCGGGATTGAAAACGAAAGGCGCCCGGGTCGTCGCGATCTACGGACACGACCCGAAGCGGACCGAGGAGGTCGCGCGAAACGGGAATATCCCCACCATCGTCGAGAAAGCGGAGCACATGCTCGGCATGGTGGATGCCGTGATCGTGACGTTCCGCCATGGCGATCTGCATGCGAAGTACGCGCTGCCATTCCTCGAAGCGCGGGTGCCGGCGTTCGTGGATAAGCCGTTCGCGATCAAACGCGCCGACGCTGAGGCGATGCTGGCCGTGGCCCGCAAGCGCAAGACGCCGCTCACGTCGTTTTCGACGCTTCGGTTCGCGCGCAGCACGCGCGCGTTTCTGAAGGAGATGAGCGACGCGGGCGGTTTCGTCACCGGCTCCATCGCGGGCCCGACCGATCTGAAAAGTGAATACGGCGGGCTGCCATTTTATGGCTGCCACGTCACCGAATTGCTGGCGGAGATTTTCGGCTATGGCGTGAAGGCCGTGCGCGCTATCGAGCATCGGGGGACCGTCCACGCGACCGTGCGATTCGGGGACGAGCGCCTGGTCAATCTTCAGTTCATCGGGAACGCCAAGGTCCACTTCCGCGTCGCCGCCAACGGACGGAAGGCCGCCGGCGAATACATCGTCGATACGGCGGGATGTTACAAGGACGGCCTCGATATCGTGCTGGAGATGTTCCGCAGCCGGAAACGCCCGTTGACCGACGAACAATTGCTGGAAACCGTCCGGGTCACCGATGCCGTGGTGCGGTCGTACAAGAAGGGCGGCGCCGAAGTCAACGTATAGGCCCGGTCTCGGTCCCGGTTCGTAGGTAGTAGCGCGGCTACACGGTCGCTGGTTGCTTTCTCCGCTTCAACACCTCCGCCAGCACGCCTTCGTCGGTCGGATTGTCGCGGACGATCTCGAAGAACTCGACGCGACCGATGCCCAGTTCATCCAGCATGCGCCGGTCGCCGCCGCACGGGTAATACAATTCATCGACCAGCCGTCCCTCCAATTTCGCCCGGGCCTTGTCGATCGCCCGGGGAAGCCAGGCGATGCCGGCCATCTCGGATTGACGGCCACGGATGTCCGTCTTGAGCGGTGGAAATTGGCCCCTCTGGACCGTCAGGAAAAACTCGCGGCGGATTTCGTGGATGCGCAGCGATTCGTCGGGCGTTGGGACCCCGCCGTTCACGTAATCCTCGCACGCGTCGAACATCTCGATCGGTTTGCTGCCGATGGACCGCAGAAACGCGCGGTCGGCGTCCGTGAACAGCCGGTCCAGGTCCCGTTCGCCGGCGCGGACCCGCGCCAGCGTGCGGTTGAACAACTGCCGGAACTGCGTTTTCCATTCGCTCATACTCGATTTCTCCACGGCTTCAGCGCCGCGCCCAACAACGCGCCGCTGACCACGCCGGCCAGGTGCGCGACCTTGTCGATTCGCGGGTCGTGAAAATCAATCACGGTCTGTAGGATGATCAATCCGAGAAGAATGATGCAGAGTTTGTTGCGAACGTGGCGGACCGGGAGGGCGCGCACACCGGCCATCGCCACCAGCAGCGCGCCGATCAAACCGCAGATCGCGCCCGAGGCGCCGACGGCGACGGCGCGGTCGGGCCAGAGGACGTTGCTGGCGAGGCTGGCCAGCACGCCCGAACCGAAGAACAGAAACAGAAACGGCCGCGTCCCGAAATACCGCTCCGCGGGCCGCGCCACGAAGAACAACGTGAGCGCATTCAGCCCGAGATGGAGCCAGTCGTCGTGCATGAACATGCAGGTGGCCAGCCGCCACCATTCGCCGCGCGCGACTGCGCCGACGTCGTTGGCGAGCCAGGCCGGCACCCGCGCATACCGGGTATCGACGACCAGGAGCGATCCGACGAAACAGAGGACCAGCGTCGCAAGCAGCGTCCAGGTCGCAGGGCCCGGCCAGTCCCGGCTGACCAGTTGCCGAAAATCCGCCGTCGCACGTTCGCGCGCTTGGATGGCGGCGAGCTTCGCTTCGTACGAAGACGGTCGGATGGGCACCGGCACCGTGCCCGAATCGATCTGAGTCAAACACGTTTCCATGGCCTGCCGCTCCAACGGCCGATCCGGCGCCAGTTCGAGCGCCTGCCGAAACCGTTGCCGGGCGGCATCGAGTTCGCCGCGCGCGAGGTGGCAGCGACCGAACCAGTACGGCTCGAAATGCCGGGGACGACGCAGTTGCTTCCCTGCGGACCGAAACACGGCTTGCAAACGAAGTAGATCGCCGGCCACCGCAAAGACAAAGACCTTGGCGGCGGCAATCGACCGGCTGGACTCGGCTGCGAACGCCGACTCGACCACCAGTTCAAGGCAAAGCAAAGCGTGTTCGATGCGTCCCAACTCGACGTAGGCGCGCGCCGCAGTCAAGCGGGCGCAGGCGCGTTCCCGGGGGGTGCCACTGGCGGGATTCGCCTCAAACAGATCGAGCACGGCTTGCCATTGGCGGGCCTGGACTCGACCTTGCATCTGCAACAGCCGCAGCTCCCGTTGGACCGCGCGCGGCGGATTCCGTTCCACGAACGCGGCGAGAGCGCGGTCTGCCCGTTCGACGTCTCCCTCGCTGCACAAGCGTTGGTACGTTCCCCACAACACCGCGAGACGGCCCCGGTTGCCCCAGGCGAACCATCGCACGAGCTTGTACGCGCGCTCCGCTTCCGCCATCCGACCGAGCGCCAGGCAGCGGTTGCCCCGGCCAACCATCCAGCCGGGGAGAATCCCGAACAACGCGATCATCGCCCAACTCACAGCCAGGAGCACATTGGAACCGCGCACAAGCCCGGTCGCGGCGACGGCCACAATCGCGGCAAGTTGCACTTGATGAAGAAAATACCAGCGGCCTCCGCGCACGAGGGAGAGTACGATGACGACGGCGGGGCTGATCAGGACGGGCAGGTAGAGCCAAAGGATCGGCGGCATGACCGGGCGGTTCGACGTTACCGCCGTCGTTCGCCGAGTTGGGCCAGCCGTTCGCCGGTCAGCAGGAGCCGCAGTTTGTTCGTCTCTTCACCGAGTTCGATGCCGGCCAGGCTGCATTCGGAGAACGAGAACCTGCCTTGCTTGATTTTCCAGACCGCGTAGGAAATGAACGCGCCGAGGTCGGGTTGATGGCCGACGCAGAGGACGTGGCGTGCCTTCTTTTCCTCCGCGGTCCAATCGAGGAGTCGCTTCGGTTTCATGCCGGGCCGGAGCACATCGCAATGCTTGAGCCGTTCTTGCGCGCCGAGAATTTTCGCGACGATCTCCGCCGTCTGGCGCGCGCGAACCAGCGGGCTCGTCAGTATCTGATCGAACTCCAGCCCCAGCGCTTGGATTCCGCGGGCAGTCCGCGCGCCGAGAGCCCGGCCTTCGTCGGAAAGAAAGCGTTCCTCGTCGGTGGCGATTCCCCGCGCGCCGAGCGGCAACGCGAGGCTGTGGCGGAGAAGGTAGAGCGTCATGGCAGGGTCCGGATGTCGATTTCCGAAATCGCCGTCGTTATTGATGGCTGCGGATTTCGAGAACGAGGACGAGGACGACGACGATTGAGCGACGGAACCATTCAATCCTCCTTCACGGTGACGTGGTTCTTTTCCAGCAGCGTTCCTTCGGCCCGGTAGAGCGTGGCGAGCGACTCGTTGTAATCGGCGATGGCGCGGATTTCCTTCGAGCGAGCATCGGTGAGGTCGCGCTGGTGCTGCAACACCGTGTAGCTGGTGCTCGTGCCCGCTTCGAGTCGCTTGCGCTCGGCGTTGAGGGTTTCCTCGGCGAGCCGGCGCGCGGCGCCCGTGGCCTCGATGCGCTTGAGGTTGGTCTGGACCTGCGCGGCGGCGTTGTCCACCTCGACGATGATGTCCTGCTCGATGCTTTTGAGTTGCAGGACAGCCTGCTGCGCGCGCAGTTTCGAGGCGCGATAATTCCCGCGCGCGGTCAGATTGCCCAGCGGGATCTCGACCACCACCCCGACGGTCCATTCCGGGAACTCCGACGTGGTGAACGCCGAGTCCAACGCCCCGCCGCGCCACGAAGCGAGGCCGGACTGGCCGTACGAGCCGGTCACGTCCACCTGCGGGAAGAGTTGGTTGCGATCGAAGCGAAGCTGGATGTTTTCCCGCTCGATGGCCTGTTTCTGCAACTGGTACTCGGGCCGGTTGCCGATCCCGCGCTGGATGCTTTGCTCGACATGGACGTGGACGGGTTCGACGCTGGGCGTATCGACGGGGACGATCCTTGTCTGGCGAAGGGGGGCGACGTTGGAACTGATGAGCCGGCGCAGGCGGTTGGATTGGACGCGAATATCCTGCTGGGCTTGAATGACGGCTTCTTCCTGCGAAGCCACGCCCGACTCCGCCTGCGTGACATCCAGCGGAGACATCATGCCGACTTCGAGGCGCTTTTTGTTTTCGGCCAGGAGCGCGTTGGCGAGTTCGAGCGATTCCTTCTGCACTTTGAGGTTCTCGATGGCGAAGATGAGGTCGTAGTAGGCGTTGTGGACTTCGCGGATCGTGTCCGTAACTTTGGCGACGAGCGTATAGATGGCGATCTGCTTGTTTTTCCGGGCGATGCGAAGGTTGGCCAAGTTCGGGCCAAGACCAAAGTCCCGCAGCAGGGGCTGCGTCAAACCGACTGTCCACGCGGCGCGATGTTCGTCGTTGAGATCGGGCGACGTTTGCTGCTCGGTGCCGTTGTAAGAGAAATCGTAGCTCGTGCCCGTGGGCAGCTTGCCGGTCAGGCCCGGGGTCAGGAAGGTGTTGCGGGTCGTGTTGGCCGCGCTGTTGGTCTGCACGCTGAAGAGCGGGGTTTGCACCTCGCGATACCTCATGTCCAGGCTCAGGCTGGGATCGAAATCACCCTGGGCGCTGAGGATGGCGCCGGACTCGATCTTCGGGTTGATCCGCTCGACGGAGATGTCGAGGTTGTTGGCCAGCGCGCGCTCGATGCATTCCCGCAGGGTCAGCGAGATTGTCTCCTCCGTCTGTGCGCACGCAACCTGCGCGACCGCGAAAACAAGAACCAAGTGCCGCCATTTCATCGCGCCGAGGATGGACACGGGCGGAATGAATGTCAAATGGTTGGTTGGTTCATTCTCTCACGTCCACAACCTGAAGCTGGACGATGTCCGGCAAAACGCGGGCGTCGAGCCCGACGAGCGCGTTCGGGCCGCCGGCGCCGAACCAGACGCGCTCCTGTTCCAGCACCAGCGGGTCGCAATAGACCGAGATCGCGTCGTTGTCGAAGAACGGGTTCACGCCGCCGACGGCGAAGCCGGTCCATTCTTCGATCTGTTCGGGCCGGGCCGTGGGGAGCTTCCTGCAGTTGGTGATCGCCCGGAGTTTCTTCATCGAAACGCGATTTGGGCCCGGGCAGAGAACGAGAATCGGCCGGTCGTCCGCGACAAAGCAAAGCGTTTTCACCACCTGCTCCAGCGGAATGCCGAGTTGCGCGGCGGAAGCGCCCGCCGAGTGGGTCGATGCCTCGAACGTGCGTAGTTCGAACGCCACGCCCCGCGCGCGCAGGAATTCGCGCACCGATTCCGTGTTGCGTTTCATGTCGCGCCGCACGTGTAGCAGAAGCCGGGCGATGCGCGGAAGTTTTTTAGTGCAAATCGGTCTTGAGTTGTTACGATGCGCGCCACTTTATGTTACCGGCATCCGACTACAGCACTCTCCATCGCGTCGTGGTCCTCGTGGGAGCGGTGATGTTGTTGGGGAGCGTGATCGGAAACCTGAGCTTCGCGCGCAAGAACGTGACGTTGAACCTCGAACTGGTGGCGCACGCCAACAAACTCCAGGAGGTGAACCAGATGCAACAGCAGATCAACGCGATCGCGCAAGACCTGGTGACGTTCGCCCCCCGCTATCCCTGGCTCGTGCCCATCCTGCAGAAGTACGGCTTGGTCCAGGTCGCGCCCGGCACGGGCGCTCCCGAAGCGAAGGCCCCATGAACGAATCTGAAACCGAGCACGAGTACGGGACCGAAGCCGGTTCGACGGGCGTGGACCCGGTGCTCGAACTGCGGCTGATTTTCTACGGCCTCGGTCTGCTGGTGCTGTTGATGAGCCTGTCGTTGAACCTGTTCATCCGGAAACAGAACAACAACATCCAATCGCAAATCGACGCGATGAAAAAGCAGATCGTGCAAATCGAGGAGAGCCCGCTCTACAAACAGAACAAGTCGGCAATGGGCAACCTCCTGGATGAACTGAAGAGTCAAGTGCGCGAACATCCTGAAACGGCGGAATTGTTGCAGCGTTACGGCATCGCCGTTTCCGCGCCGCCGCCGCCGCTGCCGAAGCAGTAGAACGGTTGGACCCACAGTCAGCCGGGGGACTTCACATGGCCAACAAGGAGAAATTCACCAACGTGGGAATTGTCGGCATGGGCTGGGCCGCCGGCGCTCATATCACCGCGTTCAACAGCCTGCTCAACGCACGCGTCGTCGCGGTCTGTTCGCGGCGTCCGCTGGAGCCGCGAGACCTCGAACGGGAACACCATGCGCCGCTTCGGGTGTACGGCGATTACTCCGAACTGTTGCGCGATCCCGAGGTCGATGCCATCGACATCACCACCGAACCATCCCGCCACGCCGCGTTGGCCATCGCCGCCGCCGAGGCCGGTAAACACGTCCTCATCGAGAAACCACTGGCGTTGACCTGGAAGGATTGCCTCGCCATCCAGCGCGCGGTCAAAAGGAACAAGGTGCGCGCGGCGGTTTGCTTCGAAGTGCGGTTCAGCCAGCAGTTCACCTTGCTGCGCTCCGTCATCGATCGCGGTCTGGTGGGCGAGTTGCACTACGCCGAGGTGGATTACTACCATGGTATCGGCCCGTGGTACCGGCAGTATCCCTGGAACGTCACGCGCAGGGGCGGCGGCAGCAGCCTGTTGTCGGCGGGATGCCACGCGCTCGACGCGCTCCTGATGCTGGTGGACGGCAAGGTCACCGAGGTGCGCAGCATCTCCGCGCAATCGAAGCACAAGGATTTCGCCCGGTACGAGTATCCGACGACGACGGTGACGATCTTGAAGTTCAACACCGGCGCGGCGGCGAAAGTCACCTCATGCATCGATTGTTTGCAGCCCTATTATTTCCATGTCCATCTCGTCGGCAGCGAAGGCTCGCTCCTCGACAACCGCATCTACACGAACAAGCTGAAAGGCTTGAAGAAACAGTGGGCCACGCTGCCCACGGCGCTGATCGACTCCGGAGACGTGCACGATCACCCCTACGCCGCGCAGTTCCAGGAGTTCGTCAACGCCATCCAGGAGCGCCGCCCGATGGCGTTAACCGATCTCGACACCGCCCTCGAGACCTTCCGCGTCCTCTTCGCCGCCGATGAATCGGCCCGGACCGGCAAGACCGTTCGGCTGAAGTAGGTCAGCCAGGAATGGCCGACCTGCTCCGGGATTCATGGTTGACCGGGCAAGGCACGGCAGCTTACGTTCTCCCGTCGATTGATGAACGCCCTGCTGGTCTATCGCCGCTTGTGGCCATTCCTGAGTCCGTACAAGTTCCGCTTCCTCGTGGGATTCGTGCTCGGGCTCACCTATGCCGCCAGCGACGGACTGTTGCTCCTGCTGCTGGAACGGGTGCTGCGGCGCATCTTCAGCGCCCTGCCGGGACAGTACACCACGTGGCAGGTGCTCGGCTTCGCGATGCTCATCCCGGCGCTCTTCCTGTTTCGCGGCGTGTGCGATTACTTCAACAAGTACTGCATCGCCTCGGTCGGGTTTCGGGCCGTCATGGACCTGCGCACGAAACTGTTCGCCCACATCCACTCGCTCTCGCTCGACTTTTTCAACCGCAGCTCCGTCGGCGACCTCATCTCGCGCATCACCAACGACGCCGTCCACGCGCAGAAAACCATCTCCGGCGCCACCTCGGACCTGCTCAAGGAACCGTTCGTGTTCCTCGCGCTGATCGCGGTCCTGTTCCACAAAGACTGGTTGTTCACCCTGGCGGCGCTGGTGTTGTTCCCGCTCTGCATCTTTCCGATCGCGCTCTATGGACGCCGCGCCCGGCATTCCACCAAACGCGCGCAGAAAAATTTGTCCGAGTTGACGCGGCTGCTGAGTGAAAGCTTCTCGGGCGTGCGCATCGTCAAGGCGTACGGAATGGAGGAGGCCGAGATCGACAAATTCCGCAAAAGCTCGCGCAAGCTCGTCCGCCATTTTCTCCGCACGGTGCTGGCCGGCGAAATTCTCAGCCCGATCATCGAACTGATCGCCTCGCTGGCGATCGTCGGGGCGTTCGTGTACGCCTACAACACCGGCATGCCTTGGGAAACCTTCGCGGTGATCGCCATCGGGTTGCTCCGCATGTACGGCCCGATCAAGAAACTCAGCAAGGTCCACGTCAGCCTCCAGTCGGCCGGGGCCGCGATCGACCGCATCTATCACGTGCTCGATATCAAGCCGAGCGTGGTCGAGAAACCCAATGCCCGACCGTTGCCGGCCATCCAGCGACAGATCGAGTTCGAGCACGTGAGTTTCCGCTACGACAGCAACGTCGTGCTCGAGGACGTCCATTTCACCGTGCCCGTGGGCAAACTCGTGGCCATTGTTGGCACCAGCGGCGCCGGCAAGAGCACGCTCGTCAACCTGATCCCGCGTTTCTACGACGTGGTGGACGGCGCCATCCGCATCGACGGCGTGGACCTGCGGGACGTGACGTTCGATTCCCTGCGCCAACAGATCGCGATGGTAACGCAGGAAGTGATCTTGTTCGACGACACGGTCTCGAACAACATCGCCGTCGGCAAGCCCGGCGCCACGCGCGAGGAAATCGTCGAGGCCGCCAAACGCGCCAACGCGCATGAATTCATCACGCAGATGCCGCAAGGCTACGATTCCGAGATCGGCGAGCGCGGCGTGCGCATCTCCGGCGGGCAACGGCAACGCATCGCGATCGCCCGGGCGATCCTGAAGAACGCGCCGATCCTGATCCTGGACGAAGCGACTTCCTCGCTCGACACCGAAAGTGAACGCGCTGTGCAGCAGGCGCTGGATGACTTGATGCAGCGCCGGACCAGTTTCGTCATTGCCCATCGGCTCTCCACCGTCCAGCACGCCGACTTGATTCTCGTCGTGGATCGCGGACGCATCGTCGAGTCTGGCCGGCATGAGGAATTGCTCGCGCGCGGCGGGATTTACCAACGGTTGTACGACATGCAGTTCAAGGAATGAATCCAGGCAAGGCCGGCGCGGCCAAACATCCGCAGCAACACTCGGGATGGAAGCCGGCGATCCTCTCCTTCTTCGCCTACTGGGTTACACGACTGGTAGGTTTGACGTGGCGGCTCGAGTTGCGGGATGAGTCGGGGCAACTCCAGACAGACAGCGGGAGGGTGTTCATTTTCGCCATCTGGCACAATCGCATCGGCATTATGCCGGTTGCCGACGGGAAATATGTCCGACGCGAGCGTCTGGCCGCGCTTGTCAGCGCCAGCCGGGATGGCGAACTACTGGCGCGGACGTTGCAGCGGTTTGGCTACCAGCCGGTGCGCGGCTCAACGTCGCGCCGCGGCCCGCAGTCGTTGCTCGAAATGGTTCGCTACGTCGCCGAGGGTTATGACGCGGTGATCACACCCGACGGCCCGCGCGGCCCGGCGGAGGTGGTGCAGCCCGGCATCGTGCAACTGGCAAAGGTGACCGAGGTGCCCATCACGCCCGTCTCTTGTTCCGTTTCGCACTGTATCCGGCTCAAGAGCTGGGATCGATTCATCATTCCATGGCCGTTCGCGAGGATCGTGATCAGCGTTGGCCGCCCGATAGCGGTCCCGCGCGAGGCAGACGGCGCGCGGCTCGAATCGAAGCGCATCGAACTGGAGCAAGCCCTGCGCAAACTCGGCGACCCCCCGCCCGAAGGGCGTTCCTTCAGAGGGTAATAGCTGTTACATCTGGAAGGAACGCTCTCGATGGCTTCGTTGGCGGCTTGTTTTTGGCGGCGGTTCCCGTTACAGCTAGGTCGCATGGTCAAACCCGCGGACAACGGCCCAGGGGAGAAACCGTCGATCGATTTGACGAGCGACGACTATTTTATGGGCGAGGCGATGCGCCAGGCGCGAAAAGCGTTCGAGATCGAAGAAGTGCCGGTCGGATGCGTCATTGTCCGTGACGGCCGCATCATCGCGCGCGCGTACAACCAAATCGAGATGCTCAAAGACGCGACGGCGCACGCTGAGATGCTCGCCATCACGCAGGCCGAGTCGGCGGTGGGCGACTGGCGCCTGAACGACTGCACGCTGTACGTGACCAAGGAGCCGTGTCCGATGTGCGCCGGCGCGATTGTCCACGCGCGCTTGGGGCGTGTAGTGTATGGCGTGAAAGACGAAAAGGCGGGCGGGGCCGGTTCGCTATTCAACATCGTGCAGCACGAGTCGTTGAACCATCGTGCGCAGGTGCTCGGCGGCGTGCGCGGATCCGAATGTTTGCAGATGTTGCAGGATTTTTTCAAGCTGCAGCGGGCCAAGTCTGAAAATCGAGGGTAGAGGATGGCGTTGCGTTCGAATCCTCGATCCTTTACCTTTCATTCTCCATTTGCAGACGGAAGGGTGTCTGAGTGGTTGAAAGAGCTGGTCTCGAAAACCAGTAGCGGCGCAAGTCGCTCGTGGGTTCGAATCCCACCCCTTCCGCCAGACTTCAACGGTCCAACGCAAACCCCAGCTTCCGATACCGCAATGGCGGATGTCCGAAATGCTTCCGGAAGACGCGCGAGAAATAAAACGGATCCGAATACCCCACCGCAGCCGCGATTTCCGATACCGTCCGGCTGGTGCCGCTCAGGTACTGGCGCGCGGCGGCCATGCGATGCTCTTCGAGCCAACGCATCGGCGGGAGGCCGGTCTCCTGTTTGAAGACGCGCTCGAAGTGGACCGGGTGCCAGCCCACCGATTTCGCCCATTCGTCGAGCGTCAACACTTTCTCCAGGCGAGCGCTCGCCCAGCTTTGCGCGAGTAACACCCGGTCCACTGCACCTTCGCCGAGTTCGGTCTCGGCAGAGAGAGGCGCAGCGGTTTCCTCGATCAGGTACGCGAGCCATTGCAGGACGGCGCTGTCCACTGCCCAATCGCGGACCGACAGCGGGCTTTGCAGGGCCGCGAGGATCGCATCGAATTTTTCGACGTACCGCCGCCGGTCGCGAATCCGGTAGCGGCGATTGAATTTCCGCTGCAGGAGAATGTTCGGCACCACGCCTTGCTCGATCGCCAGCGACAGGCTGAGCGCGGTGATGGGGTGGGCAGGATCGTGCCCCATGCGCAGCAGATCGCCGCCGCGCAGGACCTGGAGGTCGCCTTCGTGCAACGCCATCCGCCGGCCGTTGATCTCCGACCAGCAGTCGTTCTTTTCGAGAAACAAGAACCCGATCATGCCGCGCGGGAGCCGGTCGGACTCGATCTTCCATTCCGGTTTGCACACGAAACGCCCGCAATAGAGCAGTTGCAGACGCAGTCGCGACTCGAAGAGCAGGCGCCATTCGCGTGGTTGGGTCCGACCGGGCATGTTGAAAAAATACAGGTTTCTCCTGCGCGCTGTCCATTCCGTTTCCGTCGCGGTTTGCTAGGCTGTTCCCACCATGAACCTGACGACAGCCATCGAACTGAGCCGGGAACAACTCCGGCAGTACAAAGACGAAGGGTACACGGTCGTGCGCGGTTTGATCTCGCGCGAAGAAGCGGCCCGTGTGCGAGCGCGGATGATGGAACTGCTGGAAGGCGACCACAACTGGCCGGTCAACCATTTTCAGGTGCTCGACCCGTCGAAGTATCGCACGGCGAAAGGCGGTTATGTTGCCGTCGGCGTGCAACAGCCGGCCAAGGCCGAGCAGGTCTTTCGCGACGTGGCGGACCATCCGAACTTGCAGGCGGCGATGGAACAACTCCTCGGCGGGCCCGTGAAGCGGTTCACGGACCAGGCGTTGATCAAGAACAAGGAGATCGATGGCCAATCGTTCTATCACCAGGACTCGTACTACTGGCACCTCAAGCCGGAACTCGGCTGCAACTCCTGGATTGCGCTCGACGAAGTCGGCAAGGAGGCGATTGCCCTGGGCATTCTGCCGGGAACGCACAGGTCGTGGGCGCTCACGGACCACGAACAATATTTCGACGAACCAAGTTTCCACAGCGCCAGCAGCGGCGAGGCGTTCAAGCGTTGGCGGATCCCGCTCGATCAGGTCGATTTCTCGAAGGAGGTCTTGCTGCCGATGTCGCCGGGCGACGCGGCGTTCTTCACGAACTACACCTGGCATCGCGCGGAGCCAAACCGGTCAGGCCAGCACAAGTGCGCGTACGCCATCGCGTATCAACTGCGCTAGTGCGCACGATCATAAATTCGTAGCAGGTTTGCCGGGCAACCCGGTTTCTCCGCTTGCGTCCCTACCCCCGTCCTGTTACGTTTCGCGCATGGGAGACAAGAAAAAGACGACGCGCAAAGGCAAGGCCTGGCTTCTGGGAGTCGGACTGGACAACAGGGACGGCCACACTCGCATCACCAAAGGCGACAACTTCGCCCTGTTTGGGGGAAGCGAATCCACGCATGCCGAGATGCAGGAGAAAGCCGTCAAGATGAACGAACACCTCAAACGCCGCGGCAAGACGCTCGATACGGTCTCCTCGAAGGAATTTCTCGACCTCGCTCACAACCTGAAGATGCCCGTCGCCATCCCAAGCGAACGAAAGGCGCTGCCGCCGGCCGCTTCGCAGAGCCACGAGGAATGACGCCCGGCCGCCCCGGGCGCTCGCGCAGCCGCCATGTTGATCGACTATCACATGCACACGCCGCTGTGTGGCCACGCGACCGGCGAACCAGCCGAATACGCCGAGCGCGCTCTCGAAGTCGGCGTCGGCGAGATCGGGTTCTCCGAGCACAATCCGATGCCCCGCACGTTCGACGACAAGTGGCGGATGCGTCCCCAGCACATGGAACGGTACGTGGAGATGATCGATGAGGTGCGCGAGCGGTATTCCAGAAAACTTCCGATCAAGCTGGGGATCGAGTGCGATTTTCGCCCCGGCACCGAGGAGTACGTCCGCGACACGATCAACCAGCGGCAGTTCGATTACGTGATCGGCAGCGTGCACTACATCGGCGAATGGGTGTTCGACAGCCCCGAAGAATTGCCGGCCTGGGAGCGCCGGGACGTGTTCGAGGTCTGGCGGGAGTATTTCGACCTCGTTGCCCGGGCGGCCAACAGCGGCATGTTCGACATCATGGCCCACCCGGACCTTTGCAAGAAATTCGGCCACGTGCCGAAACAGGATTGCTCGCTTCTGTTCGCCACGTTTCTCAGCGCGGTGAAGAAAAACGATCTCACGCTCGAGATCAGCACGGCGGGTCTGCGCAAACCGGTGAAGGAGATTTATCCCAGCCGCACGATGATCGAGATGGCGCACAAGCTCGACATTCCCATCTCGCTCGCCTCCGACGCGCACGATCCCGCCGAGGTCGGCTTTGCCTTCGACCAAGCCGTGCCGCTGGTTCGCTCCGTTGGCTACACGCGGATCGCGCGCTACAGCCGGCGCAAACGTGAACTCGTGCCGCTGTGAAGCTGCGGTGCCGCCAGTTCGAGGTCGTCTTCGACGGGCCGCGCAAGACGAGGTTGATGGGGATCGTCAACATCACAAACGACTCCTTCTCCGGCGACGGGCTTCTGTCGAGCGGCGAGAACTTGCTGATGAAGGTCGAGCAACTTCGCCGCGATGGCATGGACGTGGTCGATCTCGGCGGCGAAACCGCGCGTACCAACCGGGGCCCAATCAGCGAGGATGAAGAAATCGCGCGTCTGTGTCCGGCCACCGAACAGATCGCGGCGCGTTTTCCCGACCTGCCCATCGCTGCAAACACCTGGCGCCCCCGCGTCATCGGGGCCGCCCTTGCCGCGGGCGCGCACATCGTCAACGACATCGGTGGACTGCCCGATGATGCCAACGCCCGTCTCGCCGCCCGTTTCGGCGCGGCGCTCGTGATCATGCACACGCAAGGCGCGCCGAAGGCACCACACACGCACGTCGCTTACCCGGACGTGATGGCGCACATGCTCGCATTCTTTGAAGAGAAAATCGCGCTGGCCGGGCGCGCGGGACTTTCCCGCGAGCAACTTCTTCTGGATCCCGGCATCGATTTCGCCAAGCAACGCGCCGACAATTTGCGCGTCCTGCGTGAACTGACCGCATTGCAGCGATTCGGTTGCCCGATTCTTCTCGCGCCATCTCGCAAAACGGTCATCGGCGACGTGCTGGGGCTGCCTCCTGCCGAGCGCGACCCGGGGACTGCGGCCCTTTGTGTTTTGGGCATCCGGGGCGGGGCGAACGTCTTGCGCGTGCACAACGTCCGCGCCATGGCGGCGGTGGCAGGCATGAGCGATGCTATTTTAGGGTCGCAAAGCCCGGCAGCGCCTGTATAGTGCCGCCAGTTCGGAGAGACATGAAAAAAGCCATCATCGCAGTGATATGCGTCGTGGTCGCGTTCTTCGTCATCGGGACGGACTTGTTCGTGAATCCGTTCGTCAATTGGATCGAGAAGAACCAGAAGAAATCTTCCGCACCGAGGATGATGTACGCCATGTCGGGTTACCTCTACATGGTGGCCCAGCGCCAGGGCAAAGCGGTCGAGTTGTACCGAAAAGCGTTCAAGTGGTTCCCCGGCTATAAGGATGAAGGCGAAGCCCACTATCGCATCGGCTTGTACTACGAAAGCAAGAAGGACTATCCGAAGGCGACCGAAGAATACCAGCTCATCCTCGACAAGTGGCCGGACATGGGGCAGCGGCTTGCCCTGCACCAGCGGATCGAACGGTTCCGGGCGTATCAGGGCGGTGGTTGATCAGGCCCGCAGTCTCTGGAACGAGTCGAATGCTTTCTGATACCGCGCGCGCGATTCGTCCCTGGCCAGCTCCCCGTGGTTTTTCTCCTTCAGCTTCCGAAACGTCTCCGCCGCCATCTGGATAAGGTGGTTGGTTTCCTTGAGTAGGTTGCAAGCCAACTGCCGGTGTTCCGCCGCCGAACGCTCGGTCCTCTCGAGGTTCTCGCCGACCAATTCCCGCAACAGTTCCCGGTCCGACGCAAGCAGATGCTCGTGTTTGGTCATCACCTGCAGCGCTTGCGCCGAGTCGAGCAGCAAGTCCAGAAAGGACACGAACAACTTCTCCTCCCGGGTCGAGTCCACGCCACGCAAGGCGAAGTCGGCGTGCTCGCGCGCCGATTGGAGCAGCGCGACGATGGCCTTGCATTTCTCGAGCCGGTCTTCGACGGGATAATTCATGAGGTCGCCCTGCAGGGAGCGCAGCGCGCACTCGTAAAACGCATCGCGCCCGGCAAGATGGACGGGGCGATTGAGGGCTAACTCGCGCATGCCGCGAGACTAGCGCAACGAATCGGGACGGGCAAATGGTTTCTGGTTTGGGAACCCCGGAAGCCCCGGAAGGCCCCCGAGGGTGCGGCGCTGCAAGATTACCTTCCCGCAATCGTCCTCGTCCTCGTCCTCGTCCTCGTTTTTCCGCAGATTTCGAGGACGACGAGGACGAAAGCTTTCAGGCCGACTTTGCAGCGCCGCTGCCTCGGAACCGAGAACTCAAATCTGTTCCGCGTAGATCCGGCGCACCAAGTCCATCGTTTTCAACGCGTCGCCGAGGTGGCTGATGGGCTGTCTGCCCTGCTGGATGCAATCGATGAAGTGCCGGCTCTCCTGGTAGAAACCGAAGACGTGAATCGGCTTGGAACTGCCGGCCACCGCAACCGGGTCGAGTACCTCCGCCTGTTCCTTGTTGTCCACGTACACGCGACCGTTGGTTTCGAGTTCGCCGAAGGCGGAGATGCCGTTCGCGTGCGCCTCCATGGTCAGAAACCGTTTTCCACAGGCCCAGTTCAGGAGCAGAACGCCGTCGCAGCCGGACTGGAATTTCACGAGCGTGTTGAAGCTGTTGTCATAGGAAGCGCCGGCCAGGGCGCGCACGTGGCTGGCGATCGCTTGGGGTTCGCTGTCCGCCAGCCAACGCAGCATGTCCACGGCGTGAATGGCGTCGCTGGTTAGGATATCGATTGCGCCCCCATAGTAAGGCGGTTGGCCAATGAAGTTCTTGTAGAAGGCGCAGACGATTTGATGCAACGCCCCGCGCTCGCGGGCCCGCCGTTTCAGTTCCACGAACAGCGGTGCATGCCGGCGCTGGAAGCCGACCTGACTGAGGCAGCCGTTGCGCTCCGCGACGTGCGCCAATTGCCGGCACTGGTCCCATGTCAGGCCGGGCGGTTTTTCGATGAAGAGGTGCTTCTTGCGCTGCAATACTTCGAGCGCCACCTCGAACACATGTTGCGGCGGCATGATCGCATAGACCGCCTGGCATTCCACCTTGTCCAGCATTTCGCGGAAGTTCGCGAACCGCGTCTCCACGCCGTATGTTTTCGCCGTCTCCGCCAGTTTCTGTGGCACCAGGTCCGAGATTGCAACCAGCTCGACGTCTTCCATCTCCGCCAGGCTGGGGTAATGAAATAGATTGGCCAGGTTCCCCGCGCCGATGAATGCCACTTTGATCTTTGTCTTCATGAGCGCGACGAAGCGTAGGGAAACGCACGCCGACTGCAATCCAAAACGCCGGCAGGCGAGTCCGACGGAAACACAGTCCCAAAAATCCCAGAACCCTTGACTTTGGAACGCATTCCAGGGTAGTGACCTGGCCGCCTTGGGCGCACCCGTGCATTCAATCCTTCCGCGTTTCGCCATGCTCACACAGATGAGCCGGTCAGGACCCACCGACGGATTCCTCCGTTGAGCAATCCCGTGCAACCGAACGACCATGTCGTGGTCACCGCCGCGGACCAGTCGTATGCCTCTTTCCTCAAGGGCCTGGTGCGTTCGATCCGCGATGGCGAACAGCGGTCGAACGTCGCCCGACCGGTCCCCATCAAGGTGCTCGACCTCGGACTCGAGCAAGCCACGATCGCCGAGTTGTCCGGTCACTGCGAATTTGTTTCCGTTACGGAGCCGCCATTCCCGATTCGGCGCGACGATCATTCCCGGCCTCTGTTGCTGTCCCGGGCGGTGCGGCCGTTTCTTCCCCGCTACATCCCGGGTTTCCAAGTCTATACCTGGTTGGACGCCGATACGTGGGTCCAGGACGTGTCGTGTCTCGCCGAGCTTCGCCACGGAGCGCTCGGGAGCGGCCTCTCGGTCGTTCCCGCTCTGGACCGATGCTACACGTCATTATATGATAAACACTCCGAGCATTACCGTTGGATGCAGCCGATCATCGAACAGACCTTCGGGCAAACGGTCGCCGAGGATCTCGAGTTCCGACCGCTGTTGAATTCCGGCGTGTTCTCGGCTACATCCGCTTCCCCGCTCTGGGAACGCTTCGGCAAGGCACTCGAGCAGGTCCTGGCGAAGTCCTCTCTCGTCCGCGACCAACCGGCGTTCAACGTGGCGATCTACAACGGCGGGGTGCGGTTTTATCCCCTGCCTGCCACGTACAACTGGCTCTGCCTGCATTGTCTGCCGCGGCTCGATGTCGCCCGATGGGTTCTGACCGCTCCCGGCTTGCCGCACGAGGACCTTTTGATCGTTCATCTGACGCGACGGCACCTGGATCGCACCGTGCCGATGCCATGCAGCGACGGGCGCGACCGCTCGCTCCGACTCGACTACCTGGGGTTGCACGCGGAGGCGCATCGCGGCGGCAGGCCCGGAGCATTGAAACCGACCGGCACCCGATGATCACCTACTTCGTCACCACCGCGCACCGATACACGATGGACCGCTACCTGCACTCCTGGGGCGCGGCGCTGCAACCCATCATCCGGGTCTGCAACTACGGCCAACTGGCAAGGACCCAGTGGTTGCCGGGCGGCACGTACATTTTCTCCGACCTCGAGCGCCTCACCGCCGCGCAACGCGCGATCGCGGCCGAGGTCTGGCGCCAACTCGAAGCGGCCGGTCCCAGCATCCGCTTGTTCAATCACCCCACGCAGGCGCTGTCCCGCCTGGAGTTCCTTCGCGCCTTGCACGCCGCCGGTCGCAACGAGTTCGCCGTGCACCGCGTCGGCGAAACCGGCGCGCCCATACGTTTCCCTGTGTTCCTTCGCTGCGCCAACGACCATCAAGGCAGCCGCAGCGGGATCCTTCGCTCGCGGCCGGAACTCGACGACGCGATCCGCGATGCCCTCTGCCACGCGCTCGATCCCCGGGAATTGATGATCGTGGAATACTGCAGCGCCGCCGACGCCGATGGCATTCACCATAAGTACGCCGCGTTTGGCGTGGGCGGGCGGATCATTCCGCGTCACCTGATCTTCAGTCGCAATTGGGTGTTGAAGCTGCCGGACCTGCTGGACGCCGGCAAACTCGCCCGCGAACGCGAGTATCTCCAGACCAACCCCCACGAGCACGTCCTCCGTGAAGCGTTCCAGCTTGCCCGCATCGATTATGGCCGATGCGACTACGCGGTCATCGACAGCCGGGTGCAGATTTGGGAAATCAATACGAACCCGATGGTCATGTTGTTGCCCAAACAATATCAGCCGTCCCACCTGCCCTTGCAGCAGTCGTTCGCGGAGCGGATCCGGGCTACCTTCGAGGCGATCAACGTCCAGCCTGATCCGCAATTGCAGGTCCCCATCCGGCTCGACCGGGCATTTCTCGACCGCGTGATCGCTGCGGCGTAACGTCGCGCGGACCACACGCCAAAACTCGCGCACGCGATTGGGGTTGAAGCCGAGCCGGACAAGGAGTACCTGAATCCCATCATGGAAAACGCGAACTTGGTTCCCGGCAACCTCTGCGAAGGCTTCCGTCTCGACAGCGTCACGCCGCTGCCGAACCTCCGCGCGACGGCGCACCGGCTCGAACACCTGAAATCGGGCACCCGGCTGCTGCACGTCCACAGCGCCGACACGGAGAACCTGTTCGCGATCACCTTCCCCACGCCGCCGCCCGACGACACCGGCTTGCCGCACATCCTCGAACACGCGGTGCTCGGCGGTTCGCGGAAATTCCCCGTCCGCGAGCCGTTCTTCGAGATGGTCAAGATGAGCATGGCGACGTTCATCAACGCCATGACCGCGCAGGCGTACACGGTCTATCCCGTCGCCAGCAACGTGAAGAAGGACTTCTTCAATCTCGCTGAAGTCTATGTCGATGCGGTGTTCCGTCCCGAGTTGAAGGAGGCGACCTTCCGACGCGAGGGGCACCACTTTTCGCTTCAGAACAACGACGACCTCGCGTCGCCACTCAAGGTCACCGGCATCGTCTATAACGAAATGAAAGGCGCCTACTCGCGTCCCGAATCGCTGATGTGGACGATCGCCGGGCGGGGGTTATTGCCCGACACGCCGCTCGGACGCGACTCGGGCGGCGATCCCGATCGCATTCCGGATCTGACTTTCGAGCAGTTCCGCGAGTTCCACCAAACGCTCTATCACCCGGCCAACGCACTGATCTTCATCTATGGCGACATCCCGACCGTCGAACACCTGCGATTCCTCGCGCCGACGCTGAATCAGTTCGAGCGAATGCCCGTTTCGATCCCGACACCGCGCCAGGCGCGCTGGTCGTCCCCGCGCCGCATCGAGCGCGAATATCCCATCGGCACGACCGAAGACGACGACACGCGCACGTTCTTTACGCTCAATTGGATCGTGGGCGACGGACTCGACGCGGCTGGCGTCACCGAGTGGGAGACGCTCTCCACCATCCTGCTCGGCGACGAAGCGGCGCCGTTGAAGAAAGCGCTGATCGATTCGAAGCTCGGCGCGGACGTGTTCTTCTCCGGCGCCAATGTGCACGCGTACGAGGTCCTGTTTCACGTCGGCCTGAAGGGCAGCGAGCCGGACCGGGTGGACGCGTTCGAGAAGTTGGTGCTCGACACCTTGCAGCAGATTGCATCGAACGAAATCAGTCGCGAGCGAATCGAGGCTGCGTTCCAACAGTTGGCGTACGATCAACTCGAAGTGAAGACGCTCTTTCCGTTGCACCTGATGTATGCCGTGAACGAGAGCTGGCCGTACGGCGGCGATCCGCTGTTGTTCCTGCGACGCAACGAACACCTCGCCGCTTGCCGGGAGCGGTACCTGTCCGACCCGCAGCTTTTCAACCGGCTCATTCGCCGTTGCTTGACCGAAAACCCGCATCGGCTACGCGTGGCGTTGCGTCCCGATCAGCAGGCGCAGGCCCGTGCGGACGCCGAATTTGGGCGGAAAATGGCCGAAATCAGGTCGAAACTCGATTCCGCACGGATTACCGCCATCGCGCGGGAAGCGGCGGCATTGGAAGCGGCGCAAGGCGTTCCGAACCCGCCCGAAGCGCTGGCGAAGTTGCCGCAGCTCAAAGTGAGTGATCTGCCGGCCAAGCCGCGTCCGATCCCGACCGAGGTGGCGCGCATTGCCGGCATCGAAGTGTTGCGCAACGACGTGTTTGCCAACGGCGTGAACTATTTTGCCCTCGACATCGATCTGGCCGGGCTGCCCGTGGAATTGTACGGCGACCTTCTCTTGTTCAGCGTCGCCATGGAAAAGATGGGCGCCGCCGGCCAGGGCTTCACCCGCATCGCGGAACGCCGGGCCGCGTGCACGGGCGGACTGGACTGCTCGACACCGGCGGCTCGTCATGCTTCCGATTCGACGCGTTCGTTGCGCCGCGTGCGGCTGACGATGAAAACGCTCGATGCGCAGGCTGGGAACGCGCTGCGGCTTCTCGGCGATTTGATTTTCTTCGTCGATCCGCGCGACCGCGAGCGGTTGCGCGATGTAATGACCCAGGTGCAGGCGTGGTATCGGACGACACTGGTCAACGACGGGCTCGCGACCGCGCGTTGCCAGGCCGGTCGTGGACTGTCGCGCGAAGGCGCATTCGAGCATCTTCTGCGCAGCCCCGATTCACTTCGGCGCGTCGAGGACATCGTTCAACACTTCGACGACCGCGCCGATGGATTGATGGCCCGCATCGAACGGATTCGGGACTTTCTCCACAATCCCCGGCGATGGACGATCAGTTTCACCGGATCCGACGGTGTGTTCCGTTCGTTGACCGGCATCCTTCACGAATGGGCTTCGCGGATGAAAGACGTTCCGATCGTGGACAATCCTTTGCCCTTCGCGCCGTTCGCCACGCCGCCGCGCGAAGGGTTGGCCGGACCGCTGAAGATCGCGCATTGTTCCAAGGTCATGCCCGGCCCGACGCCGGCGCATCCCGATCTGCCATTGTTCCGGCTGGGAGCATATCTGGCGCGATTCGACCTGCTGCTGACCGAGATTCGGCTCAAGGGGAACGCTTACGGCGCGGGGGCGGCGGACGACGATTTTCTTGGGGTTTTCCACATGTTCTCGTACTCCGACCCGCACGTTGTGGAGACGCTGCGCGTGTTCGATGGCTTGCGCGATTTCGTCCACCGCGCCCCGTGGACCCAAGCGGACGTGGACCGGGCGATCATCGGTTCGGCGCGCGATGCCGAGCGTCCCATCCGTCCCGGCGAAGCGACGACGACGGCGTTGGTTCGGCACATGCGCGGCGACACGAACGAGATGCGCGAACGTCGCTACGCCACGATGCTGCGCGCAACGCCGGTGGAAGTGAAACGCGCCTTCCTCGATCATCTCGACGCCAACGAAACGCGCGCGGCGGTGTGCGTCGTCTCCAGCCGCGAGAAACTCGAAGAAGCGAATCGCGCGCTCGGCGAACGCGCGTTGTCCGTCCGCGAAATTCTCGCGTGACGGATTTTCGCTGCGCACAGTCAAGCACAAATTTTGTGTATGACGCGGTCCTCCTCCGCATGGAGGTCATCGTGCGACAAAACTGCGCGCTGCGCCTTGGTCAAAATGCTACACGCGTTCTCCAACGCTCGCCGATGTGGACATTGGACGCGCACCCCCGGTCACGGAGAATTCAATTCGTAAATTTCCGAGCGGGCATTTCTTGCTCACGTCGCGGTCGAGTGACCCGTCAGCGACGGCACAGTGGAACCTATTCTCTTCTCCCACCGTGGTACACTGCCGATGCGTGCACGCTCTATTTCGCGCGCACGCGAGCACGGAAGAAAGGAGCAATCAGTATGAATAGAGATGGAATCCCTCCTCGGTTCCGCACGTTGCGGGACCTGGTCAACTTGCCTCCGGGCATGTCGAGCGCGTTTCTCATCGCGCTGCTGAACAAACTCAAGGTGCAGGTTTCGCAAGCAGGCAATCTTTGCTTGTTCGTGCACCTCACGATGGACCTGCTGGGGTTGCGGAACACGGCGGAGAAGCATCTGTTGCAGAAATGGTTCGCCCGGGCCAAGGCGCCGCGGCGGTTTGTCCGCAAGCTGAAGGTCGGGCCGCAGACGTGGGAGTACACCAGCAAGACCCCGTTCCGCTTCGTCAGTGGCGGGTTGCTGCCGATCCTGCGCATCGGGACGCAGCGTTACATCGCGTTGACGTTGCGGGACTTGGAACCGATCGTCGGCTGGAACCTGCTCATCGGTTCCTCGGAATCGCTGGCAGAACTGCTCGACATCGGCAGCGTCGTGGAGCGCGAAGGCCGGGAAGAGTTGCTGGTGTTGAACACCGTCAAGCGCATCTGTTACTGCCTGCAACTGCCCAACAGCACGGTGCCGACGATTGGCCACTACAAGAAGGTGCTGACGAAGCTCAAGACGGATTATACGGTGGCATCGAATGCGCCGTTGGTGGGCGTGTACGCGCCGAACCAACCGGACGCGATCTGGGTCACCGCCGGCTGGGTCGAGGATTCGTACATCACGAGTCCGGGGTTCCTGCTCTTCACACCCGAACGCGGCGAACTCGGGATCGAGTTCGTCCAGGTCGTCGAGTGGGTCATCCCCGCGCCGTTGAACGAACTCACCTTCCGCAGCGGCGAGCTCGACGAGGACACCGGTGAGCTGATCGACGAACCCATCGGCTTGTTCCTGTTCGACAAAGTGGTGGCCGAAATGTCCAGGCCGAAACCGAAGCTGATGCCGGATGTGTTGTACGTGCAAGGCATGCCGCTGACGGGCGAGTTGATCCAGAATTGGATCGAGCAGCCCGACGCGAAACATCCGCAGGGCCATCCCTATGCATATCAGTGTTGCCCCGCGCTGAAGGTGATGTTGGAGCGCTACGTGAAGTTCCTGGGCGTGCAGAACCTGTTCGTGCACACGACGCGCAACCATTGGAACATCCAGTTCCAAGGTGGCAAGTCGTTTTTCCTGCCGGACCGCATGGGGCTG
>Ga0187892_10002538_pt1 | contig 36071 bp, 35 predicted proteins | sample MA1701073metaG_FD_139345 | JGI IMG/M metagenome (GOLD analysis project Ga0187892, IMG submission 139345) | Bio-ooze microbial communities from a basaltic lava cave in the Kipuka Kanohina Cave System on the Island of Hawaii, USA - MA170107-3 metaG ... | reverse complement strand
TCGTGCCGGGGTGTATTGGCCGGCAGTGTGGAGCTGCGGCGCATGCACGAGGTTCCGAAGCGGAACTCGTGCGCGAACTGCGGCCCGGGCGGACGCTCCGCCGATGTTTGCTTATCGAATCCTCGCCGTCCCCTGGGCGTATCGTCTGCGCCCGGGCTCGCAGCCTCCGCAACACACTGCCGGCCAACACACCCCGTCCCGCCCCGCTGGAGAGCAAGAACTCGCCGCCTCACCTTTCCGGCCGACGCACGCGTTGCCGGCTCGCAAGGGGACGGGATGTTAAAGACACGACTCTTCCACATCGTCCCCCTTTGCGAGCCGCCACCGTGTGAGTTGGTCGGAGACGTGTGGCGGTGGTTCTAATTCTTGAGCGTGGCGTGGCGGGGTGATGGACTGACAGCGTGTGTGGAGGCCTCTGTCCGGCCGTATAGCAAATTCGCTGGCACGACGAGCAAGGCACTACGGTTCCACATGGACGAATTTGTAGGCCGGACTGAGGTCCCGCATGTCATTTTGCGGCAGGGCTGTGCCGCAACAATGACATTGCGCCGGAACTTTCACGCTGTCAGTCCATTACCCCGTCGCGACGCGCTTCTTGTTCTTGATCCGCCGTCACACAGCTCCAGCCAATATGCCGGTGCGGCGCGCTTCTCGGGTCCTGTATCGTTGCGTTCCATGAGTGAAGCGCGGCGAATTGCCATCGGCATCGAGTACGACGGCGCTGCCTACGCCGGCTGGCAGTCGCAGGCGAGCGCGCCCTCGGTGCAGGGCAGGATCGAAATTGCGCTCAGCGCCGTGGCGAACTCTCCCATCAACGTGACGTGCGCGGGCCGCACCGATGCCGGTGTGCATGCGATCGGGCAGGTGGCGCACTTCGACACCGAAGTCGAGCGCAGCACGCGCTCCTGGACGCTCGGTGCCAATACACATCTGCCGAATGACATCTGCGTGCTGTGGGCGCGCGAAGTGCCGTCCCGATTTCACGCGCGCTACAGCGCGCTCGTGCGCACGTACCGGTACTTGATCCTCAATCGGCCCAGCCGGCCGGCGCTGTTACGTCATCGCGCGTGCTGGATTCACCGGGTGCTGGACGAGCGCCGCATGGCCGAGGCGGCGCTTCACCTGCTCGGCGAGCACGACTTTTCCGCTTTCCGTGCCGCTGAGTGCCAGTCGCGTACGCCGGTGCGTCGCGTGGAAGCGATCGACGTGCGTCGCAGCGGCGAATACGTCTGTCTCGACGTGCGCGCCAATGCTTTCCTGCACCACATGGTTCGAAACATTGCTGGCGTGCTCATCGAGGTGGGCACCGGCGACGCTGAGTCCGGGTGGGTGCGTGCGGTGCTGGAGGGCAGGGACCGGACACTCGGTGGCGTGACGGCGCCTCCCGGAGGGCTGTACCTGCTGGCGGTGAAGTACCCACCCGAGTTCGAACTGCCCGAAACAGGCGTTGCAGGGTCAAATGACCTTTCGTTTATGATGCCGAGACTCGCGGGCGGCCCCGGGCCCGGGCCCGCACCCACACCCGCACCCGCACCCGCACGACAGCGATAGCGCGCACACCCGCCGGAACGGAGCCAAGATGTCCTGGTTCGAAAAGATCATGCCGTCGCGGATCACGACCGAGCGCCGCACGCGCTCGGTCCCCGAGGGCTTGTGGAGCAAGTGTCCGGCCTGCGACGCCGTGCTCTACCGCGCCGAGCTCGAACGCAACATCAATGTCTGCCCCAAGTGCAGCCATCACATGCGCATCGGCGCACGCGAGCGGCTGGCGAAGTTCCTCGATCCGGGCTCGGCCAGCGAGCTGGGGTCGCAGGTCGAACCCGAGGATCCGCTGAAGTTTCGCGACAGCAAGAAGTATCGCGATCGACTCACGCAGGCACAGAAGGCCACGGGTGAGAAAGACGCGCTCATCGTGATGGCCGGCACGCTCAAGGGAATGGAAATTGTCGCAGCCGCCTTCGAGTTCCGTTTCATGGGCGGCTCGATGGGCTCGGTCGTCGGCGAACGTTTCGTGCGGGCCGTCGATCACTGCCTCGAGCATCGCATGCCGCTGGTGTGTTTCTCGGCCAGTGGCGGCGCACGCATGCAGGAAGCGCTGTATTCGCTGCTGCAGATGTCCAAGACGAGCGCGGCACTGGCTCGCATGGCGGCGGCCCGCCTGCCGTTCATTTCGGTGATGACGGATCCCACTACCGGGGGCGTATCTGCGAGCCTGGCGATGCTGGGCGACATCAACATGGGGGAGCCTCGTGCCCTGATTGGTTTCGCGGGGCCCCGCGTCATCCAGCAGACGGTGCGCGAGACCTTGCCCGAGGGATTCCAGCGCAGCGAATTCCTGCTGGAACACGGCGCACTCGACATGATCGTCGATCGTCGCGACCTGCGTGACCGCATCGCCTCGTCGCTCAGGCTCCTGATGGCCAAACCCCCGGCGCCAGCCGAGGAGCCGGAAGGCTGATCTCGCGCAGGCGGAGCAGGTCACGCACAAAGGTTTTCCTTCGCGAAGCGGGGGACACCCGTAGCAGATGCGCCGTTTCGACAACCTCGCTGACTGGCTCGCGTGGCAGGAAACGCTGCATCCGCGCGCAATCGATCTCGGGCTCGATCGCGTCCGTCGCGTGGCCCGCACGCTCGGTGTGGAGTCACTGGGGGTACCCGTCTTTACCGTGGGCGGCACCAACGGCAAGGGCTCGGCCGTTGCGCTGCTCGATTCGATTCTCGCGGCCAGCGGGCTGCGCGTCGCTACTTTCACGTCGCCACATCTCGTTCGCTACAACGAGCGCATTCGCCTCCAGGGTCGCGCGGTCAGCGACGAATCCCTGGTCGACGCCTTCGCGCGAATCGACGCCGCACGCGGCGATACGTCGCTGACCTTCTTCGAGTTCAACACGCTGGCCGCGCTGCTGGCATTCCGCGATGCGCCCATCGACGTCGCCGTTCTCGAGGTCGGGCTGGGCGGACGCCTGGATGCGGTGAACCTGATCGATCCGGACGTGGCACTGCTCATGTCGATCGACTTCGACCACATGGACTGGCTCGGCAACTCCCTCGAGGACATTGGCCGCGAAAAGGCGGGCATCTTCCGTGCGGGCCGGCCGGCTGTGCTGGGGACATCCACGATGCCGGAGTCCGTTTTCGCAGCCGCCCGCCAACTGGGAGTCGACCTGCGGATGCCGCCGCGGGACTTCAGCTGCTCGGCCTCGAACCCGGGGTGGAACTGGCAGGGGAGAAGTTTGGCCTTTGAAAACTTGCCGCGTCCCGCGCTGAGTGGCAACCATCAGCTGGGCAATGCGGCAGCCGTTCTTGCCGCTCTCGAGGCGTTCGGGTCGATCACGATCACGCGCGACGGGGTCAGCCGGGGTCTGCAGCGCGCGACCCTCAGTGGACGCTTCGAAATTGTCCCGGGCGACGCGGAGTGGATTTTCGACGTGGCCCACAATCCTGCGGCCGCCGCAACGCTGGCTGCCGCCTTGATTGCGCGCCCGCATCGGGGCCGGACGATCGCGGTCGTAGGCATTCTGAGCGACAAGGACGCTGTCGGCATTGTCTCGGCACTCGATCCGCATATCGATCACTGGATCGCCGCCGGCCTTCCTGGACCCCGTGGGCTAACGGGGGCACAGCTCGCACAACTATGCTCACCGCGTACGCGTGCGCCCTGGGAAGCAGCAACGGATGTGGCGCAGGCCTGCGAGCTGGCTCGCAAGCAGGCACGCCCGGGCGATCGCGTGGTCGCCTTCGGCTCATTTCATACGGTGGGACCCGCCCTGGAGTGGCGAGCGAGATGAGGCGTTTCGTTATACTCGCGCGCCGCCGTGCGTTGTCGCTTCGCTGGCGGCGCCCGATAACGGCGCCCGAAATTGACAGGGCCTGATGGACACTCGCATCAAAGAACGACTGGTCGGCGCAGCGGTGCTCGTAGGCATCATCGTCGCCCTCGTGCCGGAGATGCTCTCCGGTCCCCGCCAGGAGAATCCTGCTCCTGCGTCCGGCGACCAGGTCCGCACGTACACCATCGATCTTTCGCGAGACGCGGGAGCCGGTGGTCCGCCGCGGGAAGTCCTTCCGAGCGATGCGCCCGTCGTTACTCCGGCACCCACACCCGAAGGCGCCGCGCCGGAAGAGCCCGCGGCGCAGGTCGAGGCCGCACCACCGAAACCTGAAGAAGCCGCAGCATCTCCCGCGCCGACGCCTCGCGAGCCAGCAGCTGTCGACTCAGGCTGGGCCGTGCAGCTGGGAAGCTTTGCGAGCCGCGACAACGCGGAGCGACTCGCCAGGGAGCTGCGGCAGCGCGGCTATCGCGCGTTTGTCTCGCGCTTCGATTCCGGGAAGTCCGTGCGTCACCGCGTTCGCGTCGGACCGGAGCAGGACCGTTCGAAGGCAGAGGCACTGGCGCAGCGGTTGCGCCGCGACGGTCAGCAGGTCTCCATCGTCGAGCACCCCTAGCGACCGGCCGAAGCCCCTTGGAAGCCCGCCCAAAGTCACCACGGTGGCGCGGAACGGCCCTGCGGGTGAAAACCGTCGGGCAATGGCGACGATTGACCACCGGGGGCCATTTTCTGCGGTGGTTTGCCGCCGGGTAGTCTAGAATGCGCGCGCGTCGAAGCGGCGGGACAGCTAGCTGCATGAACGGCCCGGTGCATGAACGGTGCTGACTGGTTCATTCTCGGACTGATCGTCGTTTCGAGCATCATCGGCATCCTGCGCGGCTTCATGCGCGAAGCCATTTCGCTCGTCACCTGGGTCCTGGGCCTCTGGCTCGCTTGGCAATTCTCGGGAGTCGTCGAGCCCCATCTCGGCGGTGTGCTGGGGCAGCCGACCGTGAAGGTCTGGGTGGCGCGGTTGCTCATCCTGGTCGTGGTCCTACTCATCGGGACCCTGGTGGGCACGGTGGTTTCCTATGTGATGCGCCATTCGCCGTTCGGAGCGGCGGACCGGACGCTCGGTTTCTTCTTCGGGCTGCTGCGCGGCGTCGTGCTCGTGGGTGTCGCGGTGATTTTCGGGCAGACCGTCTCGCTTCACCGCGAGGCCTGGTGGGCGGACTCCGCGCTGCTGCCGTATGCGGAGTACATCGGCGATTGGGTTCGCACGCTGGTCGATGACATGGAAACGGCAGTGAAGGACCAGCGCGCTCCCGGCGCCTGAACGGAGGTTTCGCGGCATGTGCGGTATCGTCGGTATCGTCGCCACAACGGCAGTAAACCAGCGCATTTACGATGCGCTGACGGTTCTGCAGCATCGTGGCCAGGACGCGGCCGGCATCGTCACATCTCTCGACGGGCAGCTTTTTCAGCGCAAGGGCAGCGGACTCGTGCGCGACGTGTTCCAGCAGCGCCACATGGTGCAGCTGAAGGGCAATGCCGGTATCGGCCACGTGCGATATCCGACTGCCGGCTGTGACAGTGCCTCCGAAGCGCAGCCGTTTTACGTTAACGCCCCGTACGGCATCTGCCTGGCTCACAACGGCAATCTCACCAATGCGGGCGAGCTGGCTGAAGTCCTGATTCGCGAAGATCGCCGCCATCTGAATACGTCCTCCGACTCCGAAGTGCTGCTCAACGTGTTCGCGTCGGAGTTGCAGCGCGTCGGCACGGCTCGGATCACGCCCGCTGACGTTTTTGCCGCGCTGAGTGCGGTGTATCGCCGCTGCCGCGGTGGCTATGCCGTGGTTGCGCTAATCATCGGGCACGGCGTCCTCGGCTTCCGCGACCCGAACGGCATCCGCCCGCTGGTGATCGGCAAGCGCGAGACCAGCAAGGGCACGGAGTACATGCTCGCGTCCGAGAGCGTCGCCCTGGACATGCTGGGGTTCGAACTCCTGCGCGACGTCGCGCCGGGCGAAGGCGTCTTCGTCGACGAGCAGGGCCGCATGCATTCGCAGCAGTGCGTCCCGGCCGCACGCCACACGCCCTGCATCTTCGAATACGTGTACTTCGCGCGGCCCGACTCGATCATCGACAACATTTCCGTCTACAAGGCGCGCCTGCGCATGGGCGAGCGGCTGGCGGAAAAGATCCGCCGCGAACGTCCCGATCACGACATCGACGTCGTGATCCCGATCCCCGACACCAGCCGTACCAGCGCCGTGCAGGTGGCGCAGCTGCTGGGCGCGAAGTATCGCGAAGGGTTCATCAAGAACCGCTACATCGGGCGCACGTTCATCATGCCGGGGCAGGAGCAGCGCGAGAAATCCGTGCGCAGCAAGCTCAACGCCATCGACCTGGAGTTTCGCGGCAAGAACGTGCTGCTGGTGGACGATTCCATCGTGCGGGGCACGACCTCCGCGCAGATCATCGAGATGGCGCGCGAAGCAGGCGCCAACAAGGTGTACTTCGCGTCGGCGGCACCGCCCGTGCGTTATCCCAACGTGTATGGCATCGACATGCCGGCGGCGTCCGAGCTGGTCGCGAGCGGGCGCAGCGACGAGGAAGTGCAGTCCCTCATCGGCGCGGACTGGCTCATCTACCAGACACTCGAGGATCTCGAGCACGCGGTACGCCACGACAACGCGCGGATCGAAGAATTCGACACTTCCTGTTTCTCGGGCCAGTACGTCACTGGCGACGTGACTCCCGAGTACCTCGAGCGGCTCAGCCTGGAGCGCTCGGACGAGGCGAAGGCACGCCGTCGCTCGGATCTGCGCCGCAACCTGCGAGCGGTGCGCCCCGTCTGACAGCGGCGGCACCCCCAAAGAATAGATAGATCGATATGGCGGCTTCTGCGTCGCCCGCGGATGGGCCGGGGGATGGAAGAAAAATGCTCCTCTCCGTGTATCGGGAGGCGCTCGAGTCCGTAAACGGCCGCCGCGTCGTTCGCGAAGCGTTACAGGACATCAAGCCGGATTCTAGGGCTCCCTGGCAGATCATCGCGGTCGGCAAGGCCGCCAGCGCGATGACGCAAGGAGCTTTCGAAGCACTCGGCGACAAGGTCATCGATGCGCTGGTGATCAGCCGCGACGGTCACTTTGCCGAGGTCGAGAACGAGCCGCGCGCGCGTATCGTCCCTGCTTCTCATCCGGTTCCCGATCAGCGCAGCCTCGACGCGGGCAAGCTGCTGTTCGAGTCGCTCGAGCGCTGCCCGCGGAATCGTCACCTCCTGCTGCTCGTCTCCGGTGGCGCGTCCAGTCTCGTCGAGGTGCTGCGGCCGGGCGTATCGCTGGAGCTGTTGCAACGCTGGAACCAATGGGCGCATGCCAGCTCGCTGGGCATCGAAGCGATCAACGCAGTGCGCACTCGGCTATCGGCGATCAAGGGCGGGCAACTCCTGCCGCACATCCACAACGAAACACTCGCCCTGTTCATCAGCGACGTGCCCGGTGACGATCCCTCGATCATCGGTTCCGGATTGCTTGGCGAGCCACGGGAGTCGCCGCTGCCCGCTGGCTTGCCTGACTGGATCCAGCCATATGTCGGTCGAGGCAGCGCCGGCGCGCCCGATGCGGGCGCAACGAAGCAGGGCTCGAAGGCACGCCTGCGGCGCCGCGTCGTTGCTTCTCTCGACCAGGCGATGAATGCCGCGCAGCGCGCGGCGGAAGCGCAGGGCTTGCGCGTCAAGCGCCACGATCGAAGGTTTTCAGGGCCCGCCGTGGAACTGGCGACGCGGCTTTGTCACGAGCTGGCGCTAAGTACCGAGCAGCTGCACGTGTGGGGCGGCGAATCGACGGTGCAGCTTCCAGCAACGCCGGGCCGGGGAGGGCGGAATCAGCACCTTGCACTGGCGGCGGCGCGCTTGCTCGTTTCCCATGCAGGCATGGCGCTGCTGGCGGTGGCAACCGATGGCACGGATGGTTCGACGCCGGACGCGGGCGGCCTCGTGGATGGCGGTACGATCGAGCGCGGGACCCTGGACGGGCTGGATGTGGATGAAAACCTGCGCAAGGCCGATTCGGGGACCTTTTTGGAGGCCGCGGGGGATCTCGTGCATACGGGACCTACCGGAACGAACGTGGGCGACCTGGTGCTGGGATACAAGACGAACTGACGACATTGATGCGACACGGGTCGCATTCCAGGGCCGCAGGCGTGTCGGGGACCGGGCGCCTTATGTTCCAATGCAAGACTGCTGACCCGGACCGAGCCCTTCGGTAGCCCCGCCTGGCACGTCCGGAGGTCCGCGGAGCACCCATGAGCATCAAGGTTCTGCTCATCGAGGATGAGGCGGCTTACGCGCAGCTGCTGAGCCACCACATCACCACGGAATGGCCCGACGCCATGATTCGGCTGCACAATCCCGCCGCCGAAGGTGCCCTGTTGCCCGAATTCGTCGCCGCCGCCTACGACGTCGTGCTGCTCGATCACGATCTCGCCGGCGACCCGGGAATCGAGTGGCTCAGGGACCTCACCCAGCGGCCGGGTTTTCCGCCGATCATTTTTCTGCCGCCGTCGGACGATCCCGGCGTCGTGCTGCCTGCGCTGGCGGCCGGTGCCGAGGCCTGCATCGGCAAGCACAAGATCGACCATCGCCGCCTGGTCAACGCGATTGGCGAAGCCTCGCGCAAGCGTCGCCGCCAGGCCGCTCTCTGGCGCGGCACGGCGCGCATGCAACACCTGTATCGCTTCGGCAGCGTGACTATCCGCGGACAGCGCTTCATTCGCGTGCTCGCCACCGGCGCGATTTCCACTGTGTTCCTCGCCGAAAGCGAGAAAGCCGGCGAGCTCGTCGCCCTCAAGGTGCTGCGGGAGATTCCCGAGCATGCCGAGGGCCGCGGTGCGTTCGATCGTTTCCTGCTCGAGTATGAAGTCGTCGCGAAGGTGGAGCATCCGAACATCGTGCGCATTCACGACTTTGGCATCGCGGACGATCACGCGTACATCGCGATGGAGTATTTTTCGGAGGGCGATCTGCGGACGCGTCTCAAGAAGCCGTTGTCACCGGCCGAAGCCGTGGACTGCATGCGCCAGATCGCGGCGGCGCTGCACGCCATTCATGCGGTGGGTGTTCTGCATCGCGACCTCAAGCCCGGCAACGTAATGTTGCGGCCCGGCGGCAGCCTGGCCCTCATCGACTTTGGGCTGGCGAAGCAACTCAAGCTCGATGCCGCGATCACGGCGACCGGTGAGATCTTCGGCACGCCGTACTACATGAGTCCCGAGCAGGGGCACGGTGCCGAGACCGACGAACGCAGCGACCTCTACAGCCTAGGTGTGATTTCCTTCGAGATGCTCACGGGCCGCAAGCCATACCTCGGACCGACACCAATGGCGGTCATCTACAAGCACAACCAGTCCCCGATACCGGAGCTGAATCCCGATCTCGCCTACCTGCAGCCGATCGTGCATCGGCTGCTGGCGAAGAGCCCACGCGATCGGTTCCAGGCAGCGGGTGATGTCATCGAGGCGCTGGACTCGCTGGCACTCCAGAGCGCAACGCCTGCCTTGCGCACGGCTTGACGCCGGCATCGACCGGGAATCGACAATGGAAGTCCTCGCCTTCTTGCGTGCTCGTACGCCCGCGTCGTGGCTCGGGTTGGCGGCCGAACGGCGTGACGACCTGCTGCTCGATCACGCCAACTGCGAAAAGAAGGCGGCTTCCACCGCCCTCAGCCTGATGTTCACCTATCCCGAGAACACGAGCCTGGCGGCGAACCTGTCGCGACTCGCACGCGAGGAGTTGCGCCACTTCGAGCAGGTGCAACGGATGATGTCTTCCCTCGGTGTGCCGTTCCGGCGGCTGTCGCCGGCGCGTTACGCGCAGAAACTGCGGCAGGAAGTCCGGGCTGAGGAACCGGGGCGGCAGGTCGACCTGCTCATTATCGGTGCATTCATCGAGGCTCGTTCGTGCGAGCGTTTCCTGTCGCTTGCGCCGATACTCGAAGCACCGTTGAGTGTCTTTTACGCGACGTTACGGGACGCCGAGGCGCGACATCACCGGCTCTACCTGGATCTCGCGCGGCGCGCCGCGCAAGCCGCAGGGATGACCGACATGGACGCACGGATCGCGCGGTTTGCGCAGATCGAAGCGGATCTCATCACCGGACCGGACCCGCACTTCCGGTTCCATTCGGGCGCCCCGGCGGTGATCTAATGCGGGTGCGACTTTCACGCATGGAACTGCAGCTTCCGAACGAAAACCTGCCATCTCGACCCAAAATTCTCGCGGACCGTTCTCGAAGAGATTGAGAAGCGCGTCCGGAACTGGATTCGCAATGCGTCGATCGCTCGACAACGTTCTACGCGCCATTTCAGAGATCTTCCCGGGAAGCGAGTCGTCCTTTCGCAGGAACGCCCTGCGATCTTGCGCTGAAGAGCGCGCGGCGGTTTGAATCTGTATTCACATCGTCTTTCGCGGATGCAGTGCGAGCGGTAGGATCGATCGCACCCAGTCGGCCACGTGATCTCCGCAGCGCAGCCAATTCGTGAGATCAGACCAGTCCGTCCGCACCCCGAGGTCAGTGATAGTCCTCGTTGAGGGCCTTCAAGAATGCGACGAGATATTTGCTGGAGGCGTGGTCCAATCGCATCGCTTCCAACTCCGGCGCTCCATTGCGTAACTTGTGTGCACGTGCGATGCGCGACGCGCGAGAGTAATGCGCTAGGACGTCCTCGAGCTTTGCTGCGCCGCCAGAATGGAAATACGGATCGGAATGGCCTAGGTCACGGAGCGAGGGCGTTTTGAAGAGGGCGCTCGTTGTCGGCAGCAGTTGATCCGGAGGGCACGCCGCGGTCGCGGATGAACCGCACAGCAAAGTCATGAGTGCGATCTGGGGCGCCGGGAAGTCTCGATTCGCGAAGATATTCCATACACCCAGGCTCGACAGGTAGGGCACGGATGAGCATCAGAGCGAGATTGAGCGATATTGCTTCCTGGGTACTTGTTATCTGTGCTCTGTGTCGTGAGGGGTCTTATCGATGGGAAGTCGCCTGCCGGCCTGGAGCCGTTTTAGATCAGCGCTGGCATCGAGCTGTCCCCCGGGGTGAACGAACCAAACGTGCTGGAAGCTAGGATATGAGGCGCGCACATCTTGTTTTGATTTTGGGAATCTCTGGCGTTGTCGCAGGGCTTGTGTACGGCACGGGTCTTGATCGATTCTCAAGCATTCTCGCCGAACCCCTGGCCGGAAAAGCAGAACTAGGCAGCGTGGAAGCTATAGCGTCGCAACAGACAGCATCTTTGGCTTCAGAACGGAACGAATCGACGCCGGTTGCCACAACGAACGACCAGTTGCACAGATTCGCCGAAAACCACGTGCGCATGCGTACCGACGTCACCGACGAAAACGCGCGCCGTAAGGAGGTGAGAAAGGACGCAGCGCGAGAGGTACCGGAACTCTACTCTCACCTGCTTGAAGACCTGAACTTGACCCCAAAACACAAGAATGACTTGATATCGCTACTCATAGAGTTTCAGGTGGCCGCGACGACAAGGCTTGACGTAGACGATCAGTCGCCCAGGACGGCAACCCTCGTGTTGCGCGGTAAACCGATTGACGAGAAGGAGCGGTCGCAGAAAATCGCGGCGATCATTGGTGAGGAAAAGCTCCGGCAATTTTTGACACTGGAGCGCAACCTCTCCGCATATTCCGAAGTCAAGACAATAGCGTCCGTGCTCAACGCAAACGGCGTCCCGCTCACCGAAGTGCAGCGCGATCAATTACTGGACCGCCTGGTACAAACTCGAAATCAGTACATGACGACACCGTTCGCGGACGTCACCTCAATCGAGGACCTTGAACGGATAGTGGCGGAACGCGACGAGTACGAACGTCACGTTGTGGAACTGGCCCCCAGCGTGCTTTCGCCCAGCCAGGTGCCGTACGTGTTTGAACAATACCAGTATCAGTCCGAGCTACGCGCTCGAAACCTGCAGTTGCAAAGGAAGATGCAAGAGAAATGGAGAGCTGAGCATCCAACTGAAAATCCGGTACTGTTATATCCAGACGGGTAGAGAAGCATCTACTTTCGCCGGTTGCTGGTGGCGACCACATGCCGGCTATCAAGCTGGGTTTTACGGCTCATGAACTGCTGGTGGACGCGCCCGAAGTACCTTTTGTGCAGGGCTATTCAGGTGAGTCGAAAAACCGCATCAGGCCCAGTTCCCCAGGCAGTGCTCGAACTCGCCTCTTTGCGTTCAACCATCGATCCCAGGAACACATCGATATGCTGGCACTCTTTGACTAGTGCTCGCCGGTCTTTTCCCTACGCAGCGTCCGTAGTTCGAATCCCGCGATGTCCCAGCGCAGGACGCTGCCATTGTGGTGCCAGTCACCGAGCACGATACGCGTCGCCTCACCGCCGTCGAGTTCGAAGCGATGGACGTTCGGTCGATGCGTGTGGCCGTGCAGGAGCTTCCGCACTCCGGCGGCTCGCATGGTGGTCTCCACCGTCCCCTGGTTCACATCCATGATCGACGCTTCAGCCTGCTCCATGTGAGCTTTGCTGCCGGCCCGCGCGGTTTCGGCCAGTGTCTGCCGCTGTTGCGGGCTGAGTGCCAGGAACATCGCCTGCCAGCCGGGGTCGCGCACCATCGCCCGGAGTTTCTGGTACGAGTGGTCGTCACTGCACAGCACGTCACCATGAGTGACGAGCACGCGCTCGCCATGTAAGTGAACGACCACCGGGTCCTCGAGCAGGCGGCAACCGGTTTCGCGACAGAAGCGCTGACCGATCAGGAAGTCACGGTTCCCATGCATGACGTAGCACGCAACGCCTGAGTCCGTCAGCAAGCGCAGCGCTGCGACGATGGTGCGATGGGCAGGCTCGGGATCGTCGTCACCGATCCATGCCTCGAACAGGTCTCCGAGGATGTACAGGGCTTCCGCCGCGCGCGCCTCACTGGCCAGGAATGCCAGGAACTGCTCGGTGATCTCGGGATGCCCGGGATCCAGGTGGAGATCCGATACAAACAGCGTGCTCATGCACCGTCCGCGGCTACTCGAGGATGCGCGCCCTCTCGATGACGATCGGCTTCACCGGCGCGTCCTGCTCGAAGGAGGCGGTCTTGCCCGTCGCGACGTGGCCCATGCGATCCACCACGTCCATGCCTTCAATGACCTCGCCGAAGACCGCGAAACCCCAGCGGGTTGGCAGGGGATTGAGATCGGGGTTGTCTGCGAGGTTCAGGTAGAACTGCGACGTCGCCGAATGTGGGCCCTCGGCGCGCGCCATGCCGATGGTCCCGCGCCGATTGGTGAGGCCGTTGCCGGACTCATTGACGAGTTTCCCGTGCGGCATCTTGATCTGGTACTTCGCGTCGTAGCCGCCGCCTTGCGCCACGAAGTTGTTGATGACGCGGTGGAAGACTGTGCCGTCGTAGAAGCCTTCGCGCACGTATCGCAGGAACGTGTCCACCGTGAGCGGGGCGCGGTCCTGGTCGAGCTTGACGACGAAGCTCCCGAGCGAAGTGTCGATGCGGACTCGCGGCGGGCCAGTCGGCGCGGGCGGGGGAGCGGGGGTCGCCTCGGCCGGAGGTGCGGCAGTCGGCGGTGTCGCTGCCGGTGGAGTGCCGGGCTCGGCTGGCGGAGTCTGTTGTGCGAGGACCAGGGGAGTACAAAGCAGGAACAGGACGAACGCGATCTGGCGCATCAGTAACTACCGTGTTGGCGGGAGGGGTTCGAGACGGCGCAATAACGTACCATAAGTATGTGCTGACTTATTTTTTGACGCCCGGAGATGCCCCGAGATGAGTGACGCCGCCGTCACCCGCTTCGCGCCGAGCCCGACCGGTTCGCTGCACCTCGGCAACGCGCGCACGGCGTTGTTCAATTTCCTGCTCGCGCGCCGGCTGGGTGGCCGCTTCGTCCTGCGCATCGAAGACACGGACCTGGAACGCAGCGCCGAGCACTTCCTGCAGCAGCTGGTGGACGACCTGCGCTGGTTCGGCATCGAGTGGGACGAAGGCCCGGATGTCGGCGGGCCGCATGGCCCGTATCGCCAGGCGCAGCGCGCATCGATCTACGACGAGTACTTCGCGCGCCTCGAGCGCACCGGTCTGACCTATCCGTGCTTCTGCACGCCACTGGAGCTGGACGTCTCACGTCGAGCACAGCTCGCTGCGGGGCGTCCACCGCGATATGCCGGAACGTGCCGCAATCTCACTCAGGCTCAGCGTGATCGGAAGCGCGCGACCGGTGCACCGCCGACGCTGCGATTTGCCGTCACGCTCGGCCGCCCGGTGACGTTCGACGACTTCGTGCGCGGCCCGCAGCATTTCGCCACGGACGACATCGGCGATTTCATCGTGCGCCGGGCCGATGGCACCGCGGCGTTCTTCTTCTGCAACGCCGTCGATGACGCGTTGATGGAGGTAACTCACGCGTTGCGGGGCGATGACCACCTGTCGAACACGCCGCGGCAGATTCTTCTGCTCGAAGCGCTGGGACTGCACGCCCCACGCTACGGGCACGTCGCCCTGCTCACGGGAGCCGATGGCGCGCCGCTGTCGAAGCGACATGGCAGCGTGAGCGTGCTCGAGTTTCGCGAGCGGGGATTCCTGCCCGAGGCGATTGCGAATCACCTGTTTCGTCTCGGCCATACGTCGGACCAGGACGGATGGTTGTCGCTGCCGGAAATGGCCGCGCACTTCCGTATCGATCACCTCGGCCGCGCGCCTGCGCGTTTCGACGAAGTGCAGCTGGGACACTGGCAGAAAGAGGCCCTGGCGCGTGCAACCCCGTCGCGAGTCGAACAGTGGTTGCAGCCGCTGCTGCCCGCCGGCATCGATGCTGCCTGTAGGCACGACTTCGTCGAGCTCGTGCGGCACAACATCGTATTGCCGGAGGATGCCCGACCCTGGGTCGAAGTGGTGTTCGGGGAACTGCCCCGCATCGCGGACGAAGACCGCAACGTGATCTCCGAGGCCGGCCCGCAGTTCTTCAGCGCAGCCGTCAAGGCCTACGAAGTCCATGACGCGGATCTTGCGGCTCTGAGTGCTGACGTCCGCGCCGCCACCGGCCGAAAAGGTGCGGGGCTCTATGCACCTCTGCGCATTGCGCTGACGGGGCGCCGCCACGGTCCCGAGCTCGCGCCGCTGCTGAAGTTGATTCCGCCCGCCGTCGTCCGTCGCCGGCTGGAGACCTGGGCGCGCCCCACAAGTTGACGACACAAGCTGACGAACCCACTGACACCGAACCGCCATGCTCAAGATCCACAATACGCTCACGGGAACCAAGTCTGCCTTCACGCCGCTGCACCAGGGTCGCGTGGGGATGTACGTTTGCGGGATCACGGTCTACGACTACTGCCACATCGGGCATGCGCGCATGCTGGTCGCGTTCGACATCGTCGCGCGCTACCTGCGCCATCGCGGTTACGCGCTCACCTACGTGCGCAACATCACGGACATCGACGACAAGATCATTAGGCGGGCAGCCGAGAACAACGAGCCGATCGATGCGCTCACGGCACGCTTCATCGATGCCATGAACCAGGACTGCGACGCGCTGGGGCTCGAGCGTCCCGATCGCGAACCGCGCGCCACGCAGTACCTTCCGCAGATCATTCGCATGGTCGAGCAGCTCATCGCGAACGGTCATGCCTACGTCGCGCCCGATGGGGACGTGCTGTACTCGGTAAGCAGTTTCAAGGATTACGGCAAGCTCTCGGGCAAGCAGCTGAAGAACCTGCGCGCGGGTGCGCGCGTCGAAGTGGACGAGGGCAAGCGTGATCCGCTGGATTTCGTACTGTGGAAATCCTCGAAACCCGGCGAGCCGGCGTGGGATTCGCCGTGGGGCTCCGGGCGTCCCGGCTGGCACATCGAGTGCTCGGCCATGTCGACCAGTCTCCTGGGTGAGCACTTCGACATCCACGGGGGCGGTCTCGACCTGCAGTTCCCGCACCACGAGAACGAGATCGCACAATCGGTCGGCGCCCTGGGCACTCCGTTCGTGCACACCTGGATGCACAACGGCTTCGTGCGCATCGACGACGAGAAGATGTCCAAGTCGCTCGGCAACTTCTTCACCGTGCGCGACGTGCTGAAGCATTTCCCGGCCGAGGTGGTGCGTTTCTTCCTGATCGCGAGTCACTATCGGGGGCCGATCAACTACAGCCACGACAACCTCGTGCAGGCTCGCGCGGCACTCGATCGCCTCTACAACGCGATGCGCGGCGTGCAGCCGGAAGCGCTGAGCTGGAGCGAGGAGACCAACACGCTCGCGCAGTTCCATGCCGCCATGGACGACGACTTCAACACGCCGGAGGCCATCGCGGTGCTGCAGTCGCTGGCGCGAGAGCTCAACAATGCGAAAGCGTCCGGTCGCTCGGGTGACTCGCGCCGGCTCGCGGGCGAGATGAAGCGACTCGGAGGCCTGCTGGGCATTCTGCAAGGCAATCCCGAGGCGTGGTTCAAGCAGGCTGCGATGGGCCAGGGCGGCTTGTCTGACACCGAGATAGAGGCACGCATTGGCGCGCGTAACGCCGCGAGAAAGGCGAAGGACTGGAAGGAATCGGATCGGATTCGCGACGAGCTGGCGGCCGCGGGAGTGATCGTGGAAGACGGCAGTCCGCAGGGCACGACGTGGCGTAGAAAATAGGCGAGCCTGCGCCTGAGACCGCAAGAGGCGTCATGAGAAATCGAACAATCACGCGCCGCCAGTTCACCGGCCTGGCACTCGGCGCCGCCGTCGCCCTGCATCCGCTGACTTCACTGCATGCCCAGGGCCGCACCTCACTGTCCGGCCGCAAGATCCTGGTTCTTGGAGCGGGCGTGGCGGGTTTGGCCGCCGCTCTCCGGCTGAAGGAGCAGGGTCACGACGTGACCGCGCTGGAAGCGCGCAACCGCCCGGGCGGACGCATTCACACGCTGCGCGAGCCATTCGCGGACGGCCAGTATGCGGAGGCTGGCGCGGGGCGCATTCCCGCCTCGCATGCGCTGACGCTTGCGTACGTGAAGCGTTTCAACCTCGAGCTCGAGCCATTCCGTCCGCAAACGGGCGACGAAGTCTTTCTCTGGCGCAACGTGCGCCAGGTCGTGCCCGCGGGCCGCGACCCGGACCTGCTCGGGTTGCGCGTCAACTTCACGCCGCGCGAGCGCGAGGCGGGCTTCGGTGGCCTTTCGGACCTCTACCTCGGTTCCGTCTTCGAAGACATGCACGGGCGCGAAGGCCAATGGCCGCAGCTCGGCCTGGAGCGCTATCGCGACATCACGCTCGGCGACTTCCTGCGCCGCCAGGGCGCGTCCAGCGATGCAGTCGCTTACCTGAGCTTCGGGTTCGAAAAGGACTCCCTGCTGGATTTCGTCAACGACGCGCTCAGCCATCACGTCGCGCAGAAGTGGAAAATCCGCGGCGGCAACGATCTCCTGCCGAAGGCCATGGCGCACGCGCTCGCGGGACAGATTCGTTACGGTGCCGTGGTTCGCCGCATCGAGCAGGGCAAGGAACAGGTGCACGTCACATTCGCTTCGCGGGCACGTCAGCACGTGGTTTCCGCGGACCGCGTGATCTGCACCATTCCGTTCCCGGTGCTGCGCGACATCGAGGTGACGCCGGCGTGGAGCGAGCCCAAGGGGCGGGCGATCCACGATCTCTTGCTGGGCCCGGTCGCGCGCGTATTCATCCAGACGCGCACGCGACCGTGGGAGCGGCAGGGACTGAACGGTTTCGCCGGCGTCGACCAGCCGATGGAGTTGTGGTGCCCGACGCACAACCAGCCAGGACCTCGCGGAATCCTGATGTCGTATCTCTACGAGGACCTTGCGCGCGAATACTCGGCGCTATCGGAACAGCAACAGGTGGAGCGTTCCATCGAACTGTTCGAGCAGGTGTTCCCGGGCGTGCGCGCGGAGTTCGAGACGGCGACGTCCTGGTCCTGGTCGAACGAGCCGTTTTCGCGCGGCGCCTACACGATCACGGAGCCGCAGCACTACGCCTTCCGCGAGCATGTCGCCCGCGCCGAAAACAGGATTCACTTCGCCGGCGAGCACGCCTCGCCGTGGCCGGGCTGGATCCAGGGGGCTCTGCAGTCAGGGCTGCGCGCGGCCGACGAGGTCAATTCGGCGGGCTAATTCGCGGCCGTGGGGTATCATTGCCGCGTCAATCGGCGGGGCATGGCGCAGTCTGGTAGCGCATCTGCTTTGGGAGCAGAGGGTCGGGGGTTCGAATCCCTCTGCCCCGACCATCCAATCAGGATTCTCTATCCAATGGGCCGGCGGCGCTTCAGCCGTCGTGAAGCAGCCGCGCAGTCTCTGCAACACCTGCGATTCGTGCACCAGTCGAGCGGTGTGCTCCAGCATCGGCTCGAGTCGCTTCAGTGATCTTGCCTGCGTGGGCGCCGCTTCCAGGGTCGCGTCCTGCGACTGCTGGTGCTCCTGCAGCGCGGTGCGCAGCAACTCGATCTGCCGGGTCAATGCGGTCTGGCTCGCCGCGATCAGCCGCTCGAGCATGTGTTGGTCAACGGTCGGGTAGTCAGGGGAGATGATTCCCCTGAGGGTGATCGACTCTTCTGTGGCCAGCCTCAGTAACGGGCTATTGGCTCTGTCAGCCGTTTCCGCTTCCATACTGCCCCGGAAACTACTGCATCGCACGGCGGTGTTTCGCGAGGATAGAAGCGCAAGCTGGCGTCAGACGCGTCCGACAAGGACCGCGGCATTCGCTCACGGGCAACGCGCGTAGTCCGGGACCGACTCGAAGTTGGCAGAGTGCCTTGCGAAACGCCCGAATCCGTGGCGGGTCTTTGTGGTCATCGTTGCGAAAAGGACCCCACGCGATGAAACAGGAAGTTCAGGTACGCATCCAGACGACACGCAAGGCACTGAAGGAGAAACTGGACGAGCTCTGCGAGCTGCTGGGCAAGCGCCCGCAGGCTCTCCTCACCGAGTCGCGCCTCCCGGACCTTGAAGCGCAGCTCGGGGACGGCACCCGGCTCGTGCGCGAGTTGCTCACCCTCCACCGCGTCGCGCGAGGCCAAAGCCGGACTTGACCTGGATGGAGCGGGGCCGACTGCCCACACCTCTTGCCTCTCCCCGTCTTTAGTGGGGCTCCTCAGGCGCTGATCAGCCGCATCCTTGTTGCTCTCCCCTGGCGAGCGCCCTAACCTTGCGCCCAAGGTGTCTTGCTGTGCCGCTTCGAGCTCAGGATCTTCTTTGGTCCGGGCGCCGGCGGGCGGTAAGCGCTTGATTTTGGAGTGTGGACTGCGCCGGACGGCCTCTGTATCATCTCGCGCCCCTCCCGGACGAACCGTGCGCCCGTAGCTCAGGTGGATAGAGCATCGGCCTTCTAAGCCGAGGGTCGCAGGTTCGAGTCCTGCCGGGCGCGCCAGGCCTCTGGCGTGACAGCGGGGCCCAAGCGAATGGGCGAGGCAGACGGGCCGATGGTGGACGTAGCTCAGTTGGTAGAGCCCCGGATTGTGATTCCGGCCGTCGTGGGTTCGAGTCCCATCGTCCACCCCACTTCCGACAAGTAAAAACCAAGGCAAGCGGATTGCCGGATGTACCGTTCTCCAGGCTTGTGCGCTCGCGCACGGCCAGCGAACGGCCGAGCTGGCAATGTCCGGCTTACAGAAGCGAAACGCCGGATCTGCCGCCCATGAAACCCAGTGTGCTCGATGTCATCTGCCTCGGCGGAAGTCTCGCCGTGGCCATCTCGTGGCGCGCGCTCACCGGGGACGGGGATACAGCCGATCGCATCGGCCTGTGCCTGCTCATGTCGTGGGCAATCCTGCAGACCATCCGCTTCGTGGTGCATCGACCTCAATGAACAAGCTGCTCCATCAATTCGTCGGACTCATCCCCGGGCTCATCGTGGCGTACAGCTATGGACGCATGACGGGCGACATGAAGAACGCACTGACTGTCATCGCCCTGCTGGTTGGGATGTGGGCGGGTCTTGCTTACGGCCGCCTCGCGCGCCGTACCGCCAAAGCCACAGACGAAGGCAACTGATCCCACCACCCTGCTTTCGCCGCGCGCGTTGCTACCAACTCGCCCGGCGCTTCGGCTAGAATTCGCGCCCCATCGAACCGGGCCTGCGGGGATTGAAGTCTTCTCTCTGCCGGGCCCCGAGAAAGTATTGGCCGCCTTGGGCCAAACTTTCTCGGGTGGCACGTCGGGCCATTAGCTCAATTGGTAGAGCAGCGGACTCTTAATCCGTTGGTTGTAGGTTCGAGTCCTACATGGCCCACCAATCAAGGTGTCCGGGATCAGTGACTTGGCTCTAGCCAATCACTCGCAATCCTTCGCAGTTGGCCCCGTCGAGTAGTTCGGGTCGCGGTGTCGAATACTTTTGCCGTCCCGCGGGTACTCACGTCAGGATGTCCCACTGCGCGCCTGCGCGGTCGAACCGGGGAGGCATTCCAATGAAAGCCAGCCTTTCAGCGAAGCGTGACGCCGTCGGCGTTGCTGCCTTTGCCGTGATGGGATTGAGTCTTCTCGCACTGGCCGGCTGCAGCGGCAGTGGCTATGGCGGTGGCGATGGGTCGACGCCCGCATCGCTGACAATTTCCGTGTCGCCGACATCGATCGTCGCGGGCCAGAGCGCCACGATCACGTGGAACTCGAATGCTCCCTCGTGCACGGCAAGCGGGGCCTGGAGTGGCAACAAGTTCGGTAGCGGCACTGAAAACGTGTCTCCGCCGGCGCCAGGCAGCTACACGTACACGCTCAGGTGTTCCGGTGGCGGGTACGGCGAAAGTGACTCCGCGTCGGCGACGCTCACGGTGACCGCGACCGCCGCGACCGCCGCTGGCTTTACACAGACCCTGCTCGTGGCAAAGTCTGCCGGCACTTCGGCACACAGGACGGATGTGCAACTCATAGATCCGAAGGGCATCGTGTTCGCCCCCGGTGCCCCCGGTGCCCCCGGTGCCCCCGGTGCCCCCGGTGCCCCCGGGCGGATTTCCAGGAGCGAAGATTCGACGGTCTACGACGGCACTGGTCGGCAGCAATCGGCCCTTCGGGTGCGGTTGGCCGGCGCCGCGACGGGAATCGTCGTCAACTCCACGTCGCACTTCGTCATCGAGGCGAACGGGAAGTCCGGCCCCGCGGAGTTCATTTACGCCGGACTCGAGGGCGTGATTGGCGGTTGGTCCGCGGCCGTCGATGCCGCAACTGCGGTAACGATGTACGCAGACGCTGAGGACGCTGCATACACCGGGCTGGCGATCGCCGACAGCAAAGGCGGAGCCCACCTGTACGCAACGGACTTCTACAACAACCGGATCGACGTCTTCGACAGCAACTTCTCCAGGCAGACGCCGTCGAGCGACCGCTTCTCATTCAACGACCCGGCGCTTCCGGCCGGCTACGCGGCTTTCGGGATCCAAGCGATCGGCAGCGGCGGTCGCGACACCCGGATCGTCGTTACCTACGCGCGACCACTGCAACCCGATCGGCGAGACGCTGTGGCCGGCGCCGGCCTGGGCCTTGCGAACGTGTTCGACACGGATGGCAGGTGGCTCGCGCGCCTCGCTTCGCCAGGCGGCACCTTGGACGCCCCGTGGGCTATCGCGCTCGCTCCCGCCGACTTCGGCACGCTCGGTCGCATGCTGCTCATCGCGAATAGCGGCGATGGGACGATTGACGCCTTCGACCCCGCCACCGGACGGTACGTCGGCACGTTGAGTGACGCAGACGGCAGACCAATCGTGGCGCGTGGCGTCCGGGGCATTGCTTTCGGCAATGACAGCCATGAGCAACCGCACAACACGCTGTTTTTCACAGCTGGCCAGGACGACACCGATGGGATCTATGGACGGATCGATTCGAGCGGCCCGCCATTGCTGTAGCTGCCGGTAAATCAAGAAACCTGGCACGCCGACGCCAGCGCGTCTGTCGCCCTGCGGGCTTCGAACCCCCGACGGCAGAGTTCAGGGCCGCTTATGCGTCGTATTAGAGTTATTAAGCGAACCAAGCGCATCGCGGCGCTCCTGCGTGCCGCGCGCGGCGGCAGCGAAAGCATTGAGCGCATCGCGGCGCAGGGCGTGCAGTTCGCTGATGGATTTGGATGCGAGTTCGAAACGGGTGATGAGTTTCTTCGTTTCCTCATTGAGTTCGGAGGCCCCGACCATCGGAGCCTTTCCGGCTCCGCGCACAGATGGTCACAGAGGAAAGGCTCTGATGGTTGTCAGGGTCGATGAACGATGAAGGAAGAAGGAGAAATGAAAATCAGCATACGCTGTTCGGGCGCATCGGGCATCGCACGCCAAGTCATGCGACGGCACCGCCTTTTGGGCGAGGCTGCGCGGGAAGCGGCGCTCGCTGCTTCGATAACCTTAAAAGCGTTAACCGATGAAAGGATCGAGGACGCCGGATCGTGTCCTGAAGTAGAGCGGCCAGTGTTCGCTGGCGGCGGGTTCGCCTACCAGATCGGCCCACATGGATTGCCGGGGATAAAGATAGTTCGCTGTTGAAGCTGAAAGAAAATGTGATTGCCAAATGCAAAGTTAGTCCACATGTGCCTTGTATGAAGTCGGTGAGTCCCGCCAGTCGCGCAAAAAGTTGTCCATCCCACAAGGTATGCCCTTCTCGGAAACGCCCCACGCACGTGATGCGCGTCGTAGCCGAAATCCGTTATTCCATAGCCTGGCCCGTTGATGGCATCGAAGTTGACAGCGACTGCGGTCATGACAAACGACTCAACGACGCTGTCCACGCGCGTGAACGAATCGAAGCACAAACGCTTCTCTGTATCTTGAAAGCACTTGTTTAACTTCGTGAAATAGCTGATCGCTTCTGCTTTTTCCGGTGCGATTGCCGCCAACAGTAGCAAGACCACGCTCGCTATGTACGCACGCAATGCAGACTTTCTTGTTGTCATTGCAGGCTACTCCCGAGCTCACTGTGGATGGGCCGCATCGCACGCCATCTGCTTGAACTGGGCATCACCCACCGAGCCAAGCAGCACGTCGTAGTCGAGACTAGTTTTCGCCATATTTGGGCGAATCTCCTGATCAAAGTAGTTGATCACCTTCGTCCGATCTAGTGGGGAGAGAACGTTGAGCATCTTCGCACCCTGCAGATTGGCAGCAGACACATCCTCAGCTTCGGACGACTCGATGACGGCTTTGATCTCCGCACGCGTGTTTGCCTGCTGAAGGTCGGCGCAAACTTCCTGCGCGCGCGCAAGAGGATCTGGCAGCTCCGCCTCCTCACTTATCGCCATCGCCACTAGCGCATCCGCACCCGCCTGGCTGAGTCCAGTAATTCCACCCAATAGGTACTTCCTGGCCGAGCCAGCCTCGTTCTGCTCCATCTCAGCCAATGCGCTGAAAAAGTTTACGGCGACCGCTTCGACAGGAAATGCATTGGGGGTTTCAGCCCCGTTAACGGTCACATACAGGTTCGGCGGAGGTTCTTGCGATCCAACTGCAGTCGCCAGAACGGCAAGAACTGCCAATGCGAATAATCGCTTCATAGCCACTCTCCTTCACTTATGGCTACTGGTTCCTTTGCAACTCTTCTTATACGCCCTACTGCAACTGCCGCTCCACCTGCATTTGCAGCAGTTTCCGGCTGACTAAATTCACATACTGCAACTGAGGCTCGCCGCCCCTACCTGCTACAAACCGGAAAAACAGTATGCCGTGACGCGCATAAAGCCCTCGCTATCGGCCCGTTGAATGGCCATCCAGCTTCCCTTGCCGCGCTTCAAGCGCCGGTCGAAGACCTCAACAAGATCGAAATCCGGCAGGCGCGCGTAGAATTCGAACTCATCCCGGCCAATCCTGAAATACGCTGGTAGGTAAACCTCAACGCCGCTCGATCCGTCCCTGTTGTCGTTCATGATGTTGCTCCTTGCTATATCTCAGGCTCGAAATCCCGTTCGCGGGAACGTCTGCGATCCCGGCGCTGGCAAATCGCCCACGTGAATTGCTCGCGCAGGTTCGGCGCGGCCTTGCTTCTCTCCATGAACGCCGCGATGTCGCCGTGAAGGCGCATGACTTCGAGCGAGGCCGCGCTTCGTTCATCGCGGATGCGCCGCTGCAAGGCCCCTCGCTCCTCGATCTGCCGGAAGATCAAAGCGTCCTTCTCGTCGCGGTCGCGGCGCAACGCGAGAAGGGCTTCCCGCTCGTTCTGATTTTTTAACTCCGCGTACTTGCCCGTCAGCCGATCCCAGATGCCCCGGAATCCTTTCGAGAGCCGCTGCGCGCGGGCCGTGACTTCCGCATTCCAGCGCAGCTCATGCGCCTGGCTCAGCCCCTCGCGCTCGTCGCGCTGGCGTTGAATGGTCTGCGTGTACTGAAACCGCGAAGCCGCAGAGCGCAAGCGGTTTGTCCGCTCCGCCTGCTCCGCAAGAAGGCGGAGCCTTGCGGTCATGCGCGATGTCGTATCCTGCGTGGCTTGCTCTACGGATGGAAGCTGCGCCGCGTCGCCCAGCCGATCCCTGACCTGTTTCGTATGCACCCCGGCGTACCTGGCAATCGCGTAAACCTCGCCGCGATAGTCCACAGCCACATAGCCGCGACGGTCGCCGCGCGCGAGCGTGTAGCCGCGCGCCTTGAGAGCCTGCGCAAACGCCTTGCCGCTGTCTGAGATCGCCCAACACTCCCGAAACAACTGCTGAATGGCCTTGCGGTCGTGACCCGCGCGCTTGATCTGCTGCCATTCCTTGAGCGTGCAGTTGAACGGGTCGCGCTCACTAGAATTGACGAAGCCGCGCGGCATCTGCCAGCCGCGCTCTAGGAAGATTTCCCGCGCGATGTCCCGCAGCTTGAGCTTGTAGTGCGGAAGATTGACCGCCTTCATCTGCGCCGTATCGATCCGCGACCAGACGGCGTGCGCGTGCCGCCGACCGTCTTTCTCATGAAAGACGATGGCGCGCGGCTGACCGGCGAGGCCGAGGCGCTTCTCGACAGCATCTCGATATCCCCCGCAAGCACCTGCAGATCCGAGGGCCTCTCGAGATCGAAGTACCCGGCATCGATGAAGTGCCGCGCCAGGGTGGTCTTGCCGCACTGTCGCGGGCCGAGCAGCAACACCGCGGGAAACTGTTCCGCCAGCGCCCTGAGGCCTGGTTCCACCACCTTGGATCATCCCCACAATTTAGAAGTGTCGCTTCTAAATTGCACGGTCAGCGCCGGGCCGGCCCAACAGCGCCGGGATCGGGCTGTCGGCCAGAAGAAACCTTCCCGGAGTTGCACGCGGAGCGTGCCGTCGCGTCGCGGCATGACAAGCCCCACCCGCCGGAGTAACGTCAGCCTCGAAAAACAACATCGGCTCAGGAGAGCCGAGGCAGGGATGATCATGAGCAGGCCACACCTATGCTCCACGGGCGCGCCCCTTTGGCGTACCGAGTATCCAATCCCAGGCGACCCATGCGGCAGGGCTGCGTCCGGCCGTAGCACACCCGGCATCAGCACCCGGGATAGTGTACCGGACGTGCCTCTTTTCCTGCCGCGCCTTCTCTGAATCACCGCGCCTGCTGAAGCGGGCCCTCGTGGCGCGCGGCAGCGCGGCGTCTTCGTTTGTTCATTCCCCGCAGGGAGGAGAACGTCATGGCATCACGTAAGGCAGAAACCGTGTCGCTGAGCGGACTGGCACGGGCGGTCGATCGCGCAGTGGCGATCGCCGCGCGCCGGCACGACCTGGTTGTCGAGCGTTCCACGCTGCTCGACAGGTGGGAGATCTTCGGGCGCAGACTCGATCGCGTCCGCGATCTGAACGAGGTCTTCGCGTTCGCAAGGGACGTGGCTGGAAGCGTCAAGCTCGCGGGTATCCGCCCCGAACCCGTGGTCTGCCGCTTCGGGCGCCACATCCTGGTCGGCTTCATCGAGCGTGCTGGCATCCCGCGGCTGCTGAAATAGCGACGGCCGCCGCCGTGAGCATCGAGCGGAACGAACCTGCGGTGCTGTCCTGCCCCAGCGCGCAGCCCGACATGGCGAACGCGCGCGTCCTCGGCGTGCTCACGGGCACGCCGGATCAGCCGCGCGTCGCTTATCTCAGGCCGGGTGCGACGGTGGATCTCGCCATGCTCACGCGGCTCGGTCCGTTGCCGCCGACCCAGGTTTTCCGATTCGCAGCCCAATGCGAAGAGCACCGCTGCGTTCACTTCGATGGCGAGCGCTGCCGACTGGCGAAGCGCATCGTCGCGACGCTGGCACCGGTCGTCGATGCGCTGCCGCCCTGCCAGATCCGGCCGAGCTGCCGGTGGTTCGCGGAAGAAGGGGCGGCGGCGTGCCTGCGGTGTCCGCAGGTCATCACCATGATTCCCCGCGCGGACGACGACCTCAACCGGGCCGCGAATCCCGAGGCGGCCCGCGCTTCCCGGGAGCAGTCTCCATGAACAGGAAATACGATGTCCTGCGTGCGATCGCAGCAGGCCCGATGCTGATGCTGATGCTGGGCGCGTGCCAGCCGAAGCAGGATGGCGTGGGAAAACCCGGCGGCGATGCCGGCGTACCCGCGCCGGAGCTCAAGCAGCCCGCGACGGGCGACTATTTCTATTCTTTCCGCAAGCGCATCCCACTGGACGTCGCGTCCGACCGGATCGGTGTCCTGGCGCGTCCCGAAGCCGGTGAGGGCGCCGTGCGCGAGTTCGCGCAGTCGGCGAAACTGCGGCTGATCGGCAGTTTTCCCAATGGCATCCACATCCTCGGGATCGGAAAAGCCCTGCCGAGGCCGGAACTCGTCGCGCGTGCGCGCGAGGTGGCACGCCAGGGATCGAAGGTCATCGCCAACGCCGGGCTCGTTGTGACGCCGCCCGAGGCGGAGGCGCCGATGCTCGTCACTGACAGGTTCATCGTGCAACTGCGCGGCGGCGCCAGTCGTTCGGACCTCGAAGCACTGAACCGCGATCACGCGGTACGCATCCTGATGGAGAACCCGCTGCTGCAGGGGCAGTTCCTGCTTACCGCCACGCCCGACTCGCGGCTGGATGCGCTGGCACTTTCCAATCGCTACGAGGAGCACGGACGCTTCGTGGAATACGCGCATCCTGATTTCATCAAGGTGACCCTGCTGCGCCAGGTGCTGAACGACACTTTCTTCGGCAACCAGTGGCATCACGACAATACCGGGCAGTCGGCCGGCACCGTGGACGCCGACGTGGACTCACCTGAGGCGTGGGCGATCACGCAGGGTGCGGCCGCGACGGTGATTGCCGTGATCGATGGCGGTTTCGACCTGGCACATCCCGACCTGGCGGGCAATCTCTGGGTCAATCCGAACGAAGTCGCGAACGGCGTCGACGATGCTGACGCCGGAGCCTTCGTCGACGACATCAACGGTTGGGACTTCACTGGCTGCGACGTTGCGATGCCAGGCCCTGCCTGTGGCGACGCCAATCCGCAGCCACAGGGTTTCGATCCCAACCACGGCACGGCCGTTGCCGGCAAGGCAGCGGCGATCGGCAACAACAATCGCGGTGTCAGCGGCAGCTGCCCGGGGTGCCGCCTCATGATGCTGGCGCTGCCAAACTCGGACTTCGCACAGGGCCTCGCTTTCAACTACGCGCAGAATCAAGGCGCGGGGATCGTGACCAACAGCTGGGGCTTCGCGATCGGCACGCCCTGCACGACGAACCTGTGCACGGCCATCAACAATGCCGCTGCTGCCGGGCGCGGCGGGCTCGGCAGCGTGGTGCTGTTCGCGATGAACAATCCCAACGTCAACGACTGCAACGGCGCCGCGCCCGACATCTCGTCGCTCGCGAGTGTGATCGCCGTGAGCCGTTCCTCGAATCGTGACCGCTTCGATTTCAGCGGTTTCGGCAACTGCATGGACGTGCTCGCTCCCAGTGCCGGGCTGCAGACCGTGCCCACCGGCCGCGGCACGCTCTGGATCACGACGACGGACCGGCAAGGAGCCGTTGGCTACAACAACGCGGCAGCCCCGGGGACGTGCCCGCTGGCGGGGCCGAACCCGCCGCCAGTCGACGCGCGCGACTACACGAACTGTTTCAACGGGACATCTTCGTCGACGCCGCTGACGGCGGGTGTGGTCGGCTTGATCCTGAGCGCGAACACGGCGCTCACGCGACAGCAGGTTCAGCAGGTTCTACAGGACACGACCGATCGCATCGAGGATTCCACCGGCGCATACGCCGAGGCTATCGGCTTCAGCGCGCCGGCGGGAGGTAACGCGACGCATGGATGGGGCCGCGTCAACGCTTTCGAGGCCGTGAGGGTCGTCGCCGCGACGGCGGCGGGCGGCCGCAACAACACGGACGTATTCATCCGCGACAACCGGCTGGACTGGGGCAACACCCAGCAACCGAGCAATGTCACGTTCGAGGCGACCCGCGGTTTCATTCCGCACTACACGAGCGTGGACATCAAAGTCGATGCACCGCCGTACGCTGCGACTCCCACGGCGGCGACGTTCGATGCGCTCGTGCACGAGAATCCGGTTACCGGCGCGATGAACCGCGCCTATGTGCGCGTGCGCAATCGAGGTGGCGCGACCGCGGCCTCGGTCAGCGTGAAACTGCAGTGGGCCGATGCCGGTCCGGGGCTGCCTGGCCTGCCTGCGGATTTCTGGAGCGCATGGCCCGCCGATCCTGCCAGCACCGTCATATGGCATCCGATGCCGTGTACGGCCAATCCGGCGTCGACTGTGTGTACCGTTTCGAACCTCGCGTATTCGGGCGCCACGGCGGCCGGTTGCCCGGGTCGGGCGCAGCCCGCGTGCGCCGGTGCCACTGCCGACGCGGCGCAGGTCGTCGCTTTCGATTTCCAGGGCCCGGCCGTGGGTCCGAGCGGGATCAACCATTTCTGCCTGTTCGCGGTTCTCGATTCGCCGGCGGATCGCGCGCGTCCGCTCGCACAGCCGCCGGTACCCGCCGATTTCGTGCCCGACGCGCTCACGCCCATCGACAACAACGTCACTCATCGCAACATAGTGGTGGACGATTCGGGGCGCAGTACTCGGTTCGAGTACCGCTTCGCGGTGCGCAACCCCTTCGAGCGCGCAGTGCGGGCGCGACTGGTCACTACCGCGCCGCGGGAGTGGACCGTCACACTGGATCGCTTCGGAAACGGCGCGACCTTTCCGCTGGAGCCGAAACAGGAGGTGATCGTCGGCCTGCGCGTGACGACACCGTCCGAAGGCGCCGCGGGCATCGTCGATGTGCGCCAACACACCCTGCTCGGCGAGCAGGAGGTCATCGGCGGCATGCAGTTCCACATCCGTCCGCCGCCAGGCGTCACCCTCCTGCCGGCCGCCCACGCCTCAGTGAACGGCGTGGCGCTCGTGGGCGATCCGTACACGGGTAGTACGGTCAATTACCTGTCCGACGGCAGCGGTTACGGTGCGAAGGCGGGGGACACGTTCTCCTTCGCTCCCATCCAGCTTCCCCAGGGAGCCACGATCCGCCGTCTCAAGTGCGTCGTGCGCGACGATTCGCCTCAGGGGTACGTGCAGATCACCCTCATCCGCGGACCCATCAATGCCGCGGACGGTGTGCTCCCGTTGCAGTTGATTGCGCATGCCGTGACGTGGCCGGCGACCGACGATGCGAACTTCATCGAGGTCTCTGGCGGGGCGCAGGCCGCGCTGGCGGTGGTCAACAATGCCAACTACGGTTATCTCCTGCGCGCGGACTTCCTCGACGCGCCTGCACCAGGTGGCCGGCCGGCGCTGATGGTGCGTGGGTGCTCGGTGGAGTACGCGCCGTGAGGTTTCCCGCCTGCGGCAGGAATAGCTCTTGGCAGGGCAAGAAATAGTTTTTCTTAAGCGACGCGCGCCGAGTCTGTTTGTTTGCGTGCCACCGCGCGGGCAAAGTGCGCGCCACGTCGGGCAGACTTGCTTGCAACTCCCACGCAGCCCGGCGGGAGGGTTTCATGAGCGCACTGGGCAATTCTTTCCTGTACTGGCTGGTGAACCGGATGTCGCAGGGCGCCACCCCGGTGGACGGCGTCGTGTGGGCGGATCGCCGCAGCGAGCGGGGCGCGCGAAAAGAGCGCGTCTCGCGGCCGGCCGAATCGCCGTTTCACGTGCAGATCGCTGACTGCGAGGACTGTCCTTCGCCCATTTTCTGAGGGCGCCGGTCAGCAGAACCGATTTCACCGCGTCAGCGCGTGATCGCGATCAGCAGTGCGACCAGCGCGATCACCGATGCGGCGACCTGTCCTGCGATCAGGCGCTTCACCTGCCGATGCAGCACGGTGGCTGCGGCGGTGAGTTGCGCTAGCTGTTCCGCCATGTGGCTGACCAACTCCGCCTGGCGACGCTCGTTTTCTTCCAGCGCCACGATGCGCGCCTCGAGAATGTCGACGCCGCCGTCGCTGCGTACGGGCAGGGATGTGACGGATGTCTTCGAGGGTGTATTGCGCGTGCGTTTCAGCAGCTCGCGGGACACGTCGAGAATCGTGGGCATCAGCTGAACGATCTGTAACCAGGGAAGAGGCATCGGCGGGTTCCTTCTGTCACGCGAGACGCACGTCGAGCCGCTGCGCCGATTCCAGCATGCGCAGGCGGTGCTGTGCGGCGACGTCCGTTTCGCGGCTCGTGACCTGTGACATCCGATCGTTCAGACGCGCCCACTGTTCCACCAGCTCGGGATCCTCGAAGACCGGCCCGTCGGCGTCGAACTGGATATGCGCGGCGTGCTGCTCGATGAGCGTCAGCAGGTCACGGACCGCCTGCGCCCATTCGTCGCGTAGCCGCAGAGCCTGGGCCTGCTCGATCGCACGCTGTTGCACGATCGCGATGAGCTGGTGAACGGGAGATTTCCCGCGCGCAGTGGGTTTGCCGGAGGGCAGGTTGCCGAGATCCGCCTCGAAGTCCGCCAGCAACTGCCGGTAGTGACCGCGGTTCTCGCGCACGGTGAGGTCGAGCTTCGACAGCTTGTCGTGCGATGCTCGCCGCGTCACCTCGGTTCGAAGCTGTGCGGGCGCGAGCACTTGGGCGAGCCCGAGGTCGAGCTGCGCTTCCTGGAAGCGCCGCGCAAGCGAAACGCCGTGCAGGAAATGCTTCCGTACGATGGCGAGCACGGCTTGTTCAGTCGACTGCGCGGGCAAGGGGCTTCTCGTTGCTTGTGCCGCGCGCACGATGTCATTGCGGCGAGCCGCAATGCAAGCCGCACCTGGGGACCTTCGTCTCGAACGGGGCCGTGTCTCGAATGGGCCGTGTCTCAAATGGGCCATCGTCCTACAGATTCCGGGCGCCCGGACGGCTCAAGCTTTTTCTCCGATCCTGGGGAATCAAACATGAGCGAGCTACGGACCGACCCGCTGTCGCAGGACGCGCAAGCACGCTCCGCGGCCAATGCGGATAAAAAGCACGTCGAGGACCGCCTCGATCAGGCGATGGACGAGTCGTTTCCCGCCAGCGATCCGCCGGCGGTGAGCTTGGGCGATGATCCTCCGGCTGGCCCCTGGCCCAACGGGCAGGAATTGCCCGGTCAGTCAGCAAAGCGCTGCGCAAAGCCGACTCGCAGAGGCCACCTGCTCAAGGTGCTGCCTGCGGCCGCAATCGCCCTGGTTGGCGTCGGAATAGGTCTCGCTCGCCTGATAAAGCGGCGCCGACACTGAGGCGTCACACCCAGGGACTAACGCGCCCGTTCGCCAGGCGGGCGCGCACGCAATAAGTCCAAGCGAAAGAGAGCCTTGCGCCCCCAATGCGCGGCCTGCATCTCGCGCGCGCGTGTATAATGCGCCCCCCTGAAAAAGCCCGTCGGAGAAAAGCGCGGCGCGAAAGTGGCGGAACTGGTAGACGCGCTGGATTTAGGTTCCAGTGGGGTAACCCGTGAGAGTTCGAGTCTCTCCTTTCGCACCACTTTGGCTACTCGCACGCAGCCCAGGGCTCAGCAAACTGACCTCGAGGTCCGGAGTACATGATGGTTTCGGTGCAATCGACGGGTGCGCTCGAGCGGCGCATGGAGGTTCAAGTCCCCAAGGACCGGATTGAAAAGGAGATCAACGAGCGCCTGCGCACGGTCGGCCGTACCGCGCATCTCAAGGGCTTCCGGCCTGGCAAGGTGCCGATCAACGTCCTGCGCCAGCAGTTCGGATCGCGCATTCGCCAGGAGGTTATCTCCGACCTCATGCGCACGAGCTTCAGCGAAGCTATCACCGAGCAGAAGCTCAATCCCGCCGCGGGTCCGCGCATCGAGCCCATCAGCATGGAGCAGGGCCAGGACCTCAAGTACGCGGCCATTTTCGAGGTGCTTCCCGAGATCGAGCTCAAGGGGCTGGAGGGGATGGACGTCGAGCGCCCGGTCGCCAGCGTCACGGAAGCAGACATCGACGCCATGATCGAGAGCCTGCGCAAGCAGAGCCCGAAGTGGAATGTCGTGGAACGCGCCTCGCAGAACGCTGATCGCGTGACCGTCGACTTCCTCGGCAAGATCGACGGCGAACCGTTCGAAGGCGGCAAGGGCGAGAACATTGGCGTCGTGGTGGGCGCTGGCCAGATGCTGCCGGAGTTCGAGGCCGGCCTGGTTGGCGTGAGCACGGGCGCTGCGAAGGCGCTCGAGGTGCGCTTTCCTGACGACTATCACAACAAGGCCATGGCCGGGAAGTCGGCCACGTTCGATATCAACGTGCAGAAGATCGAAGAGCCGCAGCTTCCGGAAGTCGATGACGAGTTCTGCAAGGCCTACGGCATCCCGGAAGGCGGTGTTGAATCCTTGCGCCAGGCTGTGGGCGACAACATGCGACGCGAGCTGCAGGAGAACATCCGCGCGCGCGAGAAGTCGCAAGTGCTCGACCGGTTGCTCGCGGCCAATCCGATGGAGCTTCCGGCCAGTCTCGTCGAAAACCAGGTGCGTGAGCTGCAGATCGAGACGGCTCGTCGCATGGGCGCGCGCGACGCCTCGCAGGTTCCTGCGCGCGATCCCTTCGTTGAGCCGGCAAAACGCCGTGTGTCGCTCGGCCTGCTCATCAATGAGCTCATCAAGCGTGAGAAGATTGCGGTCGATCGCGAGCGGGTGAACGAGAGGCTCCTGGATTTGGTAGCCTCCTACGAGAACCCGCAGGAGATGCTGCAGGCCTACCAGCGACAGCCCGAGGCGATGCGACAGGTGGAGATGATGGTGCTGGAAGAGCAGGTGGTGGACTGGCTGCTGGAGCGAGCCAAGGTCACCGACCAGTCGACGACGTTCAAGGCGCTGATGAAGTTTGGCGGATGAATAACCACCCCGGAAAGTTTCTGGAGAGAACGACGATGACGACCCGAGCGTTGAACCTGGTCCCCATGGTGGTCGAGCAGACCGCCCGTGGCGAGCGGGCTTATGACATCTACTCGCGGCTGCTCAAAGAGCGCGTCGTGTTTATCGTCGGCGCCGTCGAGGACTACATGGCCAACCTCGTGGTCGCGCAGCTGCTCTTCCTGGAGTCGGAGAACCCCGACAAGGACATCGCGCTCTATATCAATAGCCCTGGCGGCTCGGTGAGCGCCGGGCTCGCGATTTACGACACCATGCAGTTCATCAAGCCTGACATCAGCACCATCTGTGTAGGCCAGGCGGCCAGCATGGGGGCCGTGCTGCTGGCGGGCGGCGAGAAGGGCAAGCGCTACGCGCTTCCGCATTCGCGCATGATGATTCACCAGCCGAGCGCCGGCTTCCAGGGACAAGCGTCCGACATCGATATCCACGCCCGCGAGGTCCTCGAGACCCGCGAGCGCCTCAACCGGATCCTCGCCAGGCACACCGGCCAGACCATCGACCGGATCAAGCAGGACAGCGACCGTGACAACTTCATGGGCGGTCAGGCGGCGGTCAACTATGGGCTGATCGACCTGGTGCTGGAGAAACGGGCCCTGGTGCCGAATGAAGGGGGCGGGAAGACTTGAGAAGGCGCGCGGGACCCCGACCTGAGGAGAAAGTGACGGCGCTCACGCATGTATCGTCAAGGCTGTCGATAATGGTCTTGGGCGCTTTTGCGTCCCAGGGCTAAGGCATGCTATGAATATCGCGACCGGCGTCGCTCGTAAATAACTGTTTTCTATAGCTAGTTCACTGGGCTACATCACCCGCTTCCCGATTCCGACGAGGGCCCCGAATGAGCGAAGATTCCCGAGGCAAGCACGACGACGGCAAGTTGCTGTACTGCTCGTTCTGCGGCAAGAGCCAGCACGAGGTACGCAAGCTGATCGCCGGCCCCTCGGTATTTGTCTGCGACGAGTGTGTCGAGCTGTGCAACGACATCATCCGCGAGGAGCTCGAGGAACGCGCCGAGCGCACGCGCGACAAGCTGCCGAAGCCCCACGAGATCAAGAAAGTGCTCGATGAGTACGTCATCGGGCAGGAACGCGCCAAGAAGATTCTCTCCGTCGCCGTCTACAACCACTACAAGCGGTTGCAGACGCGCGGCTCGGAACGTGCGAAGGACGAAGTCGAGCTCTCCAAGAGCAACATCCTGCTGATTGGCCCGACCGGCTGCGGCAAGACGCTGCTCGCGGAAACGCTCGCGCGCCTGCTGAACGTCCCCTTCACGATTGCCGACGCCACCACGCTCACGGAAGCGGGCTACGTCGGCGAGGACGTGGAGAACATCATCCAGAAGCTGCTGCAGAAGTGCGATTACGACGTCGAGAAGGCGCAGACCGGCATCGTCTACATCGACGAGATCGACAAGATCTCGCGCAAGAGCGACAACCCCTCGATCACGCGTGACGTGTCGGGCGAAGGCGTGCAGCAGGCGTTGCTGAAGCTCATCGAAGGAACGATCGCCTCGGTGCCTCCGCAGGGCGGGCGCAAGCACCCGCAGCAGGAGTTCCTGCAGGTCGACACGACCAACATCCTCTTCGTCTGCGGCGGCGCGTTTGCGGGCCTGGAAAAGATCATTCTCAACCGCACGCAGAAGAGCGGCATCGGCTTCATGGCCGACGTGCGCGAGGTCAACGCGCGCCCGCACGGCAACGACCTGTTCCACGACGTGGAGCCCGAGGACCTGATCAAGTACGGCCTGATCCCGGAGTTCGTCGGCCGCCTGCCGGTGGTGGCGACGCTGGACGAGCTGGACGAAGCCGCGCTCGTCTCGATCCTGATAGAGCCCAAGAACGCACTCACCAAGCAGTACCGCAAGCTTTTCGAGATGGAGGGTGCGGACCTGGAGTTCAGGGAAGACGCGCTGAAGGCGGTCGCTCATCGCGCAATGCAGCGCAAGACCGGCGCGCGCGGCCTCAGGACCATCCTGGAGAACGTGTTGCTCGACACGATGTACGAGCTGCCTTCCATGCGTAACGTCGCCAAGGTCCTGGTCGACGAGCGGGTGATTGAAGGCGAAACAAAGCCTTACATCGTTTATCGCAGCGACGATGGACGCTTGGCGGCGGTCGAAGAGCGCCGGCCAACGGGGTCGGATCATCACTGACCCGGCCGCAACGCCGCCCCTGGCGCTGCCGCAGAAGCAGCTACAACGTTCGACGTCGGAAAGACGTGAACTGCCTCCCTTGAACCCGGCACAAGCGGAACTACAAAGGTCCGCTTGCTGCCTTGTTCTCAGCAATTTCCGTAGATTGTTCGTCGGGCGCTGCCGATCCATGCGCGACCGCGCCTATGTCAACATGCATGCCAATACCCAGAACGCTCTCTGGCGAGGAACTGCACAGTGACTGAAGAAACAACCAGGCCCTCCAACGCTGGTGTCCCGGTACTGCCGCTGCGCGACGTCGTGGTGTACCCCCACATGGTCATTCCACTGTTCGTCGGTCGCGAGAAGTCGATTCTCGCGCTCGACCAGGCGATGAAGAGCGACAAGCGCATCGTGCTCATCGCACAGAAGCAGGCCGACGTCGACGACCCCAAGGCCGAAGACCTGTACCGCGTCGGCACGGTCGCCACGATCCTGCAACTCCTCAAGCTCCCGGACGGCACCGTGAAGGTGCTGGTCGAGGGCGTCGAGCGCACTCACGTCGATCGCCTGGTCTCGGGCGAAATGTTCACCGCCGAGATCACGAGCCTGCCGGATGCCGAGCAGTACGACGAGCGCGAGATGGACGTGCTCACGCGCTCCGTCATCTCGCAGTTCGAGCAGTACGTAAAGCTCAACAAGAAGGTGCCGCCGGAGATCCTCACTTCGCTGGCCGGCATCGAACAGCCGGGCCGGCTCGCCGATACCGTCGCTGCGCACATGTCACTGAAGCTCGCCGAGAAGCAGAAGGTTCTCGAGATCCAGGACGTGCGCAAGCGCCTGGAGCACCTGCTCGCCGTCATCGAGGGCGAGATGGACGTGCTGCAGATCGAGAAGCGCATCCGCGGGCGCGTCAAGCAGCAGATGGAGAAGAGCCAGCGCGAGTACTACCTCAACGAGCAGATG